>Ga0099798_10598_pt1 | contig 11631 bp, 12 predicted proteins | sample Uncmet_Sort29A_1_FD_89870 | JGI IMG/M metagenome (GOLD analysis project Ga0099798, IMG submission 89870) | Marine eukaryotic communities from CALCOFI LINE 67, Pacific Ocean - CN13ID_Sort29A_1 | ecosystem: Environmental > Aquatic > Marine > Oceanic | place: Pacific Ocean: Monterey Bay | collected... | reverse complement strand
GGAAAAAGACCCCACCGCGCACTATATCGCGCTGTGGGCGGAAAGCGAGGAGTTGAAAAGCGTTTTGTCGGCGCTTAAGAAGGAGTTGAAAAGTGGCAGTGGGGATGCAAAAAGCGGAAAAGAAAAGCAGAATCAGTTGTCGACTAGAATGCGGGACGTGAAGCAGGAGATGGGGCGGCTGGAAGGACAGGGTTCGAGAAACCAAGTAAAGCTTTCCCCTGCTCGTCAGAAAGCTGTAGATTGGCAGGGGCGGAAAAGAAGAAGAAGAAGCCGTACAACGACCTCATCGGCAGCGACGTCATTGGTCCCCGCAACGTCGGCAACCAATGTGTTGTTGTTCAATAATTTGATCATTTCAAAAAAAAGTGAGAAGTAATTGCGCGCCAAACTTATTCTTTATGCAGCCCTCAACTTTCCGAAACCCCCCACCCCCAAAACCCCCCCTTTCCCCCTGGCCATGTTCAATTCCCGTACCAGGCAACGTCGACTACGCAAGAGTTCGCGAGGCCCAGCAAGAGCAACAACAGGAAGGAGAAGAGGTGATGGTAGTGGAGGATGTTCCCACGGAGACCGAGCCGAGTGCCCAACCTAGCATAGAGGCCGTAGTAAAACCAGCAGATGACGACGATGACGATTCCCCGCCGGATATGGACATTTTCGAGATGGAGGCCGACGAAAGCGAGCCCGCTGTAGTGACAAAGCCCATTAGAGATTATAAGTATAAGATTACCGGCGGCCAGCGCGCACCAAAAGACGCTTTAAAGGAATTCGTACAGCAACACCTTAAAACAACTCCGAAAGTTAGTTTTGACGCGCACAAGGGATGTCATCAGTTCAAAATTACGGTGCGATTTGCTAACGATGCGCCTGGAATTAGTATAACACCTGACGAAATTTGCGCTAGTCAAAAAGAAGGACATGAGTTGGCAACGGTATTGGCATTGTTCACATTAGCGCGAAGAGAGGGGTTGTTAAATAGACAGGTGCATAAAAACCTACCTGTGCCGTTTAGAAATAGGTGGTTAGATTGGCTTGACGAGGAAAAAGCCGAGGGAGTACGAAGAGTGCGGGAAGAGGCTAGGCCGAGGATTGAGTTTGTGGAAGGCTTGTTAGCTCAGCATTCAAAAGAGTTGAAAAAAGATGCGGAAGAAGAGGAGGTAGTGGTCGTGGATGCGCCGGCAAGGGCGTTTTCGGACGTTGGAAGTGACGATGACGACTGGGAAAACGAAATTGTGAAAATGCCGGACACTTCCGTACTTTCCACAGCTGCCCCATCCGACAAATATGACGATGATGGCATCGAGCGAGACGCCCCCGAGTATGGCTGTCAGTACCGCCCGCGCAAAGGCGGTGCGCCGCCGGATGTCTTGCTGAATAGTTTGGCGCAGCATCGATTAAAGTTGGGCGATAATTATTACGATATTCAGGAGCAGCGCGCGGGCTTGCCTGTTACGCAACAGAAGAATGAGATCCTTGATATGATCAAGAATCATAGCGTTAGCATCGTCAGTGGCGCTACCGGCTCAGGCAAGACCACTCAGGTGCCGCAATTTGTGCTAGAAAGTTTGCTTGAGAATAGTCAAGACTGTGATATCGTAGTGACGGAGCCGAGGAGGATCTCGGCGGTCAGTGTCGCGAAACGCGTAGCACATGAGATGGGTACGCAATCCCCGGGAAGTAAGGATGGGTTAGTGGGGTATCATGTACGATTAGATAGAAAAGCAGGACCGAACACGAGATTGCTATATTGTACAACCGGTGTGTTATTACGCATTATGCAGGCGGATACGAGTTTGTCGAGAGTGAGTCATGTGTTTATCGATGAGGTTCACGAGCGCGCCGCGGATACGGATATGTTATTACTGTTTGTAAGGAGGTTGGTGCAAACGCGCCCGGATATCAAGGTTGTGTTGATGTCCGCCACTATGGACGCGCAAAAATTTCAAGCGTATTTCGGTAAAGCTCGTCTCGATGTGCCCTATGCTAGTGTACCGGGGAGGACATTTCCAGTGAAGACGTTTTACTTGGAGGACGCAGTGCAGCATTGTGGGTATATCATTGAGGAGGACTCGGAATTCGCGAAGCGTAAGGAGTATAATTGGCAGCACGCGCAAGTGAACATCTCGCAGCTGGGGGGTAAGAGCAAGAAGGAGGATCTCACATGGGGTTCGGGAAATAAAATTATAAAACTCAACTTGATAACAATTGGCGGACCGGCGCCAGCGCGCGGTAGCCCCGTTAGATTTGCTCAGGCTAAGCATTGCGCAGCATAAAACCAGCAAAACATTAACTGATTCGTGCTGCTTTTTCGCAGCGCCCAGCCAAGAATTAGCTGCGAAAGCCCTCCAGAAAAAAAAAAACAGCCCCCAAAAACTCCCCACTCCAGTTTGCCAACTCCAAATTTGTTCTTGACCAGGTCACGAGGAGGCGCCGCAAGCCTGGAGCGACGGCGAGGAGGTAGACGAGGAGGAACTACCCGAGGGCGTTGTTAATACTATATACAAAATGGACCACCACCGCATTAACTACGACCTTATCGTGCAACTATTGGAGTATATAGTTGAAAACGCAAACGTTTTGACCGACCCAGCAGCGCCTCACGATGCGGCGATTCTTGTGTTTTTGCCGGGTATGCCCGAGATTCAGAAGTTGAACCACGCCCTTACGCATAGTAGATATTTCGGCATGTCCAGTGACTTTTTGATCTTGTCCTTACACAGCGTTTTACAAGGGGAGGACACCGCCAAGGCCTTTGAACGCGCGCCAAATGGCTGCCGGAAGATCGTTTTGAGTACCAACATCGCCGAGACTGGTGTGACCATTCCAGATGTCGTTTTTGTGGTGGACACGTGCCGCGTGAAGCAACAAACGTATTTCGAATCAACCAGCACATCATCATTACGCGAGCAGTTCGTCAGCAAGGCCGAGGGTACCCAGCGACGAGGCCGCGCGGGCCGTGTGCAGCCCGGTGTGTGTTTTCATTTAATGACCAAGAATAGGTTTGAAAACAAGATCCCCATCGCGGCCACGCCCGAATTACTACGCACCAGTCTGTCCGAAGTGCTCTTGTCCATGCTCGCCCGAGGTATGCAGGCCACCGTCCTTTCCGAGGCGCTCGACCCACCCCCACAGCAGCGGGTTGACGCCGCCATGACGATTTTGAAATCGATCAACGCTATTGAAACATTACGATTAGAAGATGTCAGCGGTAGTAATAATTATTATGATAGTAGTTTATCGAAAAAGGAATACGAAAAATTCCAAGTGACGCCATTAGGTGAGATCTTAGTTCGCTTGCCGTGTGATGTCAGAATTGGTAAATTGATTCTAATGGGGGCGATTTTCGGTCAAGTCAAGCCCGTGAGCGTGATTGCCGCTAGTCTGAGCCATAGAAGTCCGTTTAACACGCCTTTTGATGAAGTAAAACGCGAACAGGCGAAACAAGCGCATCTAAAACTAATAGAAAAAAGCGAAGCGGTGAGTGATCATTTAGCGGTATGGGCGGCGTACAGGGGGTGGCAGACAGCGAAGGAGAAGAAGGTCCAGGAGAAATTTTGCCGGCAGTCGTGGTTGTCTGTGCCGAATTTGAATATGTTAGACAGCATGCAAAAAGAATTCGTCCAAATTATGCGGAAAAGCGGCTTTCCCGAGAATGACGTAGGTGCTAATGACCGCTTGATCTCATCTATTCTATGCGCGGGTTTGTACCCCAATGTTGCCAGGGTGGATGCGCCGAAACCGGGTGAGAGCCGGCCCATTTATAGCATCGGCAATAGCGAGACCGTCACCGTACATCCTTCCAGTTTAACCAAGGGTAATGACAATTACGTTTTCCAGAATTACCGCTATTGCGTCTTCCATGGTAAATTACGCACCAGTAAAACGTTTCTCAAGGACGTAACATTCCTCCGCCCCGCGGCGTTGCTCCTGTTCGGCCCTGATTTTTCCATCAATTTCATTGAAAAAACCGCCACGTGCTATGGAGGATTTCAAACCATCGCCATCCTACCACGCTGGGCTGGTTTGTTGCGGCAGTTACGCCTTCTCTTCGACGATATTTTGGCTAGAAAAGTGCGCGATCCAAAATCAAACTTCTCCGCGGACGATCAAGAAGTGCTTCAACTCTTCCGCGATATTTTGAAACTGGACGAATAGTTAAACAATTCAACTTTTTTAAATCTGAATCAATAATCACAATCTGCAATTGATCAAACGTTTGAACCATCATTATTTTGATATCATTTTGACAAAATTGTCGTGTGTTGTGTGCAGTCGTCGATAAATATGTAGTAACCCATTCGTGACTATTCATGTTAATTATGTGCAGATAAACTACAATTTTACAGCTATAAATACAACTAAGCAGCTAAAATTCGAATTAATAACATAAACATTACAGAATAAATCATTACAGTAATTTCACATCGCCATGGCAGAGGTCGCAGATAATACGCCATTATTTTTGGCCGCTTTGGATATTATAAATAAACGGGTGGTATGGACAGACCGATCTCTAAGGGCGTTAATGTCCGCAATCCGTGACAGGGCGGTCTTTCAGGATGCTAGTGTGACGGGGTTTGGGCAGAAGCCGGATGGGTTCATTCAGGCGGGTGTACGGTTTGTGGGTTGGCGGGGTCATGATTTTATTACGGAAGTGGTCGCGGGTGGTAAGCGAGAGGTAACTATCGATTGTAGTCGTCGTAATCAATTCCGTTACTCGTTTGCTGGCCCCGTCATTGACTATGACAGTGATTCTTCTGATATATCATCTTATTGCTCAGATGACTCTTTTGGGCGAGTACCCTATAATGACCGTTTTTGGCGACAATATATGTTTGGGCACGATACTCTTGGTTTCAAGTCGTTGTGTATGACGAATTTCATCGATGCCATTGAATTTCCTGATAAACCGTTGGTGAGAGGGTTGACCGACTTAAGATTAGAGTTACGGCCGGTCTCAATTGATATTAACAGACGTCGATTTGATGTGAATTTCAAATTCCTGCGAAATTTGGAAACGTTATCACTCCAAAGCCCAGGTGATTTCCGCACACGGTTGCCCGTATACGACTTCTATACCTGCATCTTTGGAGCGCTTTTCAATGAGAGGATGCCGCTCACCGAGGTGTCACCATCTTTGCAGCGCTTGTCAATGAAAGGGTTCCGCTCACAGATGATGGCAGGAATCCAGTACACCATATTGTTTCCTCAGCTAGTCAATCTTATCCATTTAGAACTAGACCATGTCCAAATGCATTTTAACACTGGTAATGAATATTACAATGTTGACGATTGTGCATTTAGTGTTGTTGACTTTTCTCATATGCAAAAGTTAGAGCATTTCAGCATTTGCAATCTTAGTTTAGATTGGAACCGCGAGGACGTCTTTCGAAACAGGTTCTCTGAAAGTTTGGAAATCAAAAAAATAGTACTTCCAAAATCAGTGCAGCATGTTGAATGGGATGGATCTTACTACCGCAAACAGGTTACGCAGCCGGATAAATGGGAGATTGTAAGCGGGCATTCAGTCAACGAGCAGCATCAGTCAACGAGCAACATTCAGATTGTAAGCGAACATCCGTCAACGAGCAACATCAGTCAATCCACACCCTCGTCACGCACTCGCGGCGTAAACGAACAGCACCAACAGGCCACGCAGCCGGAGATAGTCAATCAACGCCCTCGTCGCGCCCGCGCGACGGCCAAAGTTAAAAGAAAAAAACATAGCGGCGAGGTTCTGTACAGACGGCCCACTCGCTCGCGTACATCGCGTGAAGGTAGCATTTTTTTAATTATTAAATTAACGCAAAATGTTCGATATAGTTTCACGATTTTGTTTTGAATAAAATAATAAACAGGTCACGAGTAACCGTATAGCCGCCCTATCACGCATAAATCATTTACAAAATTACAAGTATTACAATTATTATCGCAAATTATTAACGGTCAATGCTACAATGTCACATGACCACGTTACAAAATCGGGTCTTCGCAAAATTAGATTTTAGTTCAAAGCAAGTGTACAGTAATTACGAACAATTTTTATGTGTCACAGAAAAGTTTGTGTCAGTCATGAATTGTGTGAGATGTCGTATCATGTTTTGTGAAAACATATCATGTGTGAAAATTTGAATTACAGTCGAATAAATAACAACATCATTTTATTCGTGAACAACAACTTATTCGTTTTATTATTCGTGTCATTTAAATTTAACAAAACATAACAACAGTTTTGTTGCAGTAGCAGTTATTTCGGTTCTAGTAATTTTGTTACAGCTATTATTAAAATCATTTTAAAATCATTCCACAGATAATTAATTGTTTGTCAAATAATTAATTAAGTAAAAGTTAAATTTAATTTTAAAGTAATTTGTACAGATAATTCATTACAAACAGTTGAAGTAAACGTAGGGTAAACTAAAAATTGTTTTATGCCAATCAGTTGGGGGATTAGGAAATTTTTGTCACGCGGTAATAGTAACAGTAATTCTAGAAATAGTAATAATAGTGGTGGATATAGCGGTTTAAACAATAACATGGAGCTCGTGAAGAAAGTAAAGAATAAAGTGTCAGGGTCATCGCCGAGTAGGGGGTCAGAGCAGGGCAATGGACATGGACCTAGTTGGAAGCAATTATTTTTTGTTTAAAACGAAATTTCATGCTAAATTAATCAATTCGACCAATATTTCGCCTTTAAAATAAATCATAAAAAAGGTTCATTACCGAACGTCCCACAAAGTTCACAATCAATGCCCGTACCAAAGCCCCCAAAGGACGAGCGGCAGAGCCAACCCCTTCTATCTGCAGTCGCGCCAACACCGTACATATTTTTTCTTCAAAACGTAATTAATTAACGAAAATGTTGTGAAAACGAGCAAGATAGACAGAAGAATGAGATCGAACAGTGTTGTGCATGTGTAAATTGTGAGCATATTTGTTTTTGAAATAAAAATTCATTTGTCCCCCTCTCTCCCCTCTTGTGTAATTTTCTTCTTTCACATTTTAGTTTGTCTTAGTATTCACACACAATTGACGTAATTATAGCTATAAAAGTAGTAGTATTTCAACATGAGTGACGACGATTTCAGTGGCGCGGAATCCCTCATGTCAGGAGGAGGGTCATCCGATGAGGGGAGCGATTTTGAAAGTATGATGAAAATGTTTCAGCCGAAAGAAGAAAAGCCGAAAAAACCAAAACCAGACCCGGTCCCCTGGTGGAAATTTTGGAAAAGTAGTGAAGAAGGGGGCGATGGTAAAAAACCGAAAAGAAAAAGTAAGAATGCATGGTTCGTAAATCCATTCGGGAGTAGTGGTAGAAAAACAGCTAGAAAAGATCTCCAGGCGCAGGATCCGGCGGTGAAAAAGAAGAACAGAGCAGCAAAACAAGAAGCAAAACGACAGCGAGCGGTGGAGGAGAGTATCAAACTGCCGGATTTTTCAAAATTGTGGTTCCCGGGGGACGTCGAGGCGGAGATGGGCCCGTCGATGTTTGGGGATTTCGATTCTCTGGGCGAATTGGTACTTACTTTTTATTAAAATTTTAATCACATTTTAAGCAAATTCTGTATGTAAAAACGTTTTCAACATCACATTTTTGTATAAAAAAATAGTTTGGGTTGGATGAGGCGCAAGAAAGTGCTGATGGGATGTTTGGGAAGGATTTTAAGAATTTAGATGATATGCAGGTAAAATTAGGGATTAAGGACAAAAAGAAAAAAGACGGTGACAAATCGCCTGCAAGTACGTCCCAAACCCCTTCTCCTAAGGCGCAAGATGGTAAACCAAAGCCCAAAGTGAAGCCCGTGCCAAAACCAAAAGAATGGGTACCATCGCCGAAAGATTTACGCCCTATCGATTCTTGGCGACAGTGGGCAGAACAGCTAAGAGATGCTTTTGACGCGCCGTTGAGTTCGCTGATGAGTGATAGTCCAGCCATGCAAGTCTACCACACTAAAAAACCGAACCCCACTGAGAGCGAAAAAGAACGAATGGACGAGTGGTCGAAGGCGGAAAAAGATGAGCATTGCAAATGGCGGTTGGAGACATAAAATCAATCAAAAAACACATTTTCGATGCTAAAATTACACAATTTCATCAAATAAATATTGTAATTTATTTATAGGTCGGCACCAAACCCACCATGCGGTTACGGAAATGGCTATCCAATTTATAAAGATGGTCGAGTAGATTTAGCACATCCGTTGCCCCCATCACCCCCACCAAAACGACAGTTATTTGAGGACCCAGGCTGTGCCCAGCCGAAGATGTGGCCGAAAAAATCTGACGATCCCCCCCGACGGCGTGTTCGATCGGGCGAGAGGAGGTTACCTCGGCAAACGTTTTCGTCCGGTATGATTCAACGCCCGCTCTCACCTTGCGCTAGACCTTCGCACAGCATGCGCAATTACCTTTAGCTAAAATTTAATTTGAAGTTAGCGTTTACAGTGTTACAAAATTACATTTACTAGTCGTAATGTATCGACGTTTGATGTTTTCACTTACTCTTATTTGCAATTAATCTTCTTGTTATTTTTCTTTTTCTCTCATCTCTCATCTCTTTTAGATTTTTTGTATCGTGTATGTCGTTGTTATAATGAATCTGTTCGATCTCGTTCTAGTGTCATTTACATTTTGGTTTCAATTAAATTACCCTACAAAAACATAATGTTGAACAAATTTCAAAACAATAATAGAACGGATGACAAAGCACGTAGGCTAGTGTATTTAGCAGGGCGCACTGACGAAGTCGAGCTCGAGCTTGAAGAAGACCTCCAAAATGAGACTGTTGACGTTACTGCCGATGGATGGGTATTTTAATTAAATTTTGCGTTTTTGGGGCGTCAAAATCACGAGATCGTATTTTCAAAACGTGTCCCAGCGTTTAATTTTGAAAATCGTTTTTATTAAAAAACAGGTGCCGAAAGGCTTCATATGTCCACTGTCCGGAAAAACAATGCGTGACCCCGTAACCACCGCCGATGGTCATTCATACGAGCGGGTGTGGATCCAAGCGCGATTTCTCGCGCAGCAGAAAAATGGCTCTCCTTGCCCATGCTCACCTCTGACAAACGCACCGTTACCAAATTACGACCTCATACCAAACCACGCTCTTAAGAAAAGTATCGAGGATTTCGCGAAATATAAAAATCGCATGAAGGAGCAAGAAAGACTTGAGAAAGAAGAATCAATGCCGGTTATGACAACGGCAACGGTTGTCGGAGAAAAAAAGAAAAAATGTTTTTCAAAATTAGACGCTGGAACACGTTTTGAAAATAGGATCTCGTGATTGTGGGGCCCGAAAACGTAAAATTTCATCAAAAATTAAATCATCATCTATTTCATTTTCCACTAGGTCGAGACGCCATACGTCCCACCGGAACCCGGTATGATGTTTCCCGCTTTCGATGAGCCAATTCCGATCAGCTACACCGCGCCGGTTTTCGTCCCGCAGAATATTGTGGGTTTTCATGATGATACAAAAGGGAATTACTGCGTTATCGAGGATCAAGTTACAGCCATGCGCATTCAAGACGGCCAGGATTACGATTGTTGCGCTTTCTGCCGCAACCCCATGCAGTCACTCCCTGGGGAGAGCGGATTTTTTGCGAGTTTTAGAATAGGCGAAGCTTCCACCGGGTTTAACGGGCCGACGTTTGGTGTCGCGCCAGGTCTGCCGGATGACGGGGGAGAAGAAATATGCGATTTTCTGGAAGAATCATGCTGGAGGATTGAATTCGCTGGTAGTGTATGGTTTCGTTGTCCTTTGGCGTCGCACGAGCAGACGTTCGACTGGCCACATAGGGATCTCATGCCAGGGGATATTCTGACGTTGCATGTAGTGAACGAACTTGAAATCGTAGTTTATTTGAACGACATGCTGGTTGGACAAAAAAAATGAAAATCAAAATTAATTTCGACTCCACATTTACATTAAAACAAAAATTTATTAAATTTTAACATTTAATCGTCTACTAGGTCCTCCGCCTGAAGATTCCCCGCGACCCAGTCATCCCCCCCATGCCCTACCCCCAGGTAAGATATCATTTTAGAAAAGAATTGAAAAATTAGAAAAGAATTCGAAATGTAGAAAAGAATGCAAAAAAGTCGAAAACAATTCGAAATTTTGGTCTCCAGCGTCGATTTTTGGGAGCTTTTTATTTTTCTAGCGTCGATTTTTGAACGCTTTTTATTTTTCTAGGGTCGATTTTTGGAAGCTATTTTATTTTCCAAAATCGGTTTTTGAATTGTTTTCCAAAATTTGGTTTTTGAATTGTTTTCTACATTTTTTGTCAATTCTTTCCCAAATTTTTGCATTCTTTTCCAAAATTTTCATTCTTTTTCATCATTTTTTGTCAATTCTTTTCAAAAAAACATGTTTTCCCTACCCCCAGGGACCGATCCACGCATTTTTCTGTGTGAACGGTTTGGTCAAGGAAGTTCTACTTTTGGACGTGAATGAGGTTCGATAAATTTAAATATTTACAATTAAACGTCAATTTCGTTGTATTTTCTCACACAAATGTTTAATTTTGATCTAGGTCGGCGTGCCGTCTGCAAACGCGCCAACGAATATCCACAGCAGACTGTCATACTAAGGCTTGTCTACTTTTTAAATTATTTTTAAATTTTTTGAAGTTGGTATTAATTATTAATTTTTTGACTACGTGATTAGTAGTTTATAAGTGATTTAACAGTTTTAATAAAAGTACAGTAGTTGTTAATTAATTATCAAAATGGCGATCTGTACAGAAGACCGCGTATTACCAATTTTGTCGAATCGAAAATAATTGTATCATAATTCATCCTTGTTGTAAAATGTCAAGAAGGTGGTTGTGTTTCGTGTGGTTTTCTCGTAAAATATATAAATACATGACCAATTCTTTCAATGAAAAATAAAATTTGGTTCAGCACAATTTTCATTCTCTCTATTTATTAAGACCGAGGCATGCCACAACTCTCAGCGTCGGCACAGCCACCCTCGGACCATCCAGAACATAAAAAGTGGACGTTAGTAGACGAGCAAAAAGATAATAATAAGGCCAGCGCGGAAAGAGTAAGGAGTAAAAGAAAGTATAGGAAGTATACGTACAAGATGTTGGAGTATTTGAGTTATGTTTTGCCGCTAGGCTTCGTTGCTTGGTGCATTGCACAGCAGACCTGGTTTTGGTACCATCCCGCTGCCATGGTTCTCGCGTATATTGTCATCCCGCCGTTTAGTGCGAAAATGAAGCGTGCTGGAGGGTATTCTAACACGAAAAACCATGGTATTACTATGGGAATTTCGGTGGCGTTGGCGATCGTGGGCTGGTATGTGATCCATTCTAACAAGGACGCTGCTGGTAAGGATCACATCACGACCTGGCATGGGTTACTTGGTTGGATAAATTAATTTTTAAAAAATAGCAAAATCGGTTGAAAAATGTCGTTCAAACATTTATTTCTTTCACACAATTATGTTAAAAACGAGGTGTCATCTGTCTTGTTGGCTATCTCGTGCTCCTTCCGGCGGGCAGTGCGTTGCTTGATCCTGACTGGGGATACATCGGAAAATTGTTGAAGAAGGATGCTGCCAACGGTCAATATTGGAACAAATTGGTGCGTTTCTACCATCGCTGGAGTTTGAGAATTTTT
>Ga0099798_10597_pt1 | contig 11654 bp, 10 predicted proteins | sample Uncmet_Sort29A_1_FD_89870 | JGI IMG/M metagenome (GOLD analysis project Ga0099798, IMG submission 89870) | Marine eukaryotic communities from CALCOFI LINE 67, Pacific Ocean - CN13ID_Sort29A_1 | ecosystem: Environmental > Aquatic > Marine > Oceanic | place: Pacific Ocean: Monterey Bay | collected... | reverse complement strand
GTGATAACGGAACCCTTCCATGCTTAACTCCCTTAGATATCCCAGGGGTAACAACCTGTAGGGTACCGGGTCGCAGTAAAGTTGGGTGAGTCTTGGGGGATCTCTTATATCGTACTGTAATATCAACGTGCATACGATATAAGTGAACCTATGCTTTTATCTAACGGCTTTGCCGGTGTGTTTTCAATTAAGATAATATCACTGATCACACTACAACCTAGAATTAGAGGGTTGGAGGCATTGTCCAGAGAAGCTACATACCGTCTTACTAGGATTAATTTAGCATAGCCATTAAGTTGGATGATATTATGCTTTATTAATTTATTTTTAAGACATCCCAAGGGGCGTATTACCGTGGTTAACAGGCATTAAAAATCCTATGCTAGAGGTTGCCTAAGTCATGACTGAAAACGTCAGGCGTAGAAATGAAATCTATCCGCTATAACAAATACCATTCCACTATTCCACTATTCCACTATTCCACTATTATTATCGTATGATTCGTATATAATTTTATTTATGACGGAGCCCATTACAAAAAATTATACTTATTAAATGCCGGCACACCTGATCATAATCTCACAAGATGCGATACATCGTCACAGCAAAGGACTCGAAATGCCTCTTCTCAAACAGTGTTTTCACCTGAATGGTCTCAAGATAATATTATTCAGGAACTTCAAAAAAGAAGTTTAGACTTACCGTCGAAGAGACCGCTATAAATTTGGAAGAAATAAAATAATTAGAGAAAGAGAGACTCAATCTGAGAGAGAAAAACTTGTCTAATTGCTGAAACGCTTTTCATGTGTTCCAAAACAGCAATTTAAGTGGACATCAATATTCTTTTCTGATCACGACAAATTTGCTGATCCAATAATCATCTAGTTCTTAAGTTTATTATTATTAATTGACTTTCGAATGAAACCAAAATGTCTCAAACTCATGATCAAAGTCTCAAACTGATTTGACAAACTGATTGAATTTAATTTAAAAGGCAATCTGGAAGGTATGCATAATAATAAATTATTCAAAAACACATACCATAGATAATATCATAAGTGTTTCTGAATATTCATAAATAGAGCCCAACACAATACAATTAAGTTAGGCCTAAACTTGATTTTATAAAATTTAATTTTTAATAATTTATAATAAATAATAAATAATAAATAAAAATTAAATTTTTATATATAACAATTTAAATTAAATATTTATTTATAATATTGCAATTGGGACATATAATAACAAATTATAATAATATTATAAAATTTAATAATTATAGCTTATCTGATAAATATAAAAAAAAATTATGTATAATATATAATTATCATCATCGTCGACATGCTAGCTTGGATTATTTATATTCCCTTGCATTGCATTGCCTTTTTAAATTAACAATAAGAGAGTTTGAGAAAGTTAATAGAAATACATCTCGATAGCCGAGGTTCACGAAGACAAAAAAATTCCCCGCGTCCATCGATCGCAGTTGAAAAAACTCCGTCAAACTTCGTTATATCAGCTTTACAATTGTTTAGCTTCATGTTGTATCGTGCAAATTCCATTGTTCTTTCATCTCACATTGATCATTCAGGTTAAAGGCACGCACAGCTGGTGAGAATTCAAATTTATGAAACTATCTAGTATGTGTGTCTCAATGTTGTGGCAAAGCTAGGCGCCACCAAAGCTTTCCTCTGAAATTAAATGGTCGGGTCCACAGAGGTCTCACGGTTAGTCCCGATAGTCCACTAAGAATTACAAATAACTAGAAACAGCAATTCCTGTAATAATCCACAATCGCGGTCAAAGTTGCAGACTGATAATATTAATATGAAGGTCAAAATTTAATAAGGAAATTATCCATGGATAACAGGAATGTTTTTTGAACTGAGATCGCGGATATTTTTGGGTTTTCGTAAAAACTTTTCGGCTGTCGATAAATTTGTATTCGTAATAATTTACTATATAATATGCATATATCCGATAGTTACGTATACGGAATCATGTATTACGGATATTAAATAATATTATTAATTACTAGTTAATTTCGAATTCTTTTATCAATTTAAATTAATATTATATAATTTACTTTCGAATTCTCAAACTCTCTTTATAATTATTATTAATTTTAAGAGGCAAAATTTAGAGTTGCATTTGGAATATCATTTCAATATAGTATTATAGTAATTATATTAATTACTAATTATAGTAATTATATTTATTAATTTATATATATTAAATAAAATATAAAATTTAATATAATATTATAATAATCATAAAATTTAATATTAAATTTTTAAAATTTAATTATTTTTATAATTTTTTATTAACTTAATAATATACTTAATATATTTTTGAATTTCATTATAATAAAAATAATCCATGGCCAGGACCTATATCTGATATTATTTCTATAAATTGAATGATTCGGCGTGAGCATGAGCACAATGTCATGTCATAAAGCACACAGTTCGGTCGATTCCGGGTCGAATGTTCCATTCGCAAAAAAAAGGAACTTTACAATTAGCATTGATTAGCAACCAAACACACGCGTGCACAACGTGTAAGTTCGAATTTTCAAAATCAATTGGTTAGAGTGATCACATTCAGATTTTCACTTTTCAATTCATATGTCTCTGTTCACCATTGACGGTCAAGCATGGCCCAAAGTTGCAATCTGGATCCGGTTGATCAATCGGACCATAACCGTTGGTAACCCCTGGCAAAGTAAATCCATTTGGAAGATGATAATGTCTCGCTGATTTTGATCTTGCCAACCAGAATAAAGTTTGAGCGGCGTCAAACCAAGAGTCAAAATCTTGGTCTCCAGGCTTTGCAAGAGGAAGAGATTGGAAATTTTCTTCAAAGTTTGTAAAATTAGATATGTAATCCCACTTGCTTGAGTTCAGAAGTCCGTCGTTGAAAAAATAAGCCCAGCGATTCTCAAAGTAGAATATTGAGTCCTTATTAGCATCGCAGGCTTTATTGAAACCACGCATACAATATTTATTTTCTGAAGGGCAGTTTTTCGACTGGAGTTCTCTGACAAATCCAGTTAGTGATCGAAATGGATCATCGACCAGCGATGAGAAAGATATCGTGTTTGGATACTCAGCAGGTCGAATAAGGTGAGGAAGACTGTTGTCTGAAGTATTCTTGCCAAACAAAAATATGTTATTGCTCTTTTTCATTGCTTCCCAAAAAATGGAGCCAGACAAATTTTGAAAGTTGCAAACAACATGCAAAGTAATCTTCAATGTTTAAATTAAAGTAAATCAAAGCAAACAATCAAACACGTTCTAAAATTTTAAGATTACTTGTAAATTTTTAAAATCTTGCAACTCAATACCACTCAAAAGATGATGGTGATCAGCAACGTGTATCGTTTCGTTCGGACCAATGCATACAGGAATTGGCTTCTGATCTACATATTCCTGAGCGGAGCTCTTAAAATGCATTGAAATTAGAAGTGTTTCTTGCATATTAATATAATAAATTATAATTCAACAAATACATATACCACAAAAAAAAAAAAAAAAAACACCAATATCCAATATAGACATATGGTAATTCCTCAAGTTATAACTCCGCACAAAATATGGCGTTGATATATAGAATTTCTTTCGTACCTGGGTACCAAGGTGTTTAGATAGTTTATAGTTTGCCCAGGCGAAACCTTCACATTGTTTTGCCTCAATATTATAGGGTGTTCATATCGACATGGTTTACATACAATATTATGACATTTAGTTTTACCCAACGTGACTTGGCCTGCACGTAGAGATGGGCTCAAATCAGAATATTTCCCTTTGCATTCTTCCCCAGGTACCAGCAAACTCGGCTTCCCGCACACATTTTTGGCAGTGCACGCAGCCAGAATCCCGGCAAGTAGAACCAACCAAAATGCCCTCACAATCATTCTCGAGAATCGAATCACTGGGACGGCAGAACACGGGGTTGGCAGCGTGAAAAGCTCTCACACTCCTCTTCAAGCACACCACAGGACCACTGGGACGGCAGAACACGGGCGGCGGCGTCCTTTGAAAAGCTCTTGCACTCCTCTTCAAGCACACCACTGGAGTCGCTGGACCACAGGCCCCGACGAGAAGCGATCACTAAGCACCACTAAGTCTTTTTGAGCCTGTGCGTTTCGATTCTTTCGAATTCAATCTTTATGCATAAAGATTGAGTACGTGCGCAGTTACGGTACGCAGGCCCCCGCGGACCACCTTAATTTTTTTTTTTTTATAATTTATGCATAAATTTTATAATAAATTATGGATATGGCTATGCAATATAGTATGCATATATAGCTAGCTAGACTCTGCTAGAGTAATACAAAAGTGTACGCAGTTTATGCTCGAACTGTGCCACGTGTCAGTGTATGCGTTGAGTTTTTAAAAATTCCTGACCTTTACTGTTAAGAAAATTGGAGTCTTAATTATTGGACCTACTCGCAACAAATTCATATTTATGAAACTTCAAACTTCAATGACGTCGTGGGTATTATTTTATTTGTAGAACAATCGCATATTTATTTCAACAGAAAATTTAGCGACAAAAAAAAAACAATCTGCCAAATAAGCTTATAAATTAAGAAGAAGAAGAAGAAGAAGAGTATAGGCCTACTATTCACCCTGTCCTGCTTCAAAAACTAGATAAATACATAGAAATTTCTAGCAAAAAAATATGGGCGGCAAGCGTCCACCCTATTCAGTCGAATTGCAAATCAGTTTTCTGGTCCTGACGCCGTGCAAGAAACAAATGGCATGTTTACTGGGAACAAAAGAATTGCCTTTTACTCATGTTGGGACAACTTCGACGAGCCTTTTGGAGAATTGGGGTAAGCCATTACCGATGGTTTCCCATGACCATTTTCCAAGGGGCAAATTTGGAGGTGTAGTCAGCATAAGGTGGTCTGCAATTGAGTTCTTATGGACTATTCAATTTGTTGTGTCCGTTTTGCACGATCGCGAGAATATTGATAAATTACATTGGATCCAGGTGTCCGATTCGCCATACCAGCACATAGTTGCAAAGACAAATGGTGTTGGCATTGTGCCTTTAGACCATGGAGATTTCCGGAACAATTGTCATAAAACCGATCTTGTTGTTTTTGCCATGGTGAAACACATGGATGATACAAGCAAAATTGTAATATTACTTTACGTATTAGTCCTATAGCAAGTGCATAATATTGTGCATTTGTTTTTGTTTTTTGCATACAATACCTATCGCTAACCTGTGATGTCTTGAACCCCTTAGCTCATGGTTCAAGAAAATAAACCAGGGAACCCGTGGTTTCTAGTAGCCGGTACGTGATTGTCATTCCGCGCCAATTCAGCAATCTTGTTAACTGTCACCGAATATACATATATACCGGCAAAACACAAAAACACAAGACAAGTCTCGGTCAAATCATTCGCTATAATGTTAAAGTCCTGTTTTTCCAAAACAGGTCATGTAGAAAAAGGCGAAACTTTGGAAGAGGCTGTAATGAGGGAGGCAGTCGAGGAGTGCGGGTTCGAAATTTCGATTGTCGACGTGTTTGATATTGTCTATGGAAATAAATGTCACGGTGAACAGTACGGTGGAAGTTGTGCTCCTATACATATTCTAGGTAACACACACGCACACGCACGCACACACCGGTGTATATACGTATATATTCTAAGTTGTCAGGGTACACTAGAATATGTATAGGACCTACAAATGAATATTATAATAAATATTATTATGATTGATATTATATTCGTATATAATATTATATAACATAATAATATTATGCATATTATTCTAGTTCGTGGCAAAATTGTTGGAGGTGAACGTAAGACAACTAAGGATTCCGAGTCGATTTGTGCTGACTGGGTTTCGCTACAAGAATTAGTAGATGGAACCAAGGATGGAAAACAGCAACCGGGTTTCCGAAGTTTCCGGAAACCACATGAGCTTGCATCAATTGTTAATACTTATCAACACGCTCAGGATCACAATATTGGAATTGAAATTGTATGAATATCATTTAAAATAAACACACATGCTAAAACTAGCCTAAAAGTAGCCCAAAATTAAATCAACAGACCTTTAAAAATTTGGCCTTCAGATGCATTTACTTGATTCATACTTGAGTTCCATCTTTACTAACTATAGGTTACTACGTATACATCGCAAATTTAATTAAAAAAAAAATTATTATCTCAGTTTATTACTGAGTTTATCTAATATTATTTGCATGAAATTAATTATTATCTGGGATAATTAATTTTAAATTTAATTTAAAGATGGAAATTTAATTTAGAAATCTATATAATATCAGTTATTAATATTATAAATTAAATATAATTAAATTTTACTAACTTTATGGCTATAAATAATAATTTAATATTCAAATTTATTAGATAATTAAAAAATTAATATATATTATAATAATAATATTCATTATTATAATAGGCCTGGGTTATATTTTGTGAATTTTCGAAATCAAGACATAATTTAAATAAATTTAATTTCAGTAAGTTTTCAGAATATTCCTGAGGATGATCACTGCGATGATGTGCTTGAAGCTTATTTCCTGCACGACTCACTCACGAAACGACTGTCACATCTGGTTAGAGATCGAATAACTGGAAAGATACACGATTTTTTCCAGAAACCTAAATTTATTGTACGATCTTAAGACATGCACATTACATTGCAACTGATAACCGTCAACTCGGCGTCAAGATATGCAATGATTATAACATGACATTGTATAAAACTACGATAAAGGATTTTTTACAATTATTATAATTACCGTTCTTTCAAATAATATTCCTCCCTTTTTTTTGTCAAAACCGGAGACGCCAGTCACGCCACCATCAACTAAGCAACTATAGCCAGGCCCAGATGCTTCCCAAACCAATGTTTCGTTTGCCGTGGGCCAAGTATTTCCTTGATCAAACGACCGCTTTACTGTGATATTTGCTCGCTTGCTTGAGGATGCTGGGTTACTGAAGAACAAAGTGTCGTCAATCCGAACAATAGAAGCCTGGCATACTGGAGATATCAGTGTCTTATCGTAGTGAATAGGGCCAAATGTTTCTCCATTGTCATTGGAGATTGCGACAGCACGGCAATGACAAATATCGTTACGCATGTTAAGCATTACGCTACCATTGTTCAACTGCACTAATGCAATTTCATCCATTTTATCCAACTTATCTGTGCCCAACTTGTAAGTTTGACCTTGATCATCACTCCACCAAGCAAGATCAAATTTGTAAGGGCCATAGTGTCCTGCAAATAGTAGCCTACCATTTTCCAGCTGTATGGCGTTACCTGAATTTAAAGTTATCAATCTGGTTGCTGACTATTGATTCAATTTTCAAAATTGACGTGAAAGGTTTATTCAGATATAGCACCGTTCATTGTCATACCTGGACCATTCATGATACCAACATACTTCCCAAAATATTGAGATATATTTCTAGGTGTTTGCCAAGTGTTTCCGTCATCTTTTGATGTTATTTGCCAATTACAGTCTCCAACGGCACTCCCTTTCGATGATATGTATTGCACAATTACGTTACCAGATTTACGATCCACTACAGGCATAGGTTGACCAATGATGTCTTTAGAACCACCAACTATCCAGTTGGGCTTCGACCACGTAGTTCCACCATCTATGCAAACAACATGAAAAATACATTGTAAAAGTTGACCAAAAGATGAACTGGTCATAATTTTAGATAACATATGAGAAATCAAAACTACAATTATGACCAGTGGATCTAGACACGGTAAGACTCTTTGCTGATCCGTCACCACAGCTTGTTCTCCTCCCCTCGCAAAAGGCAAGAAGTGTGCCGTTGTTAGTAGACACGATCGCTGGTATCCTTAAACGTAATATTTACCATATCGTATCTGCCATAAAAGAAAATCCTTTTTGATACCTTGGGCACGCCCCAGCACCGTTTTCTTCTGTAAATACATCGACAATTGTTGAATCATCATCATAAAAGGTGTCTACAGCCCCATCGTCATCGTTGTAATTCCATGCTTCCCACGTCCTGATAAAAATAGGTGAACACATTAACGACTAAGTAATGCCTCTTTTAAATGCGGTGTTGAAAATCGACTTTGAACATCGGCGGAAACAAAATTTATAATATAAAACAAAAAATTCCTGTGTACTTACCCCCAGAGGGAACGCCTACTAGTAGGGCGCAGTTCCGGTCTTTCCGCGTAAACCGAATTAATTACCACCGTCAGGCAAAAACTAAAAGCGGCAAGCAGCATCAAGTTTAGGACAGACATAGTTCACGCGTCACGAAGTTCGCGGCTAGTGTCCCCTTCTCGCTGTTCCTTTTCTTTAAAAAATAATATTATACTGTTATAGTATCATATATTATAATATAATTTCGTTTAAACTATATAATAGGCCTATTCAACAACTTCTTTTTACGACCGCAACTAGATTGATACAGAACCACTACGGATTGATCTAGCTAATTTTTTTTTTTGGGTTGCCCCGCTGAGCAATCGCAATGTCGTATGCTGCACACTACAGCGTGCCCAAGGTTGTTGTTGTGGCCGTTGCTTACGACACACTGAATGCCATAGTACCGGTAGATCTATACCAATATTTAGGCCTATCAAGACCAACTATGTCTCGGAGTCCGTGACTCGGACACGGTCTCCTTCCAACTTTTCCAAGTGATGAAGCTTTCATTAAATTTATTCTCATACCAATATGGCACCTGGTAATTTATTATGTACCATGGTAATAATTATGCTTTTCTCGGTTGATCTTCGACGGTATGCATACCGGGCAGCTGCAGGTGTGTGCATAGAATCTGATGCATATGCATACCGGTATGTCTTCAGCAAAATATTATTGCATCTCCAAGGATTATATCCCAAGAAAACATGCAGGATCTGAGATTTAAGAGAGACTATGCCATATTTGTCGAAATAATAAGTTAGTGACAATTGCGAGACCATGATCTTCCATGGCATAATTTTTTTATCATGATCTAAATTAAATTATAAGCTTAAATTAACCGTGTTAGACTTAAATTATTAGAATAAAATTTCTGGGCTAATTCCTTATAATTAATAATAAAATTTAATTAGGCCCTATTAAAATTTAATAATTAATTATTGAATTATAATAATTAAATAAATTATATTAAATTAGGCCCTATAAAACTATTAAATTTTATAAGGATAAATAAAGCTATAAAGCCTAGGCCTATAAAATTTATAATTTAAGCATTATGATACCGTTTAATTATATAAGCATAATTATTATTATATCTCGATATATGCATAATAATATATTTTAATATTTAATTAAATTTTTAGTCTAGACTAGTAAAATTATTATTAAATAATAAAATTATGCATAATTAGTTTTCTATTTTAATAATAATTATTTAATATATATATATTAGAATTATATATTAGAAATTAGAAATTAATTCGCTCCTCCCGGTGCCGGCCCGCGGCCGATTTTCGAATGTCGAAATAATTATTAAAATTAAAATTTTCAAAACATCCTGATTGGGATGAATTGGAGACCTTGAATTATTAAATTATTTTTGTGGTGTCAAACCTCAAAGTTATATAGGCAATGTTAGGCATGACATTGTATGTACGTCTTATTAATTTATCATTTTCTAGGAAAATTAATGTATAATTATTATTGATATGAGATAATAAATTATTATGAAAAAATGCGCAAATTTGAGTAAGACATAAATAGTCTTTAAGATGAACTGTATAAAATTTTAATATAGGCCTGCAATATCTTATAATATATATTTTTTTTATTAGGGGGGCCTATTATATTAATTGATGATTTATGAATAATAATAAATATTATTGAATTTTAACATATAATAGATCTAATAAAAAAAAAATATTGTTCAATAATTTTTTCTAATTAATTTCCTAATTGAATCATTGTTATCTTAAAACTCCATACCCGTGACACCCCGTGTCGCGCCGTAAATGATAATTCATGATCCATGAAGATGATGATGAAGAAGAAGAAGAAGAGTACGCGACCCCTCTCGTGGAAGGTAAGGCTTACCACAGCAGGGGGAGAAAGGAAGAGGAGAAGGGCAAGCGGGGTTCGATGCCATTGCCGTTCGGCCCAAACTCCCACCATAAATTCTAGGATGAATATCCACTTCATTAAAAACACGCAGCTGCTGTCTTCGGACGCGCCTGTGAGTGACTGTCCGGCATTTGACGACTACGTGGCAATCTTTTTCTTTTTGCAGCTTCCAAGTAGAGTTGAGTAGGCATCACGTCGCGTGCGATCTGCCGAGTGCCATCCCGCCTGTCGCATTTTGCCATTGGATTTTCTGATTTATTTGGTGTATATTTGCAACAGCATAAAACACACACGCAGTTACTAGTCACCAGAAGCGGCATAATACTGTCTAGTATCCTTCTCGTGGCTCGCAATCGAGCCACGCCAAGCTTGTATTTGTTATCGAGAAAAAATCAAAGAAAAGGCATGACGACAGTACAAGAGTCGGCTACCGCGACACTTAAAGTTGCATCGTGGAATATTAGTGGAATAAACAATAACCCGTTCGAGTACTACATTACACATCCGGGTATTTATTTATGTTACTCTATACATACATCGAGTTATTGCAAAATACGGAATATTCTATATTAGATAAAGCCTACAATGAATTGATGGATAAAGTACAGACTTTCATCACGGAAACACCTAACAGCCATGATGTGCCAGTGAAGGAAATTTTCACAGAACAGATGTTCCAGGAACTCAAGGATTGCATGGCTTCGATTGGGTGGACGGGAATTTCTGAAACAGAAACTCTGTGGAACAATGACTTCAAAAATCGTAAGATAATCAGCGGATTCATGAAAGACAATGAGCTTAGTTTGAAACGATTGGTATCAATGCCTGATAGGATGACCAATTCCATTAATACTGATTCAGGGACACTTTATAGACCCACAGTCATTAACAACTTTACTGGAAATCTGAAAGATCTGAGCGACTGGTGGTCACAATATAAAAGTTTCATATTTGAGACAAGTTTCGAAAAGACAAAGAACGGAGAAACACAGAAAATTGCTGTCAGTTCACTTATGAATCTCATATCCAAAGCAAAATACCCTGCACTAACAACGGAGGAGGAAAAGATAAGTGTACCTTTGCAAACGTTGTGCATTTCAATTTTTGATGCGTTTCTCGTTAAGATGGTGTTTACCATTGCCCCTGATACTTGGCAACAATTACGCAAAGATATATGCGTCAAACTTTGCTCGGAAAAAGACAAGAATACAGCAAACATTTTGTCCAATACCTACAAGGACTTTGATATTTTCTTCCTACAGGAAACGTCTGTTGCTTTTTTGCAACTTGCAAAAGAAAATATAGATGCTTATGCTGTTCTTTCTCCAAAAGTATTAGGAAAGAGAGACCAAAATTCAGTTATTTTACTCAAAAAAGATTTTTTTTGTGCAGAGGAATACATTGAAATCACAGATCAGCTCAAATTTACTACCGAGGATACCCCAGCATGAAGTTAAGGCTTTTTCTCGGAAGCTTGATACAAATGAATCGAGCCCTTGGATCTTTCCTGGCTTGCCAAATTCGTATGTATTAGCGTCTAAACCAAATATTAGTT
>Ga0099798_10596_pt1 | contig 11657 bp, 16 predicted proteins | sample Uncmet_Sort29A_1_FD_89870 | JGI IMG/M metagenome (GOLD analysis project Ga0099798, IMG submission 89870) | Marine eukaryotic communities from CALCOFI LINE 67, Pacific Ocean - CN13ID_Sort29A_1 | ecosystem: Environmental > Aquatic > Marine > Oceanic | place: Pacific Ocean: Monterey Bay | collected... | reverse complement strand
CGTCGCGTTATCTATTCTATGGCTTACTAGAAGGGTATGGGTATACTGACACCGAAGGAGGTGGAAATGGAGTTGACTGATAAGGATGCAAACATGGAAGAAGTATGCATCGCCTAGAACAACTCTTGCCTGTAACAGATGAAAACTGAGAGCTTTCATGTCACGAGGCGTGGGAATTTCAACCAGAAAGATTCGAGATAGCGATATAGATAGAGTTCACACCTAATTTGGTTGGCGACTCTTTACCCTCGAAGATAGTCGCTTAGAATCGTCTTAGAAGCGTCAGCGGTTCGGTCCAAGGTGGAGGACTTCTGCGGCGTGGCCGGCGTGGACTGCCAGCCGTATTTTTCACTCTCTAATTGACAATTTCCTCCGTCAGCTCGACCTTCCCGCTATCGGAAAGTGGAGGGACGGTTCCGGGCCGAGGGGATCCAGTTTTTCTTTTTTTCGCGTGTTCTCTTGCGCGATCCGCCTGCTCATCTTTTTGAGAAGAGGACATTGGAACAGATTCGTCCTTCGGCGCCACGAAGAAATCGGTCGGCTTGAAAAGCTGCTTGTCGCCCGGCTTGCGATTCCTCGCGAGATCCCGGATCTCTCTAGGCATCGCCATAAAGTTTCCCGTCGCTTTCATTTGTTTGTCCAGTTCGCTGAAATAGAGGAGGGCGTCCGCTTGCTCCCGGGATACCTCGGCACCGTCGTCCACGCCAATCATCTTGGCCATATCCTGAACATCTCGGTTACCACCGCGAGATCTTCCGCTCCCTCGGCGCCGGAACGAGAAAAGTTTTCGATGAAGGCTGCGTCCGCCTCCCGGTCGTCTCCCGGTGCCTCCCCCACATTGACCACCGCCGGCTTTCCGTACATGTCGCACTCAATCCTCTGTCCCGGCTGGAGCTTGTGCGTCAGCCTCGCTCTCGCCTCCGTCAGTCCAGGGCAATCATTGAGTACTTTTGCAGCAGTCGACGCCAGGTCTTGTGCTTTACGCTCTGCTGCGCCCATAGCCTGCGCCCCGATCAGAAACCCGAGAGCATACTCGTCTTCCTGACCAGTCCCATCCGAGGAACGCAGAAACGGAAGCCTTCCCGTGATGAGAACGAGGAAGAGAGCATATCGAGTCGAGGCGGCTAGGCGAGTCATATTTTTGCTTCTTCGTAGTCACCGGTAGTGTAGTTCGAGTTTCACTTATTCCGATATACGGCCGGAGGTGGAGCTGGGTAAACAGAATTTTAATTTTTCTACACTTGATCGTGTTCGCTTCAATATTTCTGGCTCGGAGAGCTTCTTGCTTTTGACAGAAAGATAACGTTTACGAATTACCTCCCAATTTAGACTTGGTGCGAGTGAAATTTGAAATTTCTCTTGAGCAAACTTACGCTTACCTCAATCGTGAGATGTTGGGGTCGTACTCGTGGTAGATGTAGCAATAGCTGGCGAGCGTGAGCTTATGCTTGTGGTCACAGGGTTGCTTGAAAACTACGCTCGGCTTCTTTCGTCAGGACTGAACATTAATTTCTACGCGAAAAAAATTCTTGTTTTGGCAAATAAGACGTCACCGCCTTGAGTTGCAAACTTCTGTGGAGGATGATCGGCCATCGGGAGAATGAATGAAAAAACATGATGACGAGAGATCGAGCGACTGGCACGAAGATGATGATTTATGCGCGAAACGACAACACGGATTCGGATGATGTGCATACGCTACGACTGACAAGATGCCGTCTGCGATTCGAGGACATGGAGGGAGGAAACTCGCAGGCGCGCTGTTGAATTCGAACATTCCGACAGCCGATTGAGAACGTATGAATGCCGATGACCGCTGCTGTACGTATCGAATACGCAACCAACCGATTTTGGAACGCGCTGCGCTTTTTCTCAAAATTGCCGCTGGACAACAATGCCAAGAGACTTCAGGGACTCAATTCCGCGATGAGACAAATCATACTTTCCTCACACTCTGTTTGTGAGGTTTTAAACTTTCCAACGTCAATCTGAAACGACAGAATTCAAAATGGACTCGTACAAATTTCAAAGCACTATCGAAGTTGATGACAAATCATCTGCATCTTTAGTGAAGCGCGAGGCTGACTCGACGCTTTCTCTCCTGCGAATGAAAGAGGCCTTCTCACACCAATCAGAATTCCTTCTCTCATGCGCTTGTGCCACCGAAGCCGATAGTGTGTGGATAAGACTTCCTTAGCTTGCTCCATCGGAACTGATCTTGTTTGCACCAATGTGAGTGATGCACGACAAAATTGCAGCAAGCGGAGAAACCATCGATCAACATCGTCCGGAAACGGCTCCCTCGCTTCGCTGGTCAATCGCTCGTAGTATCGCGAACGAAGAGCCTTGCAACCAGCCGTAATAGAAGTAAGCAGCCTCTGATTCAGAAGAGAAAGAAACATCCTACGTACTTAACTGGATCTGTGACTGCTTCTCCTCCTTCCATCCACCATCAGTTTCAGAAGAGCTGTTTACTGATCCGTGACTTTCATGTTCGCGGGGAACAGTCTCGGCACTATCAGCGCAGGCATGCTTCCGAATTTCTTCGCTTTTCGCTTCCGCGTCGGTGACAGCGTGAAAGTGTTGAAAGTGTTCAAGTACATGCGGTCGCGCCGATCCCGGTCATGACACGTGATCACGGCTTCTCTCCGCGTGCTCATGCCTTCTTCTTTCACGATCGCTCGATGCCGCTCAATAGGCGGCTGCATCGAGTCCAAATGCACCTTTGTCAAGCACGGCTGGCTGCGAACGCGGACAAAGTCCGACTGCGTCTCGCCGAGGAAGTACCTGCTCATTTCAAATCCAATTTTCAAACTTTGAAGTTTTGCAATTCAAGAAAATCGACCAGTTCAGACCTCAATGTCAGGAGAAATCAAAACTACGTGTATCATCATCATCAGTCATCTTCTTTATCTTTTCTTCAGGCACAGCGAGTACTCCGAAATAAACAAAATAAAGATACGGATCCTTTTTGCTGAGGTCCAGGAGCATGGAGGTGATCCTATCGTAGTCCGACGTATCCTCCGGAGGCTTCACCGCCTTGAGGAAACCACCTGTGAAGAAATATTGAAAATGTGTTTTGGACAGATTTTACTGCAACAGCTGGATAAATGCAGTAATACTCACTCTAAGTTCAGTAATAGGAGGTAGCGCTCAGCTCTGTTCGACATTGAAGTGTACCAATGTAAAGAAATACCCGGCAACTGAAATCCATGGTTTGTTCGCCCGCCGAGTTCCTGAAAGCATTTCAGGATCGGTCGCAGCTTCTTGTCCTTTGCCTCTTCAGGGGGCGGCATTCTGGGGAGGCTGAAATTACGGCTCTACTGAAAATATATTTGAGGTTCTATCTACGTCATCTTCTCGATATTTCGCTACATCCCCTCATACCTCTGGGCGCCGAAACTATCCATGGTCATATCGTTTTCCCTAAAAGATAAGTTTCAATTAATGGACTTCCTTGCTCAGAATAGTTTCCGTACAGGAACGATGATCGTGATGCCAATATGACCTCCTTGCCATTTTCATTTTTTCATTTCCTCAAAAAAACAAGAATCTCGCCATCTCGTTCTGCCCTAGCTATCGCTGCCTCCAGTCATATTTTCGATTCGGTCGACTATTACTATCACTTTGAAAAATCTGATCTCAACAAGTGCATTGCCGATAACTTTGTGGTCGGCAGCAAGCTTTGTCGGGCCTGGCAACTCGGCACGGAGACGAACAAGGTCGGACGAAAAACAAGGGAAATCGATGTTTCGTCATGGTGGGAATACAATGTTTCAGTGTCTCAGATCGATGCATTCATTTTCATTTGCATTTCGATTTGCATTTGCATGCCCCCATAAAAAAAGTAAGTGTCGAAGTGTGATGGTAGATTTCTGCAATCTATACCTATAGATTAAAATCCTTGTCGTGGTTTCCTGTGTCTTGGGTTCGCTGGTTTGTTGACGGTAACGGTTCTGCTAATGGAGAAAACTAGGATTGTGAAGTCAGACTTATCGGTGATCATCTCAGGTGGATTCAAAAAAAAGTATTAAATCAAGCGGCTCTCTTTGACTGTAAGAAGACTTTGAATTGTGAATCGATCCATCCGAATCAAGATTGAAAGACTGCTGTATCGTATCAAGTTGGTGGAGTGTAGAGGAAAACTGAATATTGCGGAAATCGAGATGGTATACCGAAGTGAATTAGTTCTCTAATTCTGTCTTTTTCGACGTTTTACCCTTCTTCTTGTTTTTCTTCTTCTTAGTTCCCTCTGCTCCAGCTCCGGCTCCGTCCAACCCTCCTGCCTTCGGTCCGGACTCCGCCACAGAAGACGCCGCCTGCTCCCCGTCGCCCGGGATTGTTTTCGGTGCAGAAGACGACGATGCGGGCGTTTCTTTCGTGTTGGCGTTTTGATTTTTCTTATTCCGCCTTTTCTTTTTCGAGTTGCCCGCTGTGCCGGACGGTCCGGCTTCCGTTCCGAAAGTCTTGAATCCAGACTCGGCCGCACTCGAAGTACTCGTCTCAACGTTCTGTGGAGGAGGAAGCGCCAATGGTGCTGACGAGTTGCCAATTGTTGTACCTTCCGGCGAAGCCGACCGAGCCGAATCGGACGTAGGATTGACGTAATTGTTGGAAGTCGAGCTCGGCTGCCTCGCGATAGGATTGACAGAATTGCTGGAAGTCGAGCTCGGCTGCCTCGCGATCTTCGGGATATCCGTGCCTGTATTGTTTTTTGTTTCTTGAATGAACGAGGAAGACGAGATGCAAATGGTGGGCAATCGTCGACTGAATGAACTGACATGATGACAAGGAATCCTTTTCCCACTATATATCAAATACGCGAGCTATAGAAAGCCACTTCTTACTGGCGAGCACAGAAGAGGGTGAGGGTGTTGCGTACACTTCAAGAAATTGAAGACGAGAAATACCGTCCGCTAGCATGTTCCTCTGCGTCTCGAAGGCTTCCCTCTTCCAAGCGAGGCGCCTCTTGCATTGCCGGAACTCCTGAACAAGCAGCCAACTCTTGTCGGCGTCGGCGATAGCCGCCACAGGTTGTTTTTGCTCTCGCTCTTCGGCCTCCGTCATCTCCCGGTCAAATCCCGAGGCAAGTTCCGAAAAAAAATTCCCCATCTTGTGCTTTAGTATTTCTTGGAAGAAAGGAGAGGTCTTGAAAGGACTTGCTCAAGTTGAAAAGGTGTTGATATCTTGTTCTGAAGGGATCCGCCTAACCCTCTGTCCTAGAGTGGAAATTTATACAGAGCGCCATGATCCATCAGAATCCAATTGGTCTTCTTCATGTTTCTTGTGGATATGAGGTGACTGCGAGGTCTGCAATATTATGCAGGTGGACTTGCGCGAGGAGATCCATTTTATCAGCTCTGTAATGTTGATGGCAATTGGACGAAGACTGTGCTTTTGAGTTTGCCGCTTCTCTCGCTTCACGCTATCAAGTTCGAATTGACATCAATCGTCTCGCTTCAATTGTCAATTTGGAGCCGAACTGGAAACAATCCCGTCTCTAGCCACTACTATTTGAAAAATAAGGATCGGATTCTGCTGCCGTGCTAGCTACAAAAAACGCGCGATCTTCGGCAATAATGCTAGTTTCACCAACATCCTGCTGCCCCGCTGAAATCTGCATCCTTTGCGCGCCCGCTTCTGAACACTCTGCGGATCGTAGTTCTTTTGTGCATCAACCTGTCACTGCAACGCAACAACGCAGAGAGCTTGTTTTTCAAGTAGTCTTACAATTCATTATGAATTCTTTAAGGAGAGTTCCGATTTCTTCCACTTGCATAGTCCTGGCCTCTCTTTTTCAGTTCATATCACCGGCTTTTCAAGGAGGTACTGCGCTACTGTGTAGAGAAAATGCGCGTGTTCCTCAACTTGATTCAGCACTGTTTTCGGCGAAGCTTTATCTCCTGATGTCTTCGAAAAAAAATTGTTTTTAAAAAACGCTTTCATATTATACAGTTTACACACGACATTCTATCGGTTTCACATATCTTCGTTTGTTACGAGTGTTTGGCAATGCCAATCATCGACGAACAAATAGAGTAGATTTAAGCGAATAGAATAGCTTAAGGAAAATTGAGATGGATATTTATTTGATGACAGTTGAAAGTGCTTCGTGTTCGTGTATTAAATCAACAAAATTTTAGACCAGATCTTATTCGTCAGTATACTTTCACGTTTGTTTAAAAAAATGAATAGAATGTTTCAGATTGAGACTCGAATAAATTTTTAATATAGGAACAAAATGACAAAAATAGGTAATTGCACAGCTATGGTGAGTAAAAGGACCAAAAATTTGAATAGTATTAAGCTTAAGCCGAAACCCACTCTCCGTGACAAGACCATGAGCTACTCAATTGCTTTTGCATGACTTCCAGACCAGGACCAAAAGCAGCGTAAGAAAGATAAAGTTCCAGACCCAAGTGTAAGATACAGGGGCGGCCGGCAACCTGTTTGGTTTTGGTTAAGAGTGGGTTGCACAACGTAAATTTGTAGATCTTTTCAGTTCCATGCGCAGTATCTTTGCAGTTGATTTCTGCAGGCATCGGATTGAAGTTGAAGTAAGCTCGAATTCGAGCGAATGCAAAAACTCATAAAAGCCAAGGCTTCCCACAAATACTCTTCCGCCCGGGTAGACGAGCTCGGCTGATCGTCGTCGGGAGTGGTGGGAATGCCGTGCTGTTGGAGGCTCTTCTTGTACCTCTTGGCCTTCGTCTGCCACAACGAACACTCTTGGAAGAGCTCCCCCATTCGGGCAGTCATATCTGCCACGTGAGCGGCCATCTGGTCGAGGTATCTCTCGTACCAGCTGGCCTGTTCCAGAATCGTCTTGGACCTGTTTTGGTTTCGATTAGCATACTCATATGTGCACGCTTTGCCATTTGAACACTAAGGAGCCCAATGCTGATGAGCTTTATCTCCTGTATGCACTGCAATGTCCGGGGGGGTCAAGTCTGCAATCGCTGTACCTGCATGAAAAATAAATAAGAGTCCAAAAGCAAAACTCAAGCTCATCAAGCAGACACAAAATCGGTCCTGAAATGAATCGGAAAAAATAATACTCGTTCTGGTCGATAGCACGCTTAAGGTCCCTCTTTTCGCTTTTGCGAGGCGGGAAGTCGATGCGGTACTCATAGCCCGTAGCGGAGCGTATCGAGGATGCACCATATGAAAGCGGTGGCAGATTCATGATCGTCTGTTGGTGGTCGTTGGTGTTCAAAAAATGGTTTTGCTGCTCCTCGCCGATCTGATTGTGAAAGTCAAGTTCAAGACCCCCGGCCATCTTTTCTGTAGTTTGCTAGTTGAATATCAATATCGAAAACAAAACTGTTACCTGACTGTGTAGAAATAATACAGCTTCTTCTTTCAAAAAAATAATGCTTCTATTACTCTTACTTTGTGAAAAATTTACTCAAGTGTTGGTGTTCAAAACTTTCCGAAATCTACTTCTACAGCTAGTTGCTAAGAGTTGGGTATGGCTTTAATGATGGTGACAATTGTCAAGAGGATGTGGATTTATGAGCGCGCAATCCTTCGTTTTTTATTTTTTTCACTTCTTCGTGCCGCATGCAATACGTCGACCTTCCACTACGTCAGATTCACACACGATCATACTTCCTCGCTACTGCTCGCTGTCCGTCTCTCGAAACCCATGGAACTGACCCGAACAACGTTCTTTGACGAAAATGTCGGTGCCTCTGTTTGCCTTCTGATTATATATAATATAATTGAACGAAAGGAAATTAGCTTGGGTCTTTCAACATAAGAACTATGATCCTACACTCAACTATCATTTTTCTGAACTCATGCATTGACGGATATTATAGAGTCACACCCACACGATCGCGCGCTTCTTCAAATCACTTTTTCTTGACAATGAAGCTGCTCGCCATCGAAATACTTCCAGGTCTTGGATCAATTCGAAACTTCTCCTCGTACGCGTGATGTGATATGAAGTCAGACAGAGGTCAGAGGACACTGACTGCGCGCAGGCAAGCCAAGAGGTCAGCTTCGGCATCGCCCTCGTATCTTTCAACACGCTTTCCTCCTTCCCGCGATCCGCTTCTTTTCCTATCGACTTAGTCTTCGAATTCCTGCCAACATAATTCTTCTTGATTGCTATGCCCATCAACAACCATGCGCACGCTTTGGAAATAAAACGCCAGATGTATTCGCAAAATTAACTCTCTCAAAATCGTCGATTCTTTGGCGCAAAATCTGGATCCATGTAGTGCGGCTCTTCGTCGGGCGAGATCACCTGCGTGTCCAACAACGACGCTTCGATGTGAGAGAAAATCTCCAACACCTCCTCGTAGTCGCCGAGGAAGCCGTTTACGGGCGGGACCTTGTAGTCCACCGATATGGTTCCGGTGACGTCCGCGTTTGTTCGCACGATCCGATGGAAAGAGGGTAGGTTAGGTCGGTCCGGAAATTCGTTCACCTTCACTCAGAAACGCATACGGAAATGCAGAACGCCGGTTGATGCGGATCCTTGACGTTTTGATTTCATCCTTCCTTCGCCCGGGAATTCAACTACTAAATTACCCTGACCGCCTGCTTTGAGGGATGCTGCTGTTTGATGATCTGTCGCAACCATGAAGATTCCACTGGCACTGATGATCTCGATTGTTAAATTTTTTCAGAAATGGTGGAACGCTCGTTGATATCGCGAACGACGTCTGCCCGAGGAAAACGAATCAGAAAAAGAAAATTAACGCCTCTCCACTCTCAATGATGTTGACTGTGCGGGGAAATCGAGATTTCCACAAACGTTTCCCCCTTATTTTACGTTGCTCTTTTAACAACTTGAAAGAGAAATATGACGTCAACCTCATCGCGACGCTAAAGAAAGAAAGAACTATCTATCAGCAAAAACGTCGACTGAAAATATCCAAGACATTTTCTGCCCGTCGGTGCAAACATGAACCTCCCCAACAACAGGATCGAAAAAGAGAATGAAAAAAGAACTGGGATAGAAGTCGACGTCGTGAACGACAACGATTTCGCCTCGGAATCTCTAAGACTAAATGACACAAAGAGACGAACAAAACGCAAGGATGGATACGTATGCTGCATGTGCGTAGGCGTAGGGAGATGCAAACGCAACGACTCTCAACAACAACATAGGAAACTGCATGATAATCGGCCACAGGCGCGAAATCTTCTTGTCACGCAGCCAATAATCAGGCGAGCGACCATGTGTAAACGCATCACGTCTCAAGATCGGCCCGCGGATGGATATGGCCTTCAGAATCTTCTCAACCTCGATGGATATGATGGGAACCCAAGCAAGAAGATCCCAAATCATGACAGGGCCGCTGTCCCTCGCTTCCCTTCGCACTCTTTTACAAAGACCGAGCAACTCGCGTCGGCCGCAGCTGCGCGCTGCCTGTCTTGCGCGCGCCCCGCCTTCGTACGGTAGACCCGCACTTTTCATCGCGACTGCCATTTTTTTCATCATGCTTTTTCATGGATCTTTTCTTGGCGTGTGCTCTTAACTCATGTCTTAGGACTACAAAAGCGGAAAAACGCACACTCGTCAGATTGGACTTTTTCACAAATGAATCTGTGGTGAGAGCGCACGACTTTACTTTGTTTTCGTCCTGCGACAGAAACCGTCAGGCAAAAAAGCTTTGATGTTACCTTATCCATTCCAGATTTCCGCACCAAACAACGTCCAATCGCACACGACCCGATGGGAACACTCTTTTCTCACTCTCACTGAAAACAATTTTACCAGTCAGAACCCCGGATAGACCGATCCTTCATAGAGTGACTTTGAGATCAAAGATGGCAGATGGCAGATGTATAGGGTTCGGAGATCACCGACGAAAGTTGCAAGGAAGTCTACCAAGAACTAAGCGAAGTTTTGGGACATCGGGTTTCTAGTCAGCTACGTCTGCGGGTGGCAACTCTTCCGCGTAATTCCATCACAGCCCACACTTTTGCACATTTAGACCAACGGGGATTCCAGTTCCGTTTGGCGCATGACCGCCCACAACCGGTAGGAATATCTCCAATTTTGCCGAAAAGCCACTCGACAAGCGTTCCACGTACGAGTATGCTGCCAAGCCGATTATTGTGTTTCGTGGAAAATAATTTCGGCCTCAGAATCAACGGAAAGGCGGTGATCGACTCGGAGACGGAGCGATGTCGCGTATCATTCGCATTTCCCGGAAGATTTTGGGTGACGTAAATATCCGTATCGGGACGAGGGAACTCCACGAGAAACTCAAGGCATCGATGGCGCAATGGCTGTGTCTCCTCTCGGTGTTCTCGGAGTGCCGTATTCCGGGCCCCACTTGCTGCCTGCAGCAGAATCTGTTTTCTTCGCGCCAGGAAAGAACAGTTCCTCGAAATCGACCGCAACTGTGAGGCTGACTTCGTCATGCAGATCGAACTGCGTGTCAAACAATTCAAATTCCGCGTCCATGCCCCCGCGTGGCCATTTCAACTGGTGCTAGGGATTTAGCGGCTGATCGACAGACCAGAGGATTGATGCTCGCCGACGCCGTCCATTGCGGTATTTTCTGGATCGTCCCTGAACTGCTCGTCTTCGACTCGCTGCTCTTCCACCTTTTTGCGTGCGACGCAGCCGATCTCGAGATCCATAGTGAGCGAACACCAAATTAGATCCGCAGGAGCTGAGCTTCTGCCTGACCCAGTGGAGCTTCTCCTTGCGACTTGCCGCGGACTTGGTGTTTGGGGTCGCAGCGGCTACTATCGCCCTCTCTTCCCGGTAGCCCTTCTTGGGACTGAGAGACGGACTGGTACGCTGAGGAACTCAGTCCACCAAGAGACAATTTGTTCCACCATTGGTCAACGCCAAATGAATCTTGCCACCAGATGCTGCATCTGCTGCGCTTGTGGTGGCGTTGGCCAGCCGATTCTCAGGCGATTCTCTTCTTTGATTGAGGCATCCAACCCGCGTGCCCAGGGCGAGGGACTCTGAGACCATCCAGAATACTGTGCGTTCCAGATGTCCCTCACTACTATCGGATGAATATCGTCAATTCCACTCCGTTCGGAGACTACGAGCTTCTCGGCCTCCGCCATATCGCACGCATAACCGGCAGAATAAACGTGTTTGATCGGCCTTTTATCGTTCTTGTTGGCGTAGCAGAAGACTTCGAACAGCGGAAGCTTCACGTAATAGTATATTCAGCAGTGATGACAATAGAACTCCAGGTCCGGAATCTGCTTGCTCTTCAAAAAAGGTGGTGATGCCAGACCGACGCGCACACGAGTGCAATATAATTGTGACTCTCGAAGGCGGCACCTGGGTTTGAATTAATGACTTCTTGATTTGAGCAGCAGGATTTTGAAACTTCGTGTGTGCATTGAGTCAACCTCAACTTTCCGCACCACCTAAATCTGAAATACAAACCTCAAACTCAACTTCTTCGACGAAGGTTAGCAGAAAGTTGTTAGTCATACCTGTGATTTTCCCGCTGCGCTTTCCAAAGTTGGCAGCAGATGGGAAGATTCGTTTGCACAATCGCATCGCGGTAGAGGGGATTCCACTTCCCCAGCTTGTGCTCCAACAAAGAACCGAATGCGTCTGCCATGAATAGACCAGAGGATCTGCGGCTCATCATGTCCGTCGCGTAGTATGTAAATCGGTTGCCGATCGCTTGCTGCTCACGTAGCAAACTCTCAGG
>Ga0099798_10595_pt1 | contig 11663 bp, 12 predicted proteins | sample Uncmet_Sort29A_1_FD_89870 | JGI IMG/M metagenome (GOLD analysis project Ga0099798, IMG submission 89870) | Marine eukaryotic communities from CALCOFI LINE 67, Pacific Ocean - CN13ID_Sort29A_1 | ecosystem: Environmental > Aquatic > Marine > Oceanic | place: Pacific Ocean: Monterey Bay | collected... | reverse complement strand
CTTCAAATGATTTTCAACTTTAGAATATTTAAAATTTTCCAACTTGATAATAATTTCAAATTTTGAAGACATGTGTGTAAATTAGTGTCGACGGTTAAAACTTAAATTAAATGATGTGACAATGTAACGTTTGCGATATTTCTGTGCGTTCCTTAAAACTGTTTCAACTTTTATTACTTTTAATTTTTAAAGTCTTTGAAGATGTTTTAAAGCTCATTCATTCATGATTCATTTATAAACTATTCCCCGATTTGAAACTTTCGTGTTTGTAACTTTCACTTTCATTTCGTGCGTTCTTAACCTTGTGTCATCTTGAGCATCACCCGGTGCGCGTATTTGTGCACCACATCATTCGGCGAAAAATGCTGCTGCAACGCCGTGCAAATTTCCATCGCGCGTCCATGCGGGAATACACCAGGCTGCCTCATCTCCGGGTGGGCAATGATGTTGCCAAGAGAGAACAACGAGATTTTGACGGAACCAGGATTGGATTCGTTCGGTCGCAAAACCACGTGCTGCTCTACCAACTCAAATAACGCCATGACGATCTGTTTTCATAAAAAATGATGCATGGAAAATAATTCAAAATTAATGCCGGTCAAACAAAATGTCAAAACGGTCTTAACTTTTTTTATCAATGGGCAACGAATAATTGATCAATTCACATTATTTGCTCTGAAAGAGTACGTTGTGCTGGATCAAGACGGGGCAGAGGTGGCTGGAATTCCTGACAAGATTGCCAAGAGCGCCCGCTGCGTTGGCCCGGGTCTTGTCATCTTCATCGTTTAGTAGCAACTGCACAAAAATGTGGATTCAGAAAATAACGTCAAAACAATTTTGAAAAAACATAAGAAAAAAACAAATTATATATCAAAACGATCTTCGAAAAATGGGCTTCAATTGTGAAATGTGAAAACGAATTGTACGTGAAGCATGGGCACCGCATCTGCTAGTTCACCATACAAGAGACCTGAATGAAACGCTGCGTTACCGACCGCAAACGCCGCCCATCTGATTTACGAATTTTGATGATTTTGACAAATATTCTGATGCGACTGAAATTTGAAAACGTATTGGACTCGCTAATTTAAATTTGATCTAAGATAAAATTGAATAATTTTCTGAGGCGTACTTGCGAACGTTGTCATCTCGATCGTGACACATGGGGACAAGCTGCAAACAAATCTTCGTCTGCACAAATTCCCCGTAGAAGAAATCTGAATGTCGCGACAAGTTGCCGACGAGCTTGCAAGCCTCCGCGCGGACGTGGGGGTCAGGGCTGCGTAACACTCGGGACATTGCGTGGCAAGGGTTTACCTTCTGGACGAGTGGGTAATAGGCCTTGCTGATCCTGGTGAGACTATTTTTGATTTTGAAACGCCACGTAAACATTACAAATGCGATGACACACATTTTTGTCGTCGCCGTTAATTTGATTGCGATCTGATGTTAATAATTTTGAGAAAAAAGCGTACTGCGAGAGGACCTCCATGGTTCTAAGTAGCAACGAAGCCTTTCGGCACATGAGCAAGCCGCGGTTGATGATCAAAGTGACTCCTCCGAATTCTAGGAACTGCTCACAGAATGATGGGTAGTACATAACCAAATAGCTCGCGAGATCCAATCCTTGCATCTGTTTTACGAAATAAAATTTGATTTTAATTTAACCTGGAAACTTAAATTAAAAACGTTCGTCCGTGCAAAAACATCGTTTTGAACAATGGGTACGAAAGCGTGGTAGTGGACTTCGCGCCAAGTGTCCGCTGGTTCAGGTTTCTGATCATGCAAATCCGTCGGGCACGTGGCGAGATTTCCGATGACCGTCTTACAATTTGACAACATTCAAAATTGACCGCGAAACAACTCAAAACCGATAAAACATCGCTAAAAAAGTAATATTGTGTCAAACTTCATGAGATTTGGATTTAAAAAACGTACTTGCAAAACGCGGATGTCGCGGCACATCTTGCGCATCCGAGACATACCCTGATCCTCCTCCTGCTTCGACTGCTGCCCATAAATTCTGTCGAACACAAAATGACAAAATGCGATGCTAGACGAGTCAAAAAACATCGACAATCGTTAATTCAAAACGCATATTATTCTATTAACTTTTACGTACCGATTCGGAAAATTCAGTGAATTTTGAAAAACGTACTGAGACATATGGCGGATCGTTCGCGTGATGAGATCTGCAACCTGTCCAAACGAACACGCCACCGCTCCTGTCCAGAGACACCTGTTTTATTTTATAACAAAGACGTAAATGGCGTCGAAATCTAATCAAAAATCCTGCAAATCTTAACGTATTGATTAAAGAATGATGGTTCGCGTGCGAAAATTTGTAATCTGTCAGAAAATAAAAATACCCGGAGCTGTCCATGCCTGGGACCTTGGGGCGGCCTTGTTGGATGTACGGCAATAACGATACTTCAAACGAATCAACCATGTTCAAACTAGGAATCGCCGCGAACAAGCGCAACAAGAGCGATAGCAAGCTCTCGGAGATTTCAAGATGCTTCTGGTAGTGCACTAGCAGATCTGCGAGGCGGAGGACGCCGGTCGCGGATAAAAGTGCGAAGATGTTAGTTTTGGTGGCGATAATTGCGCGCACGCAGCGGAGTGCAAGGTCTCGTGATGAAGCGCCGCCGGTGCTCCAGGTGGAATGCACGAGTAGACCTAGGACGCCATCGAGTAAACCGGTAACGCCATAACCACCAGGGCCCCATTGGCCTTCGATACGTTGCAGATCATCAAGTTGCCGCGCTGCGAGGTTACAATCTAACGCGCTACAGAATAACTCCCAGATTATTGAATGAATCGGTGCGATGATATTGGCAGTTTGATTCGGATCACGGAAGGGTTCTCCGAAGCGACATGCGTCAGCGAGGGAGGCGATTGCATTTGCGGCGTAACAACAGAAAATCTGCACCACGGTGGGTGGTCGATATACCTGACCGTCAGCTCCGCGCATCTGTTTCTGTGGTGTACTTGCGTTTTGCATGTAGTGATGAGTGGCGTATCTTCCGAAAACCGTACAGAACGCATCGAGATTCTCCCACGTGGCCCATCCTACGAGAGGTCGGGTGTTTTGTTGTTGCACTGCAAGCGGCATGAGATGAGGTACGCATATACCTGTACTTGCGCGTAATAACACGCTCATAGCTGACATAACCACACATGTATTCGCATAATCCTGTTGAGGGGAATTGATATCGAACAAAATGCCCGCGCGTAAGTGATGCCGCGGAATCTTCATATCGGGTAACGAATGGAACGTGAACATGCTAGTAACGCCTGGCTCTTGACAAATACGTTGTGCAAATCCCGCACGCTGACCGGCCCGCGCGAAACACGCTAGGACGCGGAAACAAATCGGCTCGAACATCGGTGGTCCTCCTTCGTATGCCATTCTTGAATGTAACTCCCACAAATGCGGGATCCACCTACCGCTACTGGTGCCGGATCCCATCTTGCGCGAATTATTATCGAGACATCTCCATACAGTCGATAACAATTTCGGAAAGATATGACTTGGCTGTTCTGGAACTGTCGCGACATACTTGAGATAATCATGCATGTGCTCCCTAGCGATATTTCCCTTGATATTCGACCACGGAAACAGATCAACCCCGTACATCTGACCGCCGCGAGCAGATTTGGAAGGACTCGACAGCGGACTTCCAGTACTAGAACTTCCACCACCAGCACCGCCGTTATGAAGTAACGCCGATAATGTCTGAAGCGCAGTAAGCTGCACCTTCCCACTCTGCGCGCGAAGACCCTGTCCGACTGTTTCCAAACATACGACTTCCTCTTGCCCATCCGCTATTCGCTCTAATAAACTTAACTGCGCGCTACAATTACCATACTGATCGCGATCGCGGTTCATGTCGCGACGACTAGAATTGCTACTGCCACTTTCCTTACCAAAATGCGGCGCACTGCCGCCGCTAGAATTGCCGTTAAAATTCCTATTCTCCTTACCAAGCCCAGAGTTACTCCCGCTTGCCGTAGAACTACTTGATCCGTTTGAAAGCGCATGCACGCATAGATGATGGAACACCATGCCGAAACATCTCAAATAATTAATCTGCGCTACAACATACTGTTCATGTTCTTTCTGGCTGTTTGTCGTGATACGCGGGAACGGAACCGCCGTGCGTAAGAAAATGCTAACAAATCCTTGCTGCCCGAATCCGCTTGTATCGTTCGAGTTGAAATACGCACGTAACCACAAACCAAGAACTCGTAACAGATCGCCCATTACGTCAGGATTACTACCGGCAAGATTGCCAACGCACAACAGCGCGTACTGCAACCATTTCTGGCTTTCCTGCAACCGTCGCAACAACGCCAGCTGTTCTCTAGAAGGCCGGCTGCTATTCGAACTACCCGCTGCCGCAACTCCCACGCGATTTAGAAACTGCCCCACCGTGAAAACCGCCTGCGATAACGTAGGCAGCCCATTTGTAGTACCACTCGTTTTCCCGTCCGACTTAACCTCGCTCGAACTGCTTGCCACTCTCAAATTAGCAAATTCGCGCGGCCTGTCCTTTGGCTCTTCGAAATGTTTACGAAACGCGTCGAATAAAGCTTCAATCGCGTCAACAAACTTCAAATCCTGCGGCATAGAGGGAGTAGCGCTGGTAGTCGTAAAGCAATTTAGAAACGGCGCACATAACGCGCATAGCCGCTGTTCTGACTTCGACAATCCCTTACTCGTCCCACTGGTAATCTGATTTTCTAACATATCTTCTAACGGCGGTTGGTTCAAACCATGTTTCACATTCGTCTTCGGGTCGCAACTAGGATGTCTAATCCACGGGTGGAAAAATAAATCCGGCCATCCCATACGCTGATTCGGATCCTTCTGCAAAAGCCCCTGTAAGAACGATTTAAAATCCTCCCCAACGCCCGCCGGATACTTGACCGGCTCCTTTACGATCAACTGGATCAAACTATACAAACTATTCGTATAGAAAGGCGGCTGACCAATAACCAACTCGTACAAAATAACACCCAACGACCACAAATCCGCTGTATGGTTATAAGGCCGCTCCTGAACTAGCTCTGGTGCCATGTACAGCGGCGTACCCTTAATACTAGTAAGAACAACCGTATTCGTACTCATAGCCCTCGCGAACCCAAAATCGCACAACTTCACCGTATTATTCGCGCCAATTAAAATATTTTGCGGCTTCATATCACGGTGAATAATTCGATTATCATGAAGATAATGTAACGCCTTAATCAACTGTCGCGCGATGCCTTGGACTTCCGGCTCTGGTAAATACTTGTCGTCTTGAAAAATTTCGAAAAGTTCACCGTGAGCGTATTCCGTTACGACACAAAAGTCGCTACTTGTTTCGAAATAATCATACATCAGGATGATATGATCATGGTTTAATTTCCGAAGAATGCTAATTTCGCTGCGCAGATTTGTTAGATCCTTATCACTTTTGCCTCGCTTGGTGATAAATTTGAGCGCTACGATCTTGCCCGAATGCTTTTTTCTACCCTTGAACACCTTACCGAAACATCCTTCACCGATCAGATGGAGAATATGATAGTCGTCCATTGTGGACTTGCGTCCGGACTTGTTCGGGTTGAAATTTAACGTGGGTGGCGCCGGCATTGTTGTATCTTTTTACTTTAATCGATGGTAAATTAGTTGGTGTGTGATGACTTGTCTTCCCGATTTTCAATTTGTTTCTGTCTGATTCAATGATTGGAACTTAATTTTCTATCGGCTAACTATGTGGACTATTATGATTAAAATTTAAAATGATTTAGTGAGTGGTGGGGTGGCTGCGACAAAATTTTACAAATCACAAAACATAAACCTGAATCCTGGGACACGCATTACAACTTTCGACTATGACAATAATTACATTCACGCTACGCTAACACGCTCACCGGCACTTTACATAAAACATTAGCACTACAACGTTTCGATTCCAGAGCGAGTGGAACAATGCTTTAAAATAAGCACTGTTCCACTCGCTCGAACGGGTGGAACATTACTTGTTTTTACGTAATGTTCCACCCGTTCGGACGAGTGGAACAATGCTTTAAAATAAGCACTGTTCCACTCGATCTGAAATAGTAAACTTGATACACGCAAACCAATTCATCACGACGATGGTAAAAGAAAATTACTTCCAAAATTTTATTTTGTCTTGTTCGTTAACTATGATCGTTAATATTATTCGTTGACGTTATTTAGATAATTCTGTTTTTAGAAATTTATTTTGAATTGACGTTGGTAAATTTTATTTAGCGATTGATTCCAAAAAATATATGAATAATGATTCAGAAATTTGAATTTTAGTTTAAGCTGATTAATTATTGCAGGATGGTATTATTGCATTTGGTTTTGTTTTGTACAATTTTGAAATTTGTTGAGCTAGCGATAATATGAATAAACCGTTTTCGATCTGTAAGTTAGTGTACTGGGGATTTTAATTTTACGTTTCTAAAGGTTATCGAGTAGGATAAGCGCTCTCGTTGCCAACGGTTTGACGATTCACTGTGTCAACCGCCTGCATGGGCTTGACATCCTCCTCTGTGATCGGATGCTGGCAGAATGGGCACTTCGCCTCCTTGACCGTCGCCCAATCCCATGATTCCTATAATTTCATTCATATAACGAATCAAAAGAAAGAAATGGAAAAATGAAAATCGATCGGGTGGAACATTGCTTGAAAAAAAGCACTGTTCCACCCGCTCGAGCGAGTGGAACAATGCTTGTTTTCAAGCAATGTTCCAGTCGCTCTCGTTTCGAAAAAAAATGCCGGCTAACTTTCTTGGTGAGGGTGCGTTGATGAAAAATAAAAATAAAATAGTAGGTCGTACCGTCCGGAAGAACTGGAAGCAATTGTTGCACATCGAGAAATCCATGTCCGTCAACATATTTACGTAATATTTCGGCTTCAAAAGCGGTGAAACGTGTGAAAAATCCGCGACGAAGGACTGTTCCGGAGGCACGGCCTTCATGAAGCGCTCGTCGGCCACGATGGGTGTGTAACCGTCGCGCGTCTCGATGTGATGGTTGTTATGCATCTCCAGCACCACTAATTATTTTTTTTGAACAAATTTGGACGATGAATCATGGATGAAAAATAAAAATTAGTGACGAAAGACTGATTCCAGAGCGCGTGGAACAATGCTTTAAAACAAGCAATGTTCCACTCGTTCGAGCGGGTGGAACATTGCTGTAAAATACGCACTGTTCCACCCGATCGCAAAACAAAACTTTACATAAATTTCAAAACCTTTCGTCGACTGAAAAAGTAAAATGTACTGCTCGCGATGTCTTTTTCCTCGTCACCGTAGCCGCCATCGTCAAGGCTCAAAACCTGTGCGTTCCCCAAGTCATTCATGATGTCGCGGTTTTTCGGACCTCCTGCGCTACCCGGATCACTTTCAAGGAGTTGCTGCGCTTGTCCGTGTGGGATGTCTGGCTCGGGGCAGAATTCGACTAACGTAAGCTTGTCGAAAGAGCTAAAACATCTGATGAAGGGATGTTTGCAGTTTGCCGCGCTGCAAGCGTCGCCGCCATTACTGGGGTTTGAGAGCGGGTTTGTGGTGTAACAGAGAGAACAAACTGGCACAACTTCCGTATTGTCGTTGAATGGCGTGGCACGTAGATGGAGTGAGTGCAAATCTACCTGAAGCTGTTGCGTCGGTGTAAGACGGAGCTGTTGAAGCCGCTCGCAGACGTTTCTGCCGAATTTAAAGGCCTTGACATTGTTAGATTGCCGCGCTAGCGCTATCAGAATCTTAACGCGCGAGATGTTAGCGGGAACCCATGTAAGATTCACGCCTCCACCTGCGGCAGCTGTGTCTTCCTCGTCAACTTTCGTAAGTTTTTTCGTCGACGCAGAGCTCTGATGGCATCCGAGCTGGTTGAGTAAGAATAAACCGCACTCGAGGATCTGTTCCGGTGGCGCGGCGCAGAATGGTTCTGTCGCGTCCGCGTGGATGTAAGAGTAGGCGTAATACAATTCTGCACGTAATTGTAACGTCTCAAACGCCTTGATCGCGCGCTTAATCTGCTCGGGGTTGAGATTTTCCTTCCCAGCAGCCGAGATCCACGCGCGGGCGCAGCGCCAAAGCAAAGCCGCGGCGTCTTTGAAACGGTTTTCAAGGATGGCGTTGCAAGCCAACTGTTCAAGTAGAGACACGGCGCTACGGGGAGAATTGGCGCAATGATAGGCGTCAACAGCTTCGGTGTAGCGATCTTGACGAACCAGCCATTCTGCGTACGGGAGAAAATACGCATGTCCGAACCTGGTTTGGATGGGACAAATTGGTAAAAAAATATTTAAAGTACGTTCTCGAAGACAATTTCGTGTCGAAATTTAGAATTTCGTAAAAGTTAAAGAATGAGAATAGTACTCAGGATGCTGCTTGGCAAGAGCTTGTGCCTGGGGCCACTTGCCTACCTCCACCTGGAGCTTGATCAAATCCTCAATCTGTATTTTGTCAAAAACGTAAATTATGGCGGTTGAAAACAAAATCAGAAGAAAAATCAAAAGAAATCCGATTCGAATCAATTGCAAGCGTGTTAAATAGGTGTCGAAGCCTGAAAAATGTACGTTGTTGAGCTTGTCCAGCGTTTCCTTGGCAAACGAAAATGCAATCTCCTTGTCGTTGGCCGCGCCTCCGATCTGTAATTCAATCAAATTTTGACGTTACGAAAAATGAGAAAATATTGACGTAAAATGTGTTTCGGTGGCGAAATTCATCGTCAAAACGTAACATTTCGCGAAAAAAAAATTAAAATTAAAAAACACAAAAAGTACAGCGTGTTTCTTGAAGACCTCGACAGCCTCGTTCATGACCTGGCGGTGGTCATCCTTCTCGGGGTCCAACTTACGCACGACCGTGATGAGCTCGGGCAGACCTGTTTGGTACAAAAATTTACGATTCAGCATCAATTTTCATCAAAATTTAACGTTTCAAGCGAGTTGTTATCTTGTGAAAACTTAGTTTAAACTTTAAACAATGCTGTACTCTCCATGTTGGCGTAGACGCGAGCGGCTTGTTTGTATTCTTTCATCTGCATATGCGCTTGGGCTGCCGCTTTCAGATCTCCTTCTTCGGTAGCTTGGTCGGCCTGTTTTGATACAAAAATGAAAATTTGATGCGATTCCTAGTAATTAATGTTTTCTGGTGCGTATTACAAAATTTGAACGAGTGGAACAATGCTTTAAAACCAGCAGTGTTCCACCCGTTCGAGCGGGTGGAACACTGCTTGTTTTGAAGCAATGTTCCACGCGCTCGAACGGGTGGAACAGTGCTTGTTTTAAAGCATTGTTCCACTCGTTCAGAAACTAAAACGAATTGTAAAAAATTGTAATTACCTGCATGCGCATCAACTTCTCAGTCGTGGTGATCTGACGTGTCGGTTGCGGCTGCTTATCCAAATTGTCACGCGACTTGCCTGGGTTACCAAAATAAAATTTTGGATCGATATAAATTTCAAGAAAAAACACAAAAAACATCGAAACTGCCTTCAAAAACATCGAAATCGTGTTGAAAATCATGAAATTTAATCCAAAAAAATGTACTTGCGATGCTGCCGCCGGACATCTCGGCCATAATCGGGGGGCTGCTTCCTTCATACTGCTGAGCGAGTTTTTTGGCGTCATCCCACTTGCGAAGATCGGTGAACATGTCAATCGCCTGTTTTTATCATTTCGATGACAAAATATGATTAAAACGCATGCAAAATTAATCGATTCGATGAGAATTTCGCTATCGCGGTTTCAATTTTTGGTAGAAATGAATTTGTACCTTCTGGTGTTCCTTCGCTGCGACGAATTGGTTGGCCGCTTCGTGGAATCGCCCTTGGAATGCCGCGACCTGGTTTCGATGACGAATCACAACAAAATTATTTATAAAACACATCAAAATAGACCTTGGGATGGACGTTTCGAGCACATTTTTTCGTGAAAAACGAAAAACTAAAAGGTGTTGCGTTGACACATGCGCGTACGAGAGCGGTGACGATGTGGAGTTGGTCGTCGTTGAGGTCGCGAGAGTTCGTTCCCTTGCCATTCGCTTTAATATACTGCTCAATATCTTCTAACAAATCGAGATGACGAAGGTCGCGCAAGCGGATAAACGCCTTCTTCGCGATATCCATTTGCAGATTTTGTAACGCCATTAATGCTAGGAAGCGCCAATCGTCTTCTGTCACGCCAAGAGATGCCACGCGGTAGGCGGTGGAGAAGTCGATGCTCTTTTCGTGAAGCTTTACACCTGCGGGGGTCTGGCCGATATAACGATATAACGAAGCAGATTGCGGCACGTCAATCGTCTGCATGGACAAATAATGAAGACAATAGATCTTGGAGCGTTTGAAACCGACGACGAAGCCTTGGAGCGTTTGTACGTTAGGAGGGAAGTCGCCAGTCTTGATAGAAAGCTTGTTATTACCGCTGAACGCAAGCATCTCTTCCATCTCTGTATTCCAAGCGACAGAATTAGCATTCTCCTCCTTGTACAACAATTTCCCACGCGTGGAGGAGGATTCATCGACATCGTACACCAATAAACTGCTAACCTTCGACGAATTCTCATCAACCACCGCTAATTTCTTTCGTCGGCAGCTAAGATCTAAACATCTAACAGCAGTGCTCTGCTTAATCAGCATGACTGGGAAGTCGTTATCGATGAAGATTTTCAAAACGGTTCCGTTTTTCAAACCCACAAGTAACCCCTCACGGTGCTGATCGCCGCCAATGACCTTGATGTATCGAATCACACAGTCAAGCTGCCATTCACGCTCTAACGTACCCGTAAACGAATACAACTGAAGTTTCTTTTCCTGACATAAGATGATATGATGACTAGTCACGACGAGCAGAGAGCAATCGAATTTTTGCTGAATGCGCTGGATGATCGTGTAGTGCATAGAATCGCTATCTTGTGTGTTGCCAATTTCGTAGATCAACACCTTTTCCGGAAGTTGCACCGCCAATCGATCCCTATACACAGCGATCTTCTTAATATACTCCTTACATTTGATCCGAACCTTCTGCTCCGTCAATAAATGCTGCACCACAACATCCGTCAAATTTTCTCTAAAAGCGTACCGATCTTGATACAAACCATGCACCGTGCTGAAAATAACCTGCGACATGGTCAAGCTACCTCCGTCAGTGCCGCAACAGATATGATTCTGCCTCGGCTTCACCGCAAGCGCCCAGACCCACGCATTCTTCGTCGCAATATCGCCTAGCAGCACACCCTCCTTGGAAAAAAGTTGCACCTTCTTGTTACTCCCGCCAACTACAAAATACTCGCCGTGGCTGAAAAAACTAATAACATTAGGATCGAAATCAAGCTTCTTCTCCTTGCTTGCTAACTGGCCGCTGGTTTTGTAAAACGAAAGCGTACGATCCCAACAAGACACAACAAGCACATCCGTATCCAACCCACCTGTAAGCATCTCATTCTGCTTAGGTGGCGGCCATGCAATACTCCAAACCGGCGCGTTTCTACGAATTTCAACCTTCTCATTACCGTTCTTATCACGTAAACTCACAACTCCGTTGAACATGCCCATAGCAAGATGAAGACCATCATTCGTCCAAGCCATACATAAAATTCTAGATCCGACCTTATTCTTGCTAACGCTCTTCTGCTCA
>Ga0099798_10577_pt1 | contig 11671 bp, 5 predicted proteins | sample Uncmet_Sort29A_1_FD_89870 | JGI IMG/M metagenome (GOLD analysis project Ga0099798, IMG submission 89870) | Marine eukaryotic communities from CALCOFI LINE 67, Pacific Ocean - CN13ID_Sort29A_1 | ecosystem: Environmental > Aquatic > Marine > Oceanic | place: Pacific Ocean: Monterey Bay | collected... | reverse complement strand
TGAAATATCTATACTACATCCCATAGTTGTAGGAAGACACATTTCAATAAGTGTTGTGACAAGACCACCATCACTCACATCATGACCAGCTAATATGTATTTTTTATGAATACACTCCTGAACTATTCCGAATAAATTTTTGAGGTCTATCATATCATCAGTAGTTAATGTAGGAGGATCACAACCAAATTGCCCATTAACATGCGCGAATGCACTGCCATCCATACTATTTCTTCCACGACCAATATCAACAAATATTATGCTGCTATCAGACCTTTTGAATTCGGCCGTAACTTTATCTGTAATATCGTCACAGTCAGAATAACCTGATATAACAAGTGATCTAGGCGATTTTACATATTCGTTATCTATTTTTGTAGACATTGATAAACTATCTTTACCGCCATCAATAGATATACCTATAATCTTCATCATATCACACATTGCAATACATGCTTCATATAAAGCGTGCTTCTCTCCATCTTGTTTTAATGGCCACATCCAATTTCCTGAACATTTTATGTTTCTGATTGATGGGATCTTCACCCACATCATATTAGTCAACATTTCGCCTACTGCCATATGTGCCATTGAAATAGGATTGATAATACCTTTTATTGGTTGTTCTCCTATTGCGGTTACTGCACCCTTAATATCAAAATGAGATTGTGCAATCACAGCATAATCTGATATGGGCAAATGTTTAATCCCGACACACTGCTGCTGTGCAATTAATCCACTAACGCTACGATCAACCTTATTTGTTAAGAACTGCTTCGATCCAACACTAACAGACTTAAGAACAGACTTAATATAGGAGGAAATTTTAGACTCAGTATTTAATAGTAAGGGCAAAAAATTATTTTCCTTCTTAGTTAATACATATTGCTTTTGAGGTATTTCGCTTAGAATATGACGTAAATCCAAATCTACAACCTTTTTCTTTTCGATTGAATCATGAACACACATTCTACCATTATTTGTAACCATACCGAGTATATCATATGGAAGATGCTCACGAACACATATTCTTTTAATGACGTCAAGATTGTTACTATCTACTAAACATGTATTTGTTTCTTGAAATTCGGATGTCCAAATATCAAGTGCACTCATATTTGAGGTTCCTTGAGTCGTTCTGCGAATATTTATCCATCCACCAGTAGGATCTACGATTTCTTTTACTACATTTCCTAGTCCACCAGCCCCTTGATCATGTATACTTTCTATTGGATTATTATCACCCAATTCAATACACGCACGAATAACTTTGTTCAACTTATTTTCCATTTCAGGATCACCTCGCTGAACAGCCGTCATATCTTGATTTTTATTCTTATTATCATGAACTCGACTAGATGCTGCTCCACCACCCACACCAATGCGGTATGCGGGGCCACCCAGGCGCATAATATACATACCCTCCTTTGGTGTTGATTTTGTTTTATGAACATCATTTAAATGACCTATACCACCAGTAAACATAATAGGTTTCAACCATTCGATATGTTCCTCATCTGATGTCGTCAGGCCAAATGATCTAGTAAATCCTAATATAATTGGTTCGCCAATTTTGTTACCATAGTCAGACGCCCCATTACTGGCTTCAATGAGGATTTTTCTAGCTGGAACATTTGCATGCGATTGATAGTATCTATGATCATTGTTTTCCCAATCCAATTCGTAGTTGTCTAGAAACAAATTTCCAACACAATAACCAGCACTACCGGCAACGATTTTACCTCCTTTGCCAATACACTGATTGTCGCGGATTCTACCACCAATACCGGTTGCCGCTCCAGGAAATGGGGCTATTCCGGTAGGAAAGTTATGGGTTTCAGCAGTTAGTGTTATATGTTGCACTACATTATTCAGTCCAAACTTATGATTTGTTGGAAACATCACTTTAACATTATGTCCTCTTATAGCACTAGAATTGTCTGAAAAGGCAATTATACTATTAGAGTCTACCGTTTGTGTAGATTTAACCATCTTAAATAGTGTTTCTTCTAATGTGTGACCATTTTTTTCAAATTTAAGAGCCCCATTAAAGAACCAGTGTCTGGAATGTTCACTATTCGATTGCGAGAGATCGAACAATTCAACATTTGTAGGATTACGTTTTATTACGTTTATATACAAATCAGTATAATAGTCTATCTCACATTGATCCATACCTAAATTTAACTTCGTATTATGGTATCCAATGTTGTCTATATTAACATTATATGTCGATGCCATTTTTTCTTGTTTATCAAACGTCGTAATTGGTGAGTCATATATAGTTTCTAATACGGGATCTAGATCTATCTTTTTTATATTATACATTGGAGTTCGAAAGGTTCTTTCAATACGTTTAATCGTGGATATACCAGAATTTATAAGAATTGCTTTCATATTCATTGACCAAGGTGATTCAAAATTAAGTTTCGTTCCGTGTTCGGTTACATTCTTAAAGAAAGGTTTGTGATACCTTAATGGCTGGCCTTTATATAGAATTTGAAACAAGCGATGAATTTCAGACAATTTTATTTTACGATTGGATGTATCTATGTTATAACATGTCTCTCCATCAGCATTGAACTCATATACATGGTATAGCATATAAGATTACTATCTTACTATTTTTAACTATATTTATTTACATTTAATAAGTATATAAAAATAACAGAATAATTTATTGTAATGAAGAATGCTATTTTCAGTGTCTATAATAAGGCCAATATAGGTGTTTTGGCTAAGTTTTTGATTTCAAAAGGTTATAATATAATTACATCAGGAGGTACATACAATCATTTAAAGAAAAATACAAATGATGAATCTTCTATTAAAGCCGTGGAAAATATTACGCATCAGCCAGAAATACTTGGTGGACGTGTTAAAACATTACATCCAACAATTCACGGAGGGTTACTTGCAGATACATCTAATTCTGCACATATGGATGAACTTGCAACATATGAGATGCAAAAAATAGATATTACTGTAGTTAATTTGTATCCATTTGAGAGAACACTTGAAAATACGGATGATATTGATGAGTTAATAGAACAAATTGATATTGGGGGACATACACTTATTAGATCTACTGCAAAAAATTTCAAGAGTAATATTATACTTCATTCGCCATCACAATATAATAATTTTATGATAAATTATGATGATATAATCTCATCAGTGGATCGTCGTAGAGAACTAGCTACTTCGGCATTACACTATATTACTGACTATGATATTTCGATTTCTAATTACTTTGCAGGTATCGATTCAAGTAAAAATAAGCAATATCTTTCGCTAACTAAGCAATTTGATTTTAAGTATGGATTAAATCCACAACAGGCTCCTTCAGCATTTTGGTCTGTAAACGATACTGATTATAGAAGAAAGTCTATTCCATTTACTGTCATGAATGGAAATATCGGTTATATTAATATGTTGGATGCAATCAATGGATGGAATCTTGTTTCTGAAATTGAGCATACAACTGGTAAAATAGCAGCAGCAAGTTTAAAACATACGAGTCCGGCTGGTGTCAGTATTGCAAGAGATTTTACGAGTGCAGAACAGAAAGTCTGTAATGTTAGTGGAGAAGACCATTGTAATTTGTCTGATTGTGCAAAAGCGTATGTTTTAGCGCGCAATGTCGATCCTAAGTCTTCATTCGGAGATTTTGTAGCCATTAGTGGAGAAGTAGATATAACACTTGCTTTGAAACTGCAGAAGGAAATCAGTGATGGTATAGTTGCCGCTTCGTATACAGAGGACGCACTACGTATACTTAAAGCAAAGAAAAATGGTAATTATGTTATCCTTCAAGGTGACCAATTTCCTCTTACATATAGTGAAACCAAAATAATAGGAGATTTTGCAATGACACAAAGTAATAATGATAAATTGACTACACGAGAGGTTGTGGAAAATGGACTTGCTAATGATGATACCATACCTGAGAGTAATATATTGGATATTCAGATCGCGAACATAACACTTAAGTATTCTCAATCAAATTCAGTCTGTTTGGTTAAGAACGGAACTTTATTGGGCCTAGGATGCGGTCAACAAAGTAGAATAGATTGTGTTAAGCTGGCATGCAATAAAGCACTTGTTGTTGAATTACGCTATAAACAGGGTGCGAATTTATTAGATGACTTTAGACCAACTGTCAAGAAACAGGACAAAATAAATGCAGTAATTAAATGGATTGAGAATGACTTTTCTAAATCAGAGTTAAATGAATGGAAGTCATTATTTAATACTCCACCAAGTCTTCTAGATAATAAAAACATTGAGTTTGCGAGATATGGAATGAACAATATATCATTAGCATCAGACGGATTTTTTCCGTTTCATGACAATATTGATGTTGCTGCAAAATATGGAGTTAAATATATAATTCAACCTGGTGGATCAATCAAAGACGAAGACGTAATTAAGCGTTGTTCTGAACATAGAATCTCTATGATTTTGTCGCATATTAGACAGTTTTATCATTAATGTTATCTTAATAAAATAAATTTAATAATTAAATATTTTATTAAGATATATGAGTGCTATTAGTCCATTGGATGATCGGTATGCGTCAAAGATTTCTGACGTAAGTGGGTTGTTTTCTAATTTTGGATTTACTAAATATAAACTTATAGTTGAATGTGAGTATTTAATATTCTTCGTATCATTGGTTGATAAAGATAATATTGATCTTCATTCAGAAACCATTCGAAGTATTTATCAGAATTTCAATGATGATGACTTGCAAGATATAATTAATAACGAACGAACAACAAATCATGATGTTCAGGCACTTATTGAATATTTAAGATCCCGCTTGCCCGAGTCTCTCAAAAAATGGGTTCATTTTGGTTTAACGTCTCAAGATATTAATAGTCCAGCAATGGTTTTAACATACAGAGATTTTAGTAATACAGTATTGGGTGTTGAGTTGGATAAATTAACGGAAATTCTAACAACTTTGGCGATACGTAACGAAGATACGATAATGTTAACTTTCACACACGGACAACCTGCGACGCCGTCAACATTTGGAAAACAGATGATTATTTTTATTGATAAATTAAACGGAATATCAAATGATTTATTTAATAATTATGCTTATCGAACAAAAATTGGGGGGTCAAATGGAGATTTAACTGGATTGAAATTTTGTTTTCCAAACATTGACTGGGAACAGGAAATATCAGGATTTTTACATTCAGTGTTTGAATTAGAAAAAACCATATCCACAACACAAATAGATGACTATATGAATTATTTTAGATTATTTCAGATTTATGAAAGATTTTGTTATTTATTCATTAATTTATGTCAAGATATGTGGTTATATATACACAAGAAATATCTGAAGTTAGCAACAATTAAAGAAGAAGTTGGTAGTTCGGCAATGCCACATAAGGTAAATCCAATTCATTTTGAAAATGCGGAAGGAAATCTTAAAATTGCTGCAAATCTATTTCATACAATTGGAAGTTCTATAGTATTAAGTCGAATGCAGCGAGATCTAACAGATTCTACAATGTTACGAAATGTAGGGGTTGCATGTGGACACATGATACTTGCTATCCGTAATATATGCACTGGTTTAAGCCGTATAGAAGTGAATACGTATGAAATTAATAGAGACTTGAATAGCAATGAGGCTGTATTCATGGAATTTTTCCAATTAAAACTACGGCAATGGGATATACCAGATGCTTATAATATATGTAAAGAGTATGCAAGAGGTAATGCAGATCTAAGTATACATGAATTTGTTGAACATATAAGTAAAACATATACCCATCTTACTAATGAGCAACTTGCCGAATTAAATATGGACATAGATAATATAATAAAGACTATATAGAATAACCATTTATAGTATGGTTTTTACCGAATGCGGTATTTCCGCAATTATTCATAAAAGCACTCGAAATAGTAGTGCATTGTTTAAATCATTAAAAAATCTGCAACATAGAGGCAGAGAAGCATTCGGGGTGAGTTATTTGAATAATTATGGTAAATTAGTTGTTAAGAAAAAAAAAGGTATCGTAACAGATATGGATAGTTTAAATAATATTTCAAGCCAATTTTGGTTAGGTCATGTTAGATATTCAACTACTGGAAATAAAGAAGGTTCAGATGTTAATAAATTTATGGAATCGTGTCAACCGATTTTTAGTGCATCATCAATATTAAACCAATACTGTATCGCACATAATGGTAATATTCCAAGTTATATTTGGGAAAACCTAAAGACATTATATGAAACATTTCAACCGGATATAAATACTTATCAATCAGATACTTTACTATTATGTGATTTTATAGAATATTTGGCAAAAGAAGATTATATAAAAAATCAGTATGCCGATATATCTCTAAGTCAAACTTTGATATGGAAAAATGTTTTAATTACATTGATGGATGTTATTCCAGGTGCATGCTGCTTGGTGATCCAAACAGAGGACGGGTTTTGGGCTATGAGAGATAGATATGGAATAAGACCATTAGTCATGAATGAAAATGACAATGGTATACTAATTGCGTCTGAATCGGTTGCTTTTGACGATAATACCGGAGTTATCAAAAACATTGAAGCGGGACAGATACTTTATATTGCTAATGAAAGTGCTTGTATAGAATTTCAATATAAATATTGTAATACTGAAACAAAACATTGTGTGTTTGAATATCTTTATTTTCTGCGACATAACACGACTGTTAACAATCTAAATGTCGCTAGTTTTAGAATGCGAGTGGGTGACTCATTGAAGGATCAAATAGCTGATTCATTTCCAGACCTTGTAAAGAAATGGAAAGAAGAAGAGACAGTTGTATGTGGCGTCCCAACTTCCGGTATAGTATTCGGTGAAGGATTTGCAGAATCTATGGATCTATCATATAATCAAGTTCTAAATAAGAGAGATGATTACCCATGGCGAACATTTATTTTAGAGTCAAATGATAAACGTATTCAAGCATGTGAAAAAAAGTATGTTATAAAGCCGGAGGATATCAAAAATAAAATTCTTATTTTGGTTGATGATAGTATAGTTAGAGGGAACACACTAACATATCTTATTAAATATATTCGACTAGTCGCCCAACCAAAAGAAATTCATATTATAAGTGGCAGTCCACCGATCAAGCACCCGTGTAGGTATGGTGTTGATTTTCCCGATATTGAAGAGTTATTTGCAAATCGTGTAGACATAAAAGATATGCCGAAACAATTAAATGTAGAAAGTATTACTTACTTTGATGTAGAGAATTTGTTAAAGTTAGAGAGTAATGTTTGCCATGCTTGTTTTACAGGAGACTATATATTTTAAAATACTATTTAAGATACTATGCAGCTTTATCTTCTTCTCTCGCATTATAAATAATTTTTATTTTTATAATCTATCTCTAATGGAATATCACATGAAGGGGGCGACTTTGATGTCCATCTCTCTTTTTGTATTACATTATTCATTTTTTTGATACGAGCAGTCGGTCCTCCTAAATTTCTTGGTGGTTCATGTTTAACAGCCCATTCAAACTGCATAGCTTGAATTTTATTCTGAAAACCATGAACTAAACATATGTGTGACCATCCAGGTCCTTTGGATGTAGTATATTTCGCACCACCTTTTATCTCTCCATTGTGTTGTCTTAAACGTCGCACAGGATCCGGAGAGACTCCTGCGTATGTGCAACCATTGTTCTCTATAAGATAGAAAACCCATTTTTTCTCGTCATCTGCCATTTACTTTGATCTATATTGTTTTCTCGATTTTTTAACTCTTTTTTTTGGTTTTGATTTGGTTTTCTTAAGTTTTTTATTCGATTTGGAGCGTCGAAATGCTGTTTTTCTTGGCTTGTGTCTTTTATGTCTTTTTTTTCGCGTCTTTCGTGATCCTCCCATGTTTGGTAGACCGTCTGTTGCACCCCAGTCTTCTTCATTCGCAAGTTTGTGAATTATCGCATTCACCTCTGGAGCTGCACCATCAGGGTTTCCGTTATGGTTTAGAGCAGGTTGTGTCACTCTAATGTCCTGGTCATCTACGGCAAGTCCGTGCAGCGCCGCAATTTGTCCTACGTCCAGGTCACCTACAAAAAAGAGACCTGACTGTAAAGTTTCACCCGTTGCCTGCAAGGCGGCTGAAAGATAACCTTCAGCTGACCGCTGCCAATCTCCAATAGCTTTGTTATTTGGAAATACGCGTCGAGTAAATCCGACGTAGCCGCCCAATACGCTAGGATTGAAACCAAACGCTGGATTGTTTTGGATTTGCTGCTGAATGCTTCCTGCACCCCCTGGACCCCCTGCTGTCGTTGACCCTGGCATGAGCCTTTCTAGTTCACCTAGTGCTTCGCGATCGACGTTTAGTAGTTTAGCCAAAGATATCTGGTCTAAGTTCTTCCTAGTGTCATAGTCAGCAGCAAATATGGCTCCGTCTATAGATTGAATCCAGACTCGGCAAAACGGGGGGCGCATGGTATCTCTGCCATTGGCGACGTCGTCATCCATAACATGTGCGTTTCTGATAAGATCTGCACTCATTTGATCTAGGTCAAGAGTGTCTTCTAGGAGCCCATTAGGGTCTGAGCTACCATCTACGAGCGGAAGATGACCCGCCTTTGCTGGGGCCCATGAATCGCGACGTTTCGGAGGCACAATCAAAAGTCTCTGATTTAGTTGATATTCACCATCTGCAATCATTGCCATATCGGCGGCTGGCGAGCCAGCCGGCACAGTTTGAAATCCAGGGCCGTTTATGACAGGCGTTGAGTGATGCAGCAACATATCGTTAAGCCATACACTCCCATCCGGAGGAATAACAGGTCTTATTGCACTCATTGCAGTTTGGCCAACCGCATGCGCGGGCGCTAACAGTGGATCAGCGTGCAGTTCTTGTGCGTGTTCTGTTAGCGCATCTGCATAGGCTTGACCTAACGGCGTTTCAGGGCTAACGCTTGCTGGGTCTGTCTGCCGGACCAACTGACCTCCTATAGGTACTTTTATTCCAGCTTTGACATCCGGACCTAAAACAAATCCAGCGTTTCTATACATCAGCCCAAAATACAACGTGCGCGCATCTGTCGAGTCTTTGTGAAACGCTGCTTGCTTAACTGTCCTGGATGGATAGTAGTCGGTTGTAAACTTAACTATATTACCAGCGTTTAATTGTCCTCTTATAAGTGGGAGAAGGTTTTGAGTAGCTATTATACCTTCAACCCAGTTCTTTACAAGACCTCTGATCTCGTCACCTATCTCGGCGGTCCGAAGTTTCCCCGCTTGACCCGGCTGTGTTGCGTTTCTCGTATTATCCCAATATCCTAAAGATGGCAGCAATCCGTGTTCACCTAAATAAACCTTGCCTTGATTTGCTCCTATTGGGTCCGCAATGTAGAGATAAATCGGCAGGCTGTCAGGAGGAGCTCCTGCGGCCGCTGCGGCCGCTGCTGCCGGTATGACAGGTGCGACCGCTGCCGGCGCTGTCTGGTGATCTGTATAACTTAAGTATATATCCAGATATCTATAATTTGTTGTATCTGTGATTTCAGTTGGCGGTCCTCCCGGAGAGGGCGCCTGGAATGGTTTTGTATTACATCTAGCAAACATACGATCTAAAAATATATCCTCTGTTCCACCTGGTTCGCGAGCATTTACACCCAGTATCGGAAAACCAGTCATACCATTAGACGGGGTTGTCGGTAGAAATGTTCCATCATTTACGAAACATCGCGAGAAATGATACCCATAATCGCCCATTTATATTCTGCTTAGATTTTAATAAACTTTAAGAAATATATAATATTAAAATATTATATATGAACATCGGTGATCAACCACTGAATTCAGATGCTGTAGCATCTTTTATGTTTTCGTGTGACCAAGCGGGTGACGCGAATAATATGTTGCATGTCAACGAGTTAATTAGTGGAATTAATCAAGTCATAAACCCAATGATCTACCATGCTACGAACGCGGTGATGGGCGGAGTCACTGCTTATCCGTCACCAATTACCGAAGCAGATATAGCAGGTTTTGCCTCGAATAACATATGGCCATATGGATCAGATAATATTCCACATTGTGCAGTTGTTTTTATATTAGGATCATGGTTTACACACGTTGCTAATTCGATAACTAGAGCGCAAAATCAACCAGATCTTGGTTTGCCGTTGCTGAGTAGTTATATCGGACAATTCAATGCTGCAGGACAAGGAAACGCACCTGCAGTTGTCCCTGGTACCCCTAGTGTTTTATCACCATACATAAGCTCTAATGCTGTCACTATGATGATGTATCAAGCCGATGATGATGATAGCGGAGTATTAGACCCAGATGAATTTGCTGATTTCTTAACTGACGATTTGTCGAATCCACAGCTTGGGGCTGGTCCAAGAATTGTGGAGTGTGTCCGCGCAGCGGGTCTTATTAATGCACCCCAGTGGCCCCCGACGGCTGCAATAATACAAGAGATATTACAGGCTGGTCTTCTCCCTCCAAACTGGGGTATACCGAAGTATATGGTGCAATACGTCGTCGGACTTTATTTTATGGCGTTGGCCAACTTCTACGTAGAAGCGCATGCACAAGGACGAGCTGGTCAAGCTTTTAATGTTCTTGGAGGCTGGATAGCAGTGTATGACGACTTAGTTCAAGAGTGTAATGCACGGTTCGGTGGTGGCGCTGCCGTCGCCGCTCCTGCACCCGCTCCTGCTCCTGCTCCTGCACCACCACCTCCTGCCCCTGCTCCTCCTGCCCCTGCTCCTCCTGCGTTGCAGATCGCTGTTCCTGACGATGATGGCCCTTCACCTGGTGCAGGCCCTTTAGTTGGTGACCCTTCGCCTGCTGCAGGCCATTTAATCAATGAATGCGCGATCGACGGATGGAGCGAAGCATCAGACATTGTGTTGCAGCAGGACGAGAGAATATGTAGACATATCATCGACAACGCTCAAGGTGGCCCTGGGCTTATGCTACGCCCAGCGGGAGGACCTCCTGGCAAGAATGGAGAAAGATTTCCAGGGTTTAATCTTGATAACAAGACCCTAGTTATCAAGTATATAGATAACCTAGAGCGTGTTGAAAGAGCACAACTATATTGCTTTCAAATGAGCCAAATCGCTGACATATTTGCGTTCGATGCTCCTGCACCAGATGAAAGACAGCTCGCACCAAACCAAGATACCCTTCGCGCAATGGGTGTATTTCCAGGTGCTGACATCTTTGCAGGCGGAATAGTGTTTCCATGCCATTATGCCAATAACTCCTATCGTCGACGTGGACAGGATGAAAGTAGTCATAGACCTGGTGATAATATAATGATGGACAGACCCCTAATAAACATGGCTAAGGTAATTAATGCAAGAGGCGTAAATATTCCCTGGGCTCAGTTCGCAAATATATTACACCAACAAGGATGGCCGCAGGCAGACTGGTATGCAATCTGTATATCTGGTCAAATTATGGAGCGGCATGATTCCATAGCACAACTACAACCTCGAGGAAGCGATAACGGTGAGGGTTTTATTTTTGGTGTTAGTTTATTGCATTGTAACTCTGGAGCAGACCGAGGAATGGAAAAGGTCATTGAAGTTATCAATCCTCCTAATAATATTGCTGAAGCGATAGCCAATTGTGATAACCCTCCACCTGATGACCAGAGAGTTCCCGAGCCAT
>Ga0099798_10594_pt1 | contig 11679 bp, 6 predicted proteins | sample Uncmet_Sort29A_1_FD_89870 | JGI IMG/M metagenome (GOLD analysis project Ga0099798, IMG submission 89870) | Marine eukaryotic communities from CALCOFI LINE 67, Pacific Ocean - CN13ID_Sort29A_1 | ecosystem: Environmental > Aquatic > Marine > Oceanic | place: Pacific Ocean: Monterey Bay | collected... | reverse complement strand
GCACTAGTATTGAATAGTGCTAATGATTCCAAGTCCGAAGAGATACTGATACGTGAATAGTGCTAATGATACCACAGGGTCGAGATCGGCGTTTATTTATTGGATCTGGGTGCCGATGTTTGCATGTTTTCGGTGTGTATTGTGATGTTGCATCTGCTCGTCTCGGATCCCGAACTCCTCCTCCTATCCGCGTTTTTCAAAGTGACGGATTATGGCAAGGGTACGAGTGATGGCGGGGGTGCTACTGACAATAATTCTGCTATAGGTCCAAATAAAAGTGTTGCTATAGGTCCAAATAATTCTATAGCAAATAATTCTATACCAAATAATGCGGCCAGCAGCAACGATAACAACAATAATACCGATACCGATAACAACAATAGCAAGAACAAACGTGATGCCAGCGACAATGAGCTTGATGTCAACGATAACAACAATAATGCCGCAACTGCTCCGACCACCACCGTGACCACCACCTCCACCGAGATCGCCCGCGACGTCTACCAAGCCAACCGCAAGACCCTCTTGTTCCTAGCCGTGTTTTGGGCGTCGATAATTCTCGCCGTCCTCGGTTTCATGATACCCCTCTTGACAATTCAACCCCCGTATCGCGGGGACCCCGAAGAATACAAAGACACATTGGGTTTCAGAGTCTTATTCGTGATTCCCGTGGTATTAGTGACGCCTTTCGGCTGGTTTATAGTTATGGGAGCCACGTTCGTGATTTTAGCCAGTCCGATGCTCATGAAAGAAGTAATGCTGCGGTATCTTCTCGATTGGCAGTTGCTTATTTTTGTGACTTGCAGGGATTTGTTAAAATGGGAGGGAATAACTGGCAGAGGGAAGAATGATGATAATATTAACTCAGATAAATCAGACGAACCAGGCTCAGGAAATCGCGAATCAGCCTCAGGGAATCACGCTACAGGGACGAACATAACGACGACCGCAGATAAAGGTCCAGATAACTCACCTTCCGACAATGTCCACCGCAATGCAACCCGCTCAGTCCTTCAACTCCATGCTCAGGAAGACTTACTTGTTCGTGCTATCCGCAATTTCGAGAAGACCAATTCGTGGTATTTTGGCGTTTTTTTCCTGCTGTTAGGGGCCTTCGCCTTTCTCAAGTATCTCAAAGTTTTTATTCAGATCCGCGCGATTCTCAACGGTAAAGAGATCGAGCAAGGCAATAGTCGAGGAACCATCCCGATGTTGAGTATGGCACTCACATTGTTATTTTTATTAATCGCGCTCTCTGTGGTTTTGAAGATGGCTTCCGTGAGTTCTTCGTATCAAAAACGGAGCCGGGATATCTTTCGGGGGTATCCTGCTTGGCGGCTATCGAAGCTATTAGTTGATGATCCCCAAGCTCTTGAAATTAAAATGTGTGGAGGTGGAGGCGACAACGGCAGCGGAACAGGCGGTGGTTTCGCGGACATTATGACATTCCGGCTTTTTGGGATGCCAGTTACTAATAGTACGGTTTATAATGTGGTGACCAGTACGTTTTTGGGGTTGGTGTTCACGATGCTGATGCCGATGGTGACGAATTAATGAGAATCAGTTGATGTACCTAGTGTTAACAGATCTGATGCATAGCATTCATAGCATTGTCTGATGAAAGAAAGCTCAATCAGAAAACTCCACGTGGCAATTTTCCTCAAGCTATTAAGCCTTGAGACGAGAATTTTCGTGGTTGCTTGAAATTCTGTGCACTGGGGTGAAACCATCTGAAAGTTATTTTTTCAAATCCAAATTCCATTTTTTTAGAAGTCAACCAATGGAGTGAATGTCGTTCGGCGAATACTTGTTTTCGGTTTGAGATGCGTCGGTCTAAGTTGTTATGATATGGTTGTCTGTTTATCTATTATCCATTCTATCAATCGAGTTATCCTCGTTCCTATTATTTCGGCATTAGCTGCATTCCGATATGATCGTCTTACAAATATTATCTCGAGCTACAGCTGTAGCAATTTCCAGAAGATAACAAATCGTCCCGGGTATTCATCGTAGACGACCAGTGTCGGCCTTGCAGCGGCGCCGACTCTTGCAGCAGCTCCGGGACAGATGATACATCTCTCGACAGCGATAATTCCGGGAAACAGAAATAAGTAACAAATAAGTATTAACCCAACGCACCACCACCATGAACCTCTCCCAACTGCAGGATCCGTCCACGAATGTGGCGCTGCTTGCGCAGAAGCACAGTGGCCACGAGTATGCGGATGATGAGGATGATTATTGGGATCAAGATAATTTTGACAGCAATAATCAGGGGAGAAGTCGCCGAAGCAGCATCGATAGTGTCGGCAGTGGAGGATATTTAGGAAATGATGATGGGGGAGATTATCAGCACGGCGGAGGAGGAGGGGGAGCTTCGTCTTTTGTTGGTGGAGGAGGAGGAGGAGGAACGAATCAAAACACGGCAGCACCTGTGGTGAAAGATGTTTTGGATTATAATAAAGCAGATATAAACGCGGTGGATCGCCAGGGGAATACGGCATTGCATTGGGCGTGTTGGTATCGGGATCACAAACTTTTTGATTTATTGGTAGAAAGGGAAGGATTGGATATATTACGGAGGAATAGCACAGGCGAGACAGCGGTGCATTGGGCGGCGAAAAGTGGTAGGAGGATATTGGGAGGATGATAACATTTGCGTTAAATCATTGTCATCATCATTAAGGACTACTTGAATATTGGAAATCGTGCATTAAACTCGAACACTATTTGCCTCTTTCCCATTTCCGTCCGGATTACTTATTAAAAGTCAACTCCCTCCCCTTTAGGTAACATCCGCGCCATGACCCGCTTAATCACGGGCAGGAAGATCGCCGTCCAAGACAAGTCCGGCGGTGGTCGACGAGGCGGTGGTGGGAGGAGATCAAGAGGAAATTCGCCGAGTAAATCAAGGTCGAATTCACCATCAAAACCGACTAATATCTCACCAAGAAAGAGATTAAGTGATCTTGATGGAGGTCAGTTAGGGGAGGGCGGAAACAACCAATATTATGGAGGTGGAGAAGAAGATGAAACTTCTGGGGTTTCACCAGGGAAGTTAGCAGGTGCACTGGCGGGAGCGATAATAGGTGGGAGTGGTGAAGGGAGTAATGATCCAAATAATCCCAATAGTAATGGAACCAATCCTAAATCTTCTTCTGAATCTGATAAAACCAAACTGCAGCAGTACCAACTTCCTCCAATTTCGAAATTAAATCGGTCGTTTTCGCTGCTTTCAGCAAGAGATTGTGATGGGTTTACGCCGTTTATTCTCTGCGCACAATATAATTTAGTTGAAACCATGGAATGGCTCTATCTACATGGAGCCTGTGTGGAGGAACAAGACAATTGGGGTCGCACAGCCTTGCAGTGGGCTTGCTATAAACATTGTGGGAAGGCGATTACTTATTTGCTATCACGAGGAGCAGCCGTCGCCCATCTAGATCACGATGGCATGACAGCCCTTCATTGGGCCGCAACCAAAGATCACTGTCAACAGCAGGGATTTTGTTCGGATGCTGTTCAGCGATTGATTTTCGTAGGAGCCCACGCATTAATCGATACGAAAGATTCGACCGGGGCGACACCGATGTCAATTGCATGGAGGAGACGGAACTACGTACTGGTTCTGTATTTTTGGAAAGTCAAGATCCTACAAAAGTTATTCGGAAGGAGCTATTTCCTTCAGCAGTCATTGGCCTTGGGAGTTTGCATGTCATTTTGGGCGAACCTGGTTTTGTTTTTGCTCGTGCTAATTCCAAACCTCGTGGTTGTTGATATGCCTTCATTTTGGTCATCAAGCCGGAACTATTGGAAGTCTCTCGGCCCCGGTGGCGGTGACTCGCACGCTCCCTACTATAACTTTGGAGCAAACAACGCAGAATCAGACGAAGATTCGGACTCTGCGGCCTATCTCTCTTCCTTCATCCACTCAACCTTCGATACAGCAAGCAGTTCCTCTAGCAGTTCGAAGTCCCATAATAGTGATACCGCCTCCAATTTCATCACAGAAAATGTAATTGCGATGTGCTTCATCTACATTTTCCTTTGGGCTGCATCCTACTTCTCCTGGGTTAAATGTGCCAGAAGTGATCCGGGATGTCTCGGACCAAACACAGTGCTAACACAAAAAGACAGAATTGGGGACCATAGAAATTTCTTTGACCCGCGACATGTGGTAGCTACGCAGATGTTACATGTGAAGTTTTGGCGGCAGAGAAAGAGGAGGAGAATACGCCGAGGTGGCATGTTCTGTGCGCTCGGGAATGGTGGCAATAGTGGGAATGCTAATATGAGAGGTCCTCGAGGCGGTGGCGGCAGGTGGATGAGCCGGAGTGGTTCGCAGTTTGGGGCAGGCGCTTGCGGGACTGATTGCGGGCCAGAAGAAGGACCCAGCGGTTTGGGAGGCATTATGGAGGAAGTCCCAAACTTATCAGCTGGTGGTGCTGGCGGTTTCGGCGACTATTCGAGTAGTTCTGGCTATGGCGGATTTAGCAGTAGCGCAGGGGGAAGTTCAGCAGGAGGATACGGTGGGTACGGTGGTAGTAGTTACAGTAGTGGTGGTTACGGTTCATATGGGAATAATACAGGTAATAATGCAGATGATATACAAACCGGCGGCTGTATGAGCACTTTCGATAACTATGATGTTTACAATGGTGGAGCTGGGTTTGAATCCGTGACAGCAAATAGCGATAACTATGGTGGGTATGGAACGGCTGGTGGGTTTGCAGGAGGTAATGCATTCGGAGACGTCAGCAATAGTGCGTTTAACAATGCGTTTAATCTGGGAGGATCGAGTGGGTATGGAAGTAGTAGTTCCTCATCAGGTTTATACGGTGATTCAGGCTACGGGGGAGGTACGTACGGGAATTTATCGGGAGGGACATTGGGGTCAGCTTCATCATCATCGTCAGGATCTGGAGCGGGTGGAGCAGGAGGAGGTGGAGCTAATCAAAGTAAAAATAGTAATTTTGACGCAGAACTGGGACTCGATGTTTTTGGAGAAGATGACGACATGTATTCTGGAAAATACATAGGCATACACCCTGCAGCTTATGAAGAACATTTCATCGGACCTGATAGTTTTGAGGAGGAAGCAGGAGGATTAGGTGGAATTGATGAAAGTGACGACCTTTCTGGGAGCACCAGCAGGAACGCCTTACTCGATCCGCTGAATAACACGATGAGGGATGAGGGTATTAACGCCAGCGCAGGAGTAGCAGGTGGTATAAACACTATGAACAGCAATCCCCCGAGTAACACTAATTCAGCGACCGATTTGAATGACCCTTCTCTGCGGGCAATTTTGGACGAGAAATCCTTGAAAGATCCAGGGGCGGTATTTCCAGCGGGATCTCCTGAGGATAATGGGAATACTACAGCTGCAGCAGGTGCGGGAGAAGGAGGGGTTCCAGGTGAAGGTGTGAATGAGGACTCGATTTCGAAAGAAAAAGCGAGTAAACAAACCCTCGAAAGTCCAGGCAGCGCGAAGAATGCGTCGAATTCTGTTACTCCACGGGATGCATCGGTGAAAAGCCTACCTGGTACGGGTCAGAATTCGCCAGCGGCTGGAGAAAAAAATGCATCGCCCGGAGGAAAATTGAATGCAATATCCCCGGACTCTGCTTCCGCCACAATCAATGCCACCAGCACTACTTCAATGCTGAAACGGTCGAATAAACCGAATGTGAAACCTCAAAAACACCATCACCTATCTCAGCGTGATCGAAAAGCATTGGAGAATTACGTTTACTCGACGTATGCTACGGTTTCCTCAAATATCCTAGATGATGATGATATTCGCAAATCAGCCTTGGTTGATTTTGCCTTAGCCTGTGATGATCAAGATCTGATATCAACCAGGGAAGGCAGCGAGGGATTGTCCTCTGGAAAAGAAGATGATCCTACTTCAAGTCTAGGATCGAAAGAATCGAAAGGAGAATCCGGAGGCGAAAACTTCTCTAAATCAGTCATGGGGGAGGGAGTCACGAACGATAACGACGCTATGAACAACAGTTTTCCTGGGAAAGGGAGAACATTGTCTGGGAATAGCGGTAATACTAATACGATTACGAATTTCGAGGCATCCACGTCTGTTACCAATAGCAAAGCGGTTCCTCTGATAGAGCAGAAACATGACCAGGAATTGCAGGAGCGGATTTCTGGGCTGGAGATTTCGGGGGATGAACATGGTTTAGATGGTGGAGATCCAAGTGGGAGGGATTCTAAAAAAGTGCATTTCGGAGGCGAAACGAGGAGACTTGAGGAGCAATACTACACACCTCTTGATGTTGATGATGACCACGTGGAGCAAAAGCCACCGATATCTTTTGTAAGAACAATTTTTGTAGGAATAATTTTTGATATCCTTTCTAAGACGAGAATTTATGGGCTAGCGTGTCTTTTGGTGTACTACTGTGTGATATCCTGGGAGGGTACGAATCGGAGTGAGACGTGTACAGCACGAGCGACAGAGCCGGGGGAGCAGGCAGGGGAGGAGCGCACGTACTCCTGGGTGGGGGACAGGTCGTTCGACCTGTATTTGGGAATTCGCTGTATCGAGGCGCGTATTGGCGAGAGCGCGGGGAAGCCCGGCCGGGCGGCAGGCCCGATAGCGAGCAGCCCGATAACGAGCCTGGCGCGAGGCGCGCCCCAGGCCGTTGCCGCGTCCGCGAAAACATTCTTGGGCCAATTTGGTGTTTCTTTTTACCTTTTTCTTTGCATTTTTTGCCAATCTCCCTCCCCAGTCTCGCCTCCTCCACGTGCTGATTGATTTGCATGAGCTCGAGCGGTTACTCCATCTGAATAACTTCAGGCGGCATCTGATTGTGGAGGGTAAGGGTAAAGTTATAACGTATAGTCACTATCGGAGCGTCGCAGCATTACGTATTATAATACAGTGAGAGCTTTTATCTTACAGAAAGCGTATTCTCTGACATTGATTTGATCGTAATTCTCTCCCCCCAGGCGCCAGCTCCCTCCGCCGCGACCGGATAAAGAAGAAGCCTGTTACGCAGAAGTACGCCCAAGCCGAAGCCGCGAAGAAATCGAATCCGTATCTGCCAGAAACAACGAAAACCGACGAACAAAAACATCAAGATGAAATCGCGAAACAAATATTGAGTCAGTTTGATAAGAGACAGAAGGAACTGGATCAAGCTTCTGGATTATTACAGAGAAGATTGGTGCGATTGTCGAGGGATGTGGGGATATTGAGGAGGCAGATTATTAGTTTGAGCAGGGGAGGGTTGGGAAGCGCGGATAGTGTTGTGGATATAACGGGGAAAATCAGTGCGAGCTATACGACTCTCGATGGAAGGCGGTATCTGGCGAAAATTTTAGCGGGGGATTTTCAGGGGCTGAATGTAAGGGAGAAGAATGAAGGAGTTATTGCCATATGAAATAATTAAATTTCAAAGGGCATACTAAGTAACACAAAATGCAATTTGATTTTCGAAAAAATCAGATGAATTTCATTTCTATTTCACATTTCATCTACTTCAGGTCACCTGCCGCTGCCTCATGACCATGCGGTCTTACTATTGCAAGGATATCGCCCGCTGCATCGAGCGCTTCGATCATTACTGTCCCTGGGTGGATAATGCTATCGGAATTGGCAACCAGAGGATTTTCTACATCTTCTTGATCAACACGACGATGTTGATTTGCTCGTTCTTTATGTTGCTTTTTGCGTTCTTCAGAGCGGAGAAGGTGAGGGCGGTAGCAGCTGGTGCGAGCTGGTTAGATATTGAAGATATAGCTGTTGAAGAAGAGGGTAGTATGGATGGGACAGGACATCATCCGAGTAGTAGTAATTCTTCCACCGATTCCAGTAATTCCAGTACTTCTTCCAGCAGCCACTACCTCCCCATCTTCCTCTTCCTCTCCAAAAACATCATCGCCACCTTCTTCCTGTGTTTGAATTTCGCAGCACTGGCATTTTGCGTTCTTATGTTAGCAAGACACGGAGCATTTATGGCAAACAACGTCACTGTCTTCGAGACGATCTCACCAAAACCTCTAGCTCATGTGAACAGAAGGTTTGGGCCTGCGAGGAATCGGATGAATTCCTACTTCTGGATGCTCCGAGATTGCGGGGTGTGGAAGACGGTTCGGAGCTGTTACGGGTATTGGCGTCCTTCCATGTACTGGGATGAGCAAGATTTTATGGTGGGGAAAAAGTAGATGCTTAAAAGTATTTAAGACCACGGCGACTGGACGGCGGAGATGGAAATACTCAGTCTGTGTGGCACAGTCCCAGTAAGCTTGTGCAGAATTCGAAAAGTTCATATCCAGATTCGAGCGACGTGAATCTGTCTCAACACTTTGTATGCAACTGTGTGCTGAACGAAAAACAAGTGAGAAACTCGGTTGAGATCTTGAACGTTTTTTTTCCTCCATTTTTTTTGGAAACCCGTTAGATTTCATCTTCATACTGCGTTCGTGCTTTTTACCCCTCTCGTCCCTTTTGAATTGATTTCCCCCAGTCTGATTTTTTCAAGTACGATTTGAATGATTTCGATTTTTCCCTGAGATTTTTTTCTTGAATTTTTTCCTCGATTAATTTTTCCTCGATGTTTGAAGTTCTCTCCAGTTCACATGTTCATGTCGTCCGTTTTTATTCGATTAATCGTAATGGAATTCGTTCTTCTAATAATCTGTTCAGGGAAACGGGAGAGGGTTGAGATCAGGATAAGGGCAGGAAAGTAATAGTTCTATGTTCTTAATTCAATGGCTAACTTGAATTCAATTTCCCCAACAACGAAATAGTAGTTCGAGTTCACACTAGAAGCACTATAAGTTTGTAATATAGGGATATCTGCGTTATAAAGAGAGAAGTTAGAACAAGTGTATCAAGGTGTATTATAAAGAGAGGAGTTAGAAAGTAACTTAAAAAGCTTAATTAGCTTCAATTTGTATCATACGAGTAGCACACTAGACCTTGCGGATTATCTGGTGTGTGAAAGGGCGGCGATATTATTCGGACATTCGAGAGCATTGGAGAAGCGACAACGAAGTTCGGAAGAAGGTGAGGCTGGAATAATTATTGATGATATTGGTATGAGAACTTAGAAGGATAGCATGATTTCATAATATCTTACTGTTCACGACGGAATATGATTCAAAACAAACAGAAGTATTCATTAAACGTCTCCAAAAACTCCCCAGGCTAACGGCTGGCATCGAAAACGTCATCAAAGACAAGCGACACCCGAAACCCGATTCCCTCCTTGAAGACGTTAACAAGAGACTTTAGCAAGAGAGTAAGGGAAATGATTTAATATTGATAATACGTATCCTGCTTCAATATCTAAACTGCGCTAAATTGAATTTTCTCCGATCTGAATCACAGAGTATAGTACTTTTAAAAAGTAAATTCATTAATAAGACTACTTCACAAAACACTCCACAGCCCCTCTCCACCCACAACGACTATTCAAGACAACGACTATTCACGATGAGTATCCAAGTCGGTCGTATGGACGCTTCCCCGTTTGGGAATTCGCCTAGCATGGATTCCGATTCTTCTGAGACTCCCGCAGATCACGGAGCTGGATTCGGATTTAGGAAATTTGGAGGAGGAAATAATAGTAATCGAGCGATAAGTCCAGGAGGCGAATCTACTGATCCGTGTATTCCTCATCCAAATCGCGATCCGAGGAGTCCGACTTACAACCAAGGTGTAAGTCAATACCAAAATCAAGGAAGTCAGTACCAAAATCAAGGAAATCTCCCTCCTCACGCTCAGGCTTTTCAGGGCTCTCCACATCTGCACCGGGGCAATAGTAATATTGCTGGGCTGTCTCCTCAAAGAAATCCTGGTCTAACTCGTAATGCGCAGCAGAATTATCTGAACCACTCGCATCATTCGAAAAAACATGCGTATGGAGCGAGGTTGTCGCAGAGCTCCAATTTGTCGAGGAGTACGTCTGGAGGCGGGAGAGATGCACATTACAGAATGAAAAACGATGGGCGAAATCCAGTTGGGAGGAATCACGAAACTTACTACGATGATCCCCAGGGAAGAGCTAGTACGCGGGAAAGCAGTGAATATAGCAATCAGCCCATGAGTGGAAACGGGAATGTTAATGGTAATAAGAATTTTAGGAAAAAGACGCATGAACAGCAGGCACGGTTAGATGGAGCCAGATTGAGCGCTGCGATAAGAGGGTTTCATGATCAAGGCGGACCTAATGGAAATAATGTTGTTTCTCCTGCTGTCAATAACGCAAACAACGCAAATAATGCAAATCGATCAAGAGCTTGCAGCAGAGCAACCGACCAGGCTGGTCCGCACACTCCAGCTCGAGGAGGAACGATGGAAGGGAGACATCATATGCCAACGGGCAGATCTCCAGTCGGCTTAACCCAACAAGACTTTGATCGTCCGAGCAAACTCCAGAATTTCTACGCCGGTGGAGGGCCAAATCAAAATAATAATGGGCGGTATAGTAATGACGGCTTTAATGACGGAGGGAATGCGTTCGGGAATGACGGTCGTCCCGCGGGGCCGGATTTTACCGGAAGTGATTTTGATACGCAGAGTCATCAGGGAATGGAAGGTGTATTGCATCGACAGAATAATGGCGTGCATGACGCTGCTTTTGATTCGGAAGATGATAACTCTTATATAAAAGATAGCGCTCCTACGACCTGCTGGGGCAAAACAAAAGCGTTTTTCAGTGACACGTGGGCCTGGTGCCAGGGCACGAGTAAAGATGTGATGATCAATACGAGGTTGAAATATCGCTACAAAGAATCGTTTCGGCATTGGTGGTGCAAAACGGCGATTGCGGTGAGCTGTCTGTATCTGTTTGTTTTCGAAATGATCCGCTGGATTTCCTACGACTACCCGACCTGGTGGTTATCTATCTTCTTGCTGCTGTTCTTCGTCGCCGGTTTCACGATGGTGGTGTTCAATTTGATTGATAGGATCGTGATATATTTCAATCTCCACGGAGGCAATATGAAGAAAGATAATTATGGCGAACACAACAGTGCCGAATATGACCCAAATGCTCCTTACAGCAGCAACCGAATCAATGATCCCAGAACGGAGGGGAATCACAGAAGCGGTAGTTATGGAAGGAGTCACAGAATGGGGAGCCACAGAAGCGGTTATAATGGGAATAACAGTAACAGTTACAGAAACAGCAGAAACAGTAGAGAAGGTAATCACCGTGCTGGTCCTGATTTCTTAGGATATCAGGATAATTATCAGCAGAAAAATGACGGTCGTAATGCGGATGGTAGTTCACCAATCGATACTACAGATTACGAAAACTACACAAAAGAGGATTATGATCAGCAATATGAGCGCGAATTACAGGGTTTGAAACATCCTGGGGCAGATCCGCGTGGTCCTGCTAGTTTCCGAGTATCTGACGTTGTCGCTTTCCACGAAAATTCCCCCGAAGGCAAACTCAACTGGTACAGAAGAATCGGCTGGTGGACGTACGCTGGGTTTGCGGCTTTATTTCTGACGTTAGTGATTATTCTGGCGTTTTTCACGACATCGCAAGCCATCCACTTCTGGGGTGGGTTTCATCATTCAGTGTTGATTGGGGTGCTGATTATGGTGCCGGCTTTCTTTCTCGGGTATTTCATCGAACATGGTGTTGTGGATATGGACGAGGATGAGTATGAAGAAATCCGGAAGGCAAGCGATAGGGCAAC
>Ga0099798_10122_pt1 | contig 11690 bp, 4 predicted proteins | sample Uncmet_Sort29A_1_FD_89870 | JGI IMG/M metagenome (GOLD analysis project Ga0099798, IMG submission 89870) | Marine eukaryotic communities from CALCOFI LINE 67, Pacific Ocean - CN13ID_Sort29A_1 | ecosystem: Environmental > Aquatic > Marine > Oceanic | place: Pacific Ocean: Monterey Bay | collected... | reverse complement strand
ATGTGGTAATTTCTCCGGATAAATCGCCGAGATCGGGTCCAGATGGGGAGCGAGAAAAGGCGAGATCCGCGACAACCCGAGAGGGCGTGTCAAGTTTTCCGGGTTTTTGCTCGCCAATGTGGTGATTTCTCCGGGCAAATCGCCGAGATCGGGTCCAGATGGGGAGCAGAAAAAGGCGAGATCCGCAACAACCCGAGGGTGCGTGTCAAGTTTTCCGGTTTTTTGCTCGCCAATGTGGTAATTTCTCCGGACAAATCGCCGAGATCGGGCCCAGATGGGAAGCGAGAAAAGGCGAGATCCGCGACAACCCGAGAACATGTGTCAAGTTTTCCGGGTTTGCCTCCCAGATTCCTACCTGAATACGTCTCGAAAGCGACGCGTTCTGGGTCTCCCAGATGGCAGATGTTTGTGGGAGAAATGTTTGAGGAAGAACCGTTGACCCGCACCCAGCAGCGATCCCGAGAAATCGCAGTTAACGTGTAAAGAGCGGAATTCCGTGTATCATCTTGGATGGTGTGTGACTGCTGTTGAGATCGAATTTTGACTATGTTAGTGGTGTAAGTAATTGTGTAAGTTGGTGACAGTGCGAGTGATTTTGCAGATGAATCGTGTGATAGGAAAGAAAAAGGAATCGAGATGTGCGAAAAGAACAGACAGTTGGTGTGCGGGACAATGCGAATGGAAAAGACGAGAATAACAAAAGAAAGAAGTGAGATGGAATATAGTTGTAATAATGAGGGACGGTTATGCATGCAACGAATATATTGTACCAATCACCACAGTCTCTACTCAGTGCTTTAAGAAACGCAATTCATATTAACAAACATAACAAAACTCGGTCGGAATCTGATTTTAATTTACCGAGCATAACTCACAAAATATGAATATTCGAAAAAATCAATCCCAAAAACAAACAAAATGATTTCCTGAATCCGAAGTCGTTCTACCTCAACAATTGCTCCAGGGAAGTGGGAAACTAGAGTAAGTATTGTGAGAAATACAAATTCTACAACCACGAAATTAGCATATCGTGATAATCATCGATTTGACATTGTCATAATTATCGATTACCAGCTTTATGTCGCCCAAGATGCCACCGCAAACGAGAATCTCCCGAAGTGGTAAATCCATTTTGTGCCACATCTTCTCCGGATTCATCCTCCTTCAAGTGGATCTTCTCGCCGTCTCCGCCGTAAAGTTGTCGATGAACCAGAACGAGGAGGCTGCGCTGGTGAGAAAGGCGATGTCTGGTAGCCTCAATCAGACGATTAGCGTCCCGAAAGACTGGCAGAAGCACACTCAACCCAGACAGACTCAGACTCAAAAGTCTGCGAAAGGGACTGGTGGAACTCCTTTTAATATGAACAAAAACGGCGGTATGAACGACTCTCACGCGGACGCCCTTGCCTCGATGATGACAGAGCTGGTGACGGGGGCGTTCGAAAGCCAAAAGCCTGGGAAAGGAACTCATAAACCTCTAGTGATGATGACTCCTGGTGCTGCTCTTATGTCAGGACCGGCTGAGGTCTTCAAAAGTAACGATCAGTTTGTAATTCACGACGGAAATTTGCTTTTCCAAGTAGAGAATGGGGATGAGAAGGAGGGTGATGATCTGAAGATTGGTGGTAACGAACTCGCAGATGATCCAAAGGAGGAATCGAAAGGGCCAGAGGAGTCGGACAAGAAAAAGGACAAGAAGAAGAAGAAAAGGAAGAAAAAGTCTAAGAAGGACAAGGTCCAGGACGAAGATCAGGATGTCAAGGAGGAGGGCAAGAACCAAGGAAAGAACGAAGATGTCCAGGCCGTAAATAGCGCCAAGCAAGGTATGCCAATGACAGGTATGCCAATAACGCAACCAACGCAGCCTATGTCCATCCCCCAAATGAAGCAGGAGATAAAGAATCTGGGAAATATCGAAAAGTCAATCGACGACCTCATGGAAAAGGTCAATTTGAACTCGGATGTGAATTCGGATTTTCTGATGCAAATGATCGGCGAGACCCCTGAGATGAAAAAGCAAGAGAGGAAGATTAGAGAGGGCCACGAGAAGAAAAATCTGGAGAACGTAGAAAAGTCAAACGCAGAAGAAGGGAATCTGGAGAACGAGAGGAATCTGGAGAACCATATCGTCGCTGCGCTGGGAGGACCGATTGTGGAGCCGGAATTGAAAGAACTCATTATTGAAGTGCTAGAAGGACCCAAGTCAAACGATCAGCAGGAGGCTCAGCAGATGATAAAACTCGGAGATGAGGGAGACATTTCTAAGATTAAGTCAAATAATCATGAGAAGGAGAAGTCCGCCGATCATAAGAAAGATGATGATCTGTCGCTGAAGCAAAATCCGGAAGACCAAGTTCAACTGTCGGAAACTCAACTTGAAGGATCTGGAGCTCAGGGTCAGGAGTCGCAGGCGCACCAGCTGCAGGTGCTTGGTTTGAAAAGTACGTTGAAACAAATTTGGATGGGTCTGGACAAGAAAGAGGAAGCGGGAGAAATGATAATCGAGCAAAACGTTATCAAGCAGAGTAGTAACCTGGTTACTAACCAGACTCCGAAGGAGGAACAGAAGGGTGAGTGCGAGCAAATCCCCATCAGCCCTGACGAGCACGATGCTCACGGGCAGATCACCGTTCAGGTCCGGGGCGATTTATCGGTGCTGCCACCACTGGACGTATCAACAATCAATGACAAATTCAAGCCAACAACCAACGCTAATAGTAAACTGTCACTGAAATCTGCCTCCGCACAGACTGCACCCAAACACTGCCTCTGTAATACCACTTCTGATTGTCGTGAAAAGACTACCGAAAAGACAACTGAAAAGTTGAACACTGAAAAGACTACTAAGACTACTGAAAATTCTAATAGTAATACGAATTTGAATTTTAGTTCGAACGCTTACGAGGCTGCCGCGCAGCTCTTATATGTGTTTAACCTCGGACAACAAGTGGTGACAGAATTGAAAAGGCTGCAAATCGAGTATACACCTCTCAGCTACCAAGAGTTGAGGACGCTCCTTGTGCGGGAGACTCAGAGGCAGCAGAAGACTCACAGGCACAACATTCCAGTCGAAAGGCAAACATTCCAGTCGAAAGGCACACTCAGAGGCAAGAATTTGAAGCCTTTCAACATCCGCCTCGTTCTAGAGGAGACGTGGGAGAAGGAACGGGAGATCAATTCCTCATGTTTGACGGCCCTAAAAATAAAATTTCTGTGGGAACTGATGGCGCTTTTTCAGGAGAAGAAAGTACTTCAGAAATTAGCGATTGAAGCCGCTGGAGGAGAGGTTGAAAAAGTTGAAGCCAACGCGGGAAAGCAGGCTGTCACTGAAAACAATGCTGGAAAGAAGGCTGCCAAGAAGGGTGAAACGTCGACTCAGAGCCAGGGCGTGCCAGCAGTGGCAGTCGCAACACAACACGCTAACAGTAACAGTGCCGTTACGGTGCCTGATCCCAGTAATGATGCTGCTTACAAATTTGAAGATCGTCTCCAGCAACTCTTCGTCAACCCTCCGCTTCAGAATCCTTTCTCCGACAATTTGGTCGAGATGCTAGCCAATTTTGATTACACACCCATCCAATGGGACAGACGGAGCGGCAACCTTGCGAAGGATTTGTTTGGGGAGAAGGAGGTATGATATTCGTTTCACGTATACCTAAGGCACCAATATCACTCTCATATCTAAAATACCTCTAAACTTAGTTCAATCTGAGTATGGATTACCTTCTGTATGATGTCGATTTCATTTGCTACGATTATCTAACTTTGCACAGGATCGCAAAGGACCGATTGATTATTAAGTGTGAGCAGCAAGGTCAGCACAACTTGAGTAGTCCTCGATTACCATGCTGCTTCACGATTCCTTGAAATAAAAATTTTCCAATTTTTCCCTCCAGGTCCACCCTTCTTCTTCAGCAGAGCTCTACGTCGAGTTTTCCCTCGTGATCGACGACTACAAGAAAAAACTGCAAATGTATTTGCGGTTTCTCAAAAGTCCCGATCGCCTGACCCACGCGGAATTGAGAAGAGTGCAGGGGCTTTTGCCGTCGACAGTGACGCTCGCCGTCGGCAGTTACGCAGAGAAGAATGGCACAAATGCCACCAATTCAGAAACTACGACTAGTTCAGAAACTACTTCTTCTTCTTCTTCTTCTGATTGGCTCGAGGCCGTTTCCAAGGCTTGGGAGAAACGACGTATTTTCGAAATGATAGCCGACGATATTAATAAGCGTACACTTGCCGACCTCTATAACGCGAAATCAAGCAATGTAATAAAGCCATGGACACGATTCAAAGTCGACGTCCCTCAGACGCTGAAAATCGCGAAAAAAATTCGGGCAGTTCTCCAACATGCAGGGCAGGCGGTCCGGGATTTTTTTGCGAACAAAAACATCGACACTGAGACTACTGAGTCACACACAACAGACAATGCGAACTTGAACCCTGAAATTGATTCCGACTTACAATCTGATTCCGACCTCCTTCGCGTCCTCTCTCTGGGACAGGATCCAGATAATAATTCCCGGCTGGTTTCCGCGACTTTAAATTCCTCAACTAATTCTAACCTCCGTAAATTCACCGAGGCCATCCTGGGGCTCAAAAAAGTACATGCGGCGCTGAAAGCGGTGCCGGATGATCCAGATCTCGCCAAGTTGCAGTTACAGTACTGGAGGTTGGTCGTGCCGTTGATCGATGCGCATACTAGTGCTGAATACTCCAAAGCTTTGTTCGAGACAAAAAAAGGCCAAGAACACTTCAGTGCCAAGGTTCTTTCGCTGCTGACGCAGTAAGGGCTTGATTAATAAGTGGGGCATTGCTGTTCTATAGATTATGTACTATTTGTTTGACATTCACTACTGTAGGTGACTCATTGTACGGAATTCGGAAGGGATACCCTGCATAGGCGACGCCGTGTAGTAGTACATATTCATGAAGTCTGCGCTCGCTTTCTCGAACTTCCCGGACTTATTACTACAACAGAAATGATTATATTCCCTTATTCAGTTCATGATGATATTCACAAGTGAAATTCAGATTGATATTATTGTAACAAAAAAATCAAAGCTACCACTACTATCCGGTGAAAAATCTCATTGACGCACTTCGTTCATACGGTGATGAGCTGAACCGGCTGAGGAGAGAAGAAATCAAAGAGGCAAAGGCTGTTGCGAAGGCGGAAGAGGAGCGGAAAAAGTAAGGCGATTTAATATTGATTACAACCAATACTGATGCGATGATTATGTTCGGTCTGATCAAATTCTGATACATCACTATCAATTTTACGTTCGTTCATAAATTGCGTTCGTTCAGTTGAATACAAGAGATTCATTTAATGTTTGCAAAACTTGGAAACCATCGCTTTCTCTCCCCTTTGATTCAATATCCCCCCAAAAAAAACACAGGGCCGAAGAACTACGCATTCGCAGAGAGGAAAACGCCAAGAAGAAAGCGAAGCACAAGGCACGCGAGGAGAAAAATCAGCAGAAGCTGAAATCGCTCAGGCAGACGGTGCAGACTCGCGACCAGATCGATCGCAAGGTGGAGGGAGATCAGAGGGCAGTTGATCGGAAGATGGAAGAAGCGGTGGAAGAGGGAGGCAAGCAAGTTGAAGAGAGGCAGAAGCAGCAGGGCAAGGAATTGGAAAAGCAGAAAAAGGATCAGCAAAGAGACCAAGAGCTGCAGAGGCCGAAGGAAATTGAGGAAAAGCAGAGGCAGGCGGAACTTGAGGACAAGAGGAAAAAGGAGGAGGAGCTAAAAATGCTGCAGGAGAAGCTCGAAGAGCAAGAAAAAGAGATGGAAAGATTAGCGCTGGAGGTAGAGGAACGACAACGAAAGGCACAAGAGGAAGCCCAGGCTGCAGAAGAAAGGCACCGCGTTGAGAAGGAAAGGCGGGAAGCTGAGGTTGAGGAGGAGCGGCTGGAAGCTGAGGCTGAAGAAGACCGGACACGCCGGGAGCAGCAGGAGAATTTGAAGGAAGAGATTCGCCAAAAAAGGATACAACGAAAGTGGGAAAAGAAGCAGAACAAGAAAATGAGCAAGCACGAAACCATCCGAGAGAACAAATCTGAGAAGGTGAAAACGAGCACGGAGCAGGCAGAGGAGAATGCGATGGAGACTGACAATGTAGAGATGAAGGAGACAGCGAACGTCGGGCAGGAGGCAGAGAAACCAGGAGACTCAGAGAAGGACACCAAAACCGCGGTTGTTTCCAATCTTGCAGACCTGGTTCTTGGCATGAAACTTAGCGACAACCAGACGGAAGATGTGCAAGGCAATGTTATGCGGGAAGAGATTGGAAGTAGCGAAGTTGAAGATGTAGTTATGAAAGAAGAGATGAACGGAGGTCAGACTCAAAGCATGGAACAAAAGGATGAAAAAGAGCTTGGAAATGTCGAAGAAGAAAAGGCAGATGACAAAAAATCTGATGTCAGCGGAGCGCAAGCTGATGAATTAAAGACATCAAAGTTGAATTCCTCAGGACTGGCGTCTGGGAAGTCTAAGATGTCCACAAACTCCCCTGCTTTCGAGAAAAAAACTGGCAGTGGCAATGCGGTGATGAGTAGTAATAGCAGTAGTGGCAGTATCAGTATTAGCGCTTTTAACAATGGCTACAACGGCAACGATAACCATAATGCCATCAATGGTCCCCGAGATATGGGTCAGTACGAGGCGAATCTCCAGGACCAGATAGATTTCCGGAAGCACAGAGATTTCCCGAATCACAGAGATACTCTGCAGAGCCAAAGAAACTTCCAGCTGAATAATAATTACGATCGGATCAAAAATGAATCCCGACAGCTCCACAAGCAAAGACAACTCAAGGCACAGCAGTTAGAATCGACTCAGTTGGTTTACAAAGAGAAGAAATCAGAGCAGAAATCCGAGCAGACGCAGGGTCAGGCAGAGGTGCCCGAATTGGAGGCGGTGAAGCGCGAGAGACAGCCGCAAACGGAAACACAAAAGCCGGAACACACGGAATACCAAACGCAGCCGCAAATTGAAACGGGGGAGATTCAGCATTCAAGCCAAAACAAACAGGAGACGCAGGAAAACGTTCTTATGAAAGCGAACGTGGATGATCGTTTGGACAAGATGCGAGAGAACTTCAAGGGAACGTTAGCCAGGATCATATCTGAGAGGGAAGCGCGAGCTGTGCAAGATGGCCTTATTAGGGACGAAGTGAACTACACGTTGAAGCAGATGTTCCCGGAAAAGTTGGCAGGAATGTTTACACAGTTTGATATTCAGCAGAATAATAATATAGCCAACAATTATCCTATCTTGCAGAATGCCAATGACCACAAAAACTACGCTACTATAGCCAATAATTATCCTATCTTGCAGAATGCCAATGACCACAAAAACTATGCTACTTTCAATCCTGAGCTGTTGGAGTTTATGAGGCGGGAATTCCCAAAACATTATCCTACAATCATGGATTACATTGAAAAGAAAGTGAAGTTTGGCACGCATGGAATGTCGCTGCAGACTGCGATTTGGAATCACTTGAAAAAGCCTCCTGGAAGCTATTGTGGTTTCCTTAAGGAGATTGAGAAGTATTGTGAGCGGTATCAGAGCAGGGCGCCGCAGGCTTCTGTAGAAGCGAAGACTCAAATGGCTGAGCCGACATTGTCTCTGGAAGCACCAAGCTTTAAGCCGGAAGCTCCGAAAAATTGATGATATTGGGATTAATAGTTTGTGACGCTATGAATCATGATAAATATAATGATAATGGTAGTACGAATTAGTGATAATATTACATCATAATGATGGCAATGCGTCGCTGAGCAAAGTGTATTGACATTAATAGCTCTCTGGGAGATATTGATCTAAGTGCGGTCAACATGAAGTGTAGTTTGTCTATTTCGGCTGGGGACGAACTGAATCAGAATGAAAATTTAGAGCGACGAGGCTGAGTATAAATAGTTGCTTCTGAAAAAAACTCAAATTTACGGGGTGCGGGAAACCGATTCCCAAAGTAACAAGTTTAATAACTAAAGATGGGTTAGTTGACAAACCGATCGCTGAATTGACTGGTTCTGGAGAGTGCAAGACCAGTTGGGAAGGCGAAAGGAACTGGAGGAGTAAAAGTCGGATTACGTCTCCGAAAAAAAAGCGTACTAATTGAAGGGTTGACGACTTTCGTATGTCGTGAAAATCAGACTAAAGGGTCATATTGGGGGAAAGGTGAAGACAGTCAATAGTGGTTTGATTTGAGAGTGATATTGGTGCCTTAGGTATACGTGAAACGAATATCATACCTCCTTCTCCCCAAACAAATCCTTCGCAAGGTTGCCGCTCCGTCTGTCCCATTGGATGGGTGTGTAATCAAAATTGGCTAGCATCTCGACCAAATTGTCGGAGAAAGGATTCTGAAGCGGAGGGTTGACGAAGAGTTGCTGGAGACGATCTTCAAATTTGTAAGCAGCATCATTACTGGGATCAGGCACCGTAACGGCACTGTTACTGTTAGCGTGTTGTGTTGCGACTGCCACTGCTGGCACGCCCTGGCTCTGAGTCGACGTTTCACCCTTCTTGGCAGCCTTCTTTCCAGCATTGTTTTCAGTGACAGCCTGCTTTCCCGCGTTGGCTTCAACTTTTTCAACCTCTCCTCCAGCGGCTTCAATCGCTAATTTCTGAAGTACTTTCTTCTCCTGAAAAAGCGCCATCAGTTCCCACAGAAATTTTATTTTTAGGGCCGTCAAACATGAGGAATTGATCTCCCGTTCCTTCTCCCACGTCTCCTCTAGAACGAGGCGGATGTTGAAAGGCTTCAAATTCTTGCCTCTGAGTGTGCCTTTCGACTGGAATGTTTGCCTTTCGACTGGAATGTTGTGCCTGTGAGTCTTCTGCTGCCTCTGAGTCTCCCGCACAAGGAGCGTCCTCAACTCTTGGTAGCTGAGAGGTGTATACTCGATTTGCAGCCTTTTCAATTCTGTCACCACTTGTTGTCCGAGGTTAAACACATATAAGAGCTGCGCGGCAGCCTCGTAAGCGTTCGAACTAAAATTCAAATTCGTATTACTATTAGAATTTTCAGTAGTCTTAGTAGTCTTTTCAGTGTTCAACTTTTCAGTTGTCTTTTCGGTAGTCTTTTCACGACAATCAGAAGTGGTATTACAGAGGCAGTGTTTGGGTGCAGTCTGTGCGGAGGCAGATTTCAGTGACAGTTTACTATTAGCGTTGGTTGTTGGCTTGAATTTGTCATTGATTGTTGATACGTCCAGTGGTGGCAGCACCGATAAATCGCCCCGGACCTGAACGGTGATCTGCCCGTGAGCATCGTGCTCGTCAGGGCTGATGGGGATTTGCTCGCACTCACCCTTCTGTTCCTCCTTCGGAGTCTGGTTAGTAACCAGGTTACTACTCTGCTTGATAACGTTTTGCTCGATTATCATTTCTCCCGCTTCCTCTTTCTTGTCCAGACCCATCCAAATTTGTTTCAACGTACTTTTCAAACCAAGCACCTGCAGCTGGTGCGCCTGCGACTCCTGACCCTGAGCTCCAGATCCTTCAAGTTGAGTTTCCGACAGTTGAACTTGGTCTTCCGGATTTTGCTTCAGCGACAGATCATCATCTTTCTTATGATCGGCGGACTTCTCCTTCTCATGATTATTTGACTTAATCTTAGAAATGTCTCCCTCATCTCCGAGTTTTATCATCTGCTGAGCCTCCTGCTGATCGTTTGACTTGGGTCCTTCTAGCACTTCAATAATGAGTTCTTTCAATTCCGGCTCCACAATCGGTCCTCCCAGCGCAGCGACGATATGGTTCTCCAGATTCCTCTCGTTCTCCAGATTCCCTTCTTCTGCGTTTGACTTTTCTACGTTCTCCAGATTTTTCTTCTCGTGGCCCTCTCTAATCTTCCTCTCTTGCTTTTTCATCTCAGGGGTCTCGCCGATCATTTGCATCAGAAAATCCGAATTCACATCCGAGTTCAAATTGACCTTTTCCATGAGGTCGTCGATTGACTTTTCGATATTTCCCAGATTCTTTATCTCCTGCTTCATTTGGGGGATGGACATAGGCTGCGTTGGTTGCGTTATTGGCATACCTGTCATTGGCATACCTTGCTTGGCGCTATTTACGGCCTGGACATCTTCGTTCTTTCCTTGGTTCTTGCCCTCCTCCTTGACATCCTGATCTTCGTCCTGGACCTTGTCCTTCTTAGACTTTTTCTTCCTTTTCTTCTTCTTCTTGTCCTTTTTCTTGTCCGACTCCTCTGGCCCTTTCGATTCCTCCTTTGGATCATCTGCGAGTTCGTTACCACCAATCTTCAGATCATCACCCTCCTTCTCATCCCCATTCTCTACTTGGAAAAGCAAATTTCCGTCGTGAATTACAAACTGATCGTTACTTTTGAAGACCTCAGCCGGTCCTGACATAAGAGCAGCACCAGGAGTCATCATCACTAGAGGTTTATGAGTTCCTTTCCCAGGCTTTTGGCTTTCGAACGCCCCCGTCACCAGCTCTGTCATCATCGAGGCAAGGGCGTCCGCGTGAGAGTCGTTCATACCGCCGTTTTTGTTCATATTAAAAGGAGTTCCACCAGTCCCTTTCGCAGACTTTTGAGTCTGAGTCTGTCTGGGTTGAGTGTGCTTCTGCCAGTCTTTCGGGACGCTAATCGTCTGATTGAGGCTACCAGACATCGCCTTTCTCACCAGCGCAGCCTCCTCGTTCTGGTTCATCGACAACTTTACGGCGGAGACGGCGAGAAGATCCACTTGAAGGAGGATGAATCCGGAGAAGATGTGGCACAAAATGGATTTACCACTTCGGGAGATTCTCGTTTGCGGTGGCATCTTGGGCGACATAAAGCTGGTAATCGATAATTATGACAATGTCAAATCGATGATTATCACGATATGCTAATTTCGTGGTTGTAGAATTTGTATTTCTCACAATACTTACTCTAGTTTCCCACTTCCCTGGAGCAATTGTTGAGGTAGAACGACTTCGGATTCAGGAAATCATTTTGTTTGTTTTTGGGATTGATTTTTTCGAATATTCATATTTTGTGAGTTATGCTCGGTAAATTAAAATCAGATTCCGACCGAGTTTTGTTATGTTTGTTAATATGAATTGCGTTTCTTAAAGCACTGAGTAGAGACTGTGGTGATTGGTACAATATATTCGTTGCATGCATAACCGTCCCTCATTATTACAACTATATTCCATCTCACTTCTTTCTTTTGTTATTCTCGTCTTTTCCATTCGCATTGTCCCGCACACCAACTGTCTGTTCTTTTCGCACATCTCGATTCCTTTTTCTTTCCTATCACACGATTCATCTGCAAAATCACTCGCACTGTCACCAACTTACACAATTACTTACACCACTAACATAGTCAAAATTCGATCTCAACAGCAGTCACACACCATCCAAGATGATACACGGAATTCCGCTCTTTACACGTTAACTGCGATTTCTCGGGATCGCTGCTGGGTGCGGGTCAACGGTTCTTCCTCAAACATTTCTCCCACAAACATCTGCCATCTGGGAGACCCAGAACGCGTCGCTTTCGAGACGTATTCAGGTAGGAATCTGGGAGGCAAACCCGGAAAACTTGACACATGTTCTCGGGTTGTCGCGGATCTCGCCTTTTCTCGCTTCCCATCTGGGCCCGATCTCGGCGATTTGTCCGGAGAAATTACCACATTGGCGAGCAAAAAACCGGAAAACTTGACAC
>Ga0099798_10593_pt1 | contig 11692 bp, 7 predicted proteins | sample Uncmet_Sort29A_1_FD_89870 | JGI IMG/M metagenome (GOLD analysis project Ga0099798, IMG submission 89870) | Marine eukaryotic communities from CALCOFI LINE 67, Pacific Ocean - CN13ID_Sort29A_1 | ecosystem: Environmental > Aquatic > Marine > Oceanic | place: Pacific Ocean: Monterey Bay | collected... | reverse complement strand
CGTGCAGGCTGTTATCGTTATTATTAAGAATTAAGACTAGACCCCTTTTTCAGTAAATAAATTTGTTTTTTCACTTAAAATCTTAATGAGTCAAGTTTGGATTTATAATTATATACGGTAAAATAGTTTAGTACTTTGATCATCAACAAATCATACCACTAGTAATTAGGTTAAACCATACCACAAGTAATTCATTTAATTTGTAATCAATTTTGACAAAAATTTGTAATCAATTTTGACATCAAGTATATTTACTTTTACCCTCGTATTTTGGATACATTGTTAGTCGCTATCGTTCCTCTTTTTTCTACTTTTGCTTTTAATTTGGATTTGGTCCCTCTTGAATTTGGTACAGGTAATCATAGTTTTTGATATCGAATAGCGATAGAAGATAGTTTTTGATATCGAATATGGAATAGCAATAGAAAGTTGTGGATCTTAATATATACTTTCTCATCTAAAGTCTCTCTCAACTTTCACTACTGGATACTCTCAAATTTCACTATACTTTCTCATCTAAAGTCTCTCTCAAATTTCACTATTACGGAAGAAGTAATCAGAAGTTGAAATTAGTCGTGAAAGGCATTTTATGGATTGATAAATAAAAAATAAAAATCAAACTACAACAAAATACTAGCGAGAACTATAAATATTAATATACTAAAAGAAATTTTTTGCACTTAGCATAGGGCCTGGGCTGACTAAAAATCTCAGTTCAAGGCGTACCTTCTCTGGCGTACCTTCTCTTGTTCTTTTGTCCGGATATGGATATGGAAATAGGTTGGGGAGCCTTGAACCTTCTCCTTCTTGGTTACGGTTTTTGGTATCTTCGACTAGTAAGGTATCCTCGGCTAGTAAGGTATCCTCGACTAGTAAGGTATCCTCGGCTAGTAAGGTATCCTCGGCTAGTAAGGTATCCTCAGCTGCACGCTTTTTGGTTTTGGTATCTTCGACTAGTAAGGTATCCTTAATGTCAGCATGAGAAATAAAAATAATAAGTATTTGAATACATGAGAAATATACGTATAGTATACCCTAGTTATATGAATTGCATCTGTGCTTCTTTTATTTTCCTTTGCTATTATTTTCATTCTTTTTGGGAACAAGTTCTATTTTTTTCATTCTTTTTGGAACCAAAAAAATTATTCTTTTTGGGAACAAGTTCTATTATGCTTTTTGGGAACAAGTTCTATTATGCTTTTTGGGAACAAGTTCTATTATGCTTTTTCGATTCCTTCTCCTTTTCTGGTTGGAAATAAGTTTAAACCAGCTATACAACCTATAACTCTTGCAATAGAACTATTACTGTTCGATATAGTCTTATAGAGCAACTAAATATATTAGCAACTAAACAAGTCTTATAGAGCAACTAATTGTTTATGAAACAAAAACTACTAAAGAAATAACTAAACAAGTCTTATAGAGCCACTAAATAAATATAACAATTGTTTATGAAAGAAAAACTACTAAAGAATGCTCTCTCGCATAATGTTTGCCAGGAACACCAGAGTTTTTCCTCCACAACGGGTTCTTTTAGGAACTACGTGCAGCACAAATTATTATCTACATCGACCGTATTTGTGCGCGCCGTTCTCTCTCTCTCAACGGCGTTCCTCCTAAAAGAAAGGGAATGATTTCGACTCCACGATGGAGGAAACACTGAAGCGAATTGCGTCGCTAAAGGAGAAGGTGCAACAGTAAATGGCCGAAAGGTGAAGCAAGTCGGTGAAAGAGTGAGAGCATATGGCGCAATTTCGGTAACGAGAAACCTAAAATAAGGAAATCTCGCGGAACAAAGAACTTGTGGGCAGTATGAGGGGATTCAAAAGGATCGAGGTGTTGCGGAAGAGAAAGAGGGATCTGTGAGATCGACGGACCTAATCCTAAGAGAAAGAATAAGAGATAGTTCTAGATATAAACAATTTAATCGAGCAGCAGAAGGCCGAGTAGTCTCAGATCTAATGAGAGCTTTAGTAGAAAGAGCCGGAGCACTAGGCACAACAATGATAACGGATTTACTAGAATTCCGAGATCGAGAAAAATTAGAGACTAAAACGCAACCGTGAATTCGTGGAGAGGTAGAGGGAGATGATAAAATAGAAGCGGTAGGCCTCTACTAGTAAAAAACTTACAAAGAAAACAGGTAAGAGTAAGTAGGGTAAGGGTAGTAAGGGTGGTACGGGTAAGAAGGGTAAAACTAAACCAAAAGGCAGATCTAGTTCTAAACCAAAAGGTAATACGGGTAATAAGGGTAAATCAAAATGAAAATCAAAATCAAGATGAAAATCCAATTCGTTTACACAAAAGAGACATTGATCTACTAACTCTACCACTTCAAATAAGCTAAAAAAGTGAAATACTACTACATCTTCAAATAAGCTAAAAAAGTGAAATACTAATACTAATACAAATAAGAGCTAGCGCAAAAGCTGATAAACTTTACCTCCCAAAAGTACTAGTTAACCAAAATTGAAATCGTCAACGTCTTCATCATCTTCAAAGTGATCAACGTATAAGCCAAAGTGATCAACATAACCAATATAGTCATCGTCAACGTCTTCATCATCTTCAACCGAACCAAGTGAAAGTATTTGAAGTAAAACTAGAAAGAATGTTGAATCTATTTCTTCAACAGCCAGTTCAACTAATAAATGATCTTCGTCAGATGAATCTTCTTCTTCACATAGTTAAAATAGTTAAACTCCTTCTTCTACTTGCTCTAATGTTAATAATTGAAGTACTATAGGTTTAGAAGCAGAAAAAGAAAACTGAAAGAAAAAAAATATTGTCGGTTCTTTTCTAAAGATTATTCTTGCGATGTCATAATTTACCTCCTTCACAACTTTCTAATACTATTATTCCTTCGACCCCGGATTTAGTCGCTTCCTCCATTATTACTTATACAAAGACTCCTTACATTAGGGACTGTGCGGTTCATAATATAGCACGGTCAAATTGAAAAAATGTATACTTCTTATCTTAGTGAGTAAAGTTGATTTTAAAGGAAGAAATACCTAATGAAATGGTAATTTTTGTATTATAATTATATTTTTATCAAATATATAGGGTAAATTACTTATTTTCCCTTATTATGAATTTTGTCGTCGATTTCAGTTTTTTTTAATTTTCTTTTCTATTTTTTGATTAAAAATGAAAAAAATGATTTAAGATTATTTTGAGCGTGCTATATTATGAACCGCACAGGAGATGTTGCCCACCAACTCGGTGGTATCTATGACATCGAGAAATTCCAGTATGTGGCGGAATTGTTACCACCCTATTTACTTCCCAACTCAAGTAATCCCTCCTCAGAAGGGTGATCTGAGAATTACTATAGGAGGTAGACCCTGTTTAAAAATCTCGACATTAAATAAAACTCCCCTAACCTCCTTGATGTAAATAGGATTAAGAATGATTTTGATAATGCTAATAAAAATAATTAGTATAATTAGGTGGAAGACTAAAATGCTAGGCTTCTTACAAATTTTAATGTTTCCAACCAAAAAACAGAGGAGGAGGAGCAAATTTTAGTGAGCCAGTTCGCTATCGAGCTCTTACTCTAAAAAGAACTGAACCTCCACGGATTTGAGCTCTCGGACGTTTTCGAGTCTTTCGATTTCAATCCGATTTCTTCGAAGCTCGTGTCTTGCGGAAGCAAGGATGAAAAATTAAGTGTAACGATCCACAGATAGCGACTGAAGTCCGACCATCTGGCGCTAACTTTTCGTGAGTGGGAGGAGACCAGTTGGCGCAATGAGCTCTAGGGTCCCCGAGGCTGGTATTTTAGAGTTTATTTAATAATTAAAAGTATAAAATTGGTTAAGACTAAAAAATGAAAATACGATCGTAAAAAAAATTATGATGATAGGTCCTAAAATACCAGCCTAGGTCCCATTAGGACTTCCAAAAGGTTCTTCGAAAACTTGAATTTTAAAGAGTCTTTAGAGTCTTTGGAGTCCTCAATTTGAGAGAGTCTAGTACACGTGAAACCGGGTAGTGAAAGTGGAAACCGGAACAGAAGTAGTGGAAACGGAAACAGAAGTAAACCTAACTAGGAAATCGCGGTGAAACTCAGATTGCCGATTGCCGCCGGGGATTCTGTCTTAAAAAAGCTAAGGTAAAAGAAAGAACGAAAAATGTTTGCAAAAATGTAGTGTGTTACGAAAAATTTTTGCAAAATCAAAATAAATGTGGTCTATGTCTTTTGAGCACGAGACTCGTCGTACTTTAAGATTAACATCAAGCTTGATCTTTGATGAAAGAGAATAAAGTTCTTTCTAATAAAAAAATAAAAATGTACGAAAAACGAAAAAAAAACGCCTGTCACAGTCATCTGAGAGCCCTCGGTGTTTTCAGAATTCAGGGGAGATGCTGGCCAAAATCACTGCGAAGTGCACAATCTCATTTTCGACATCCAGAGTCTCGCCGAAAACGCCCAAATGATGCACTTGTAAAAACTTTTTATGTTTACCTAACATATCCAATTATTATTATTATCCTATAATCCTATATTTTCCTATCCTATGTTCCTTAGTGCACTCGTCTACATTTTTCTTCTTCTCATTCACTATTCGCACTCACAATTCGCAATTCGTAGGGAGACGGAGACGGAGAAGGAAGAAAAAGATAAAGATAAAGATTTTGAAAGAGATAAAAGTTGTTCCTAAAACATGACGGACACCGAGTTTCTGGAATTGTCTAGCAAGCTCACATAAAAATGAGAATAGAACCTGAAGTAGGATGTGCTTTTCTTCAAGAAACTAATGGCCTTCTTTAATCTCAACGGGTGGGGTAGATAAAGATAAGAGAACGAAGATAAGAGAACGGAAGATAAGAGAACGGAAGAATGAGATGAATCTCTTTTGAATTAAAAGCAGAGTTACGTGCTAAACGGACTCCAACAGCTAATTGTTACGGAATACGACTACAAATAACAAGCCAATCTGCTGTAAAAAGTTTAAGACTAGGTATAGTATGAGAGGAGCCGTGATTCGGAGTTTTCTTCGTATGAAAAGAGTAATGATTCGAAGTTGAGAGAGACTTCTAGTAATGATTCAAACTTGACCTCGATGTTCAATCTCTTTGACATTGAGGTCCCCAAGCCCTGCCTCTCCCTCTGCACGAAAAATGTTCTGGTCACTGAATTCATTTAAGGGCACCCCGTAGGCAGGGAAATATATCTTAGTAGAGAAGCCGTGGAGAAATTTTAGGGGAAATAAGATTGTTCCGAAATTCTAGAAGAAAGTAGCAAAGAAGGAAATAGTAGGAAAGTGAAATAGGGAAGCAAAGAAGGAAGTAGCAAAGAAGGGAATAGAAGTAAACCCCAGCCAGTCCAACGCTGGCCCCTGCAGTCCGGCCCGAATTCTTTCCTCTGGAACTCTTTCGAACTACGGTTTGAACCGCACCGGAATCCGCGGGCCGATTGGGATGAGGCAGTTGCGATGTGAAAGGGAAAGAAACAAGAGGCTGAAAATAAATGTTCGGGATTTAATAACAAAAAGAATCGAAGAGTGATTAACGCGGAAGAGTTGAGGGTGCTCGTGGGGTTATCTTAAAGAAGTAGAAAATTGATGTTGTATCGAACAAAATTGATGTTGTATCGAACGATGTTGGCTTTTACGTGCTGTTGTTCCTTTCTTTTTTAAAATAAACTTTAGAATTTTTATTAGAAGCGTCACCAACATCTTTCTCTACTTTCATTTCATTTTCAGAAATTTTCTCTTTCATTTCATTTTAACATTATATCCTAGTATACTATACTCCAATGTGAATTCGGTATATTTTCCACTTCTTGGCGTATACATACTATTAGATTAAGTCATTGCCTAATGGACCTCAGCAGCAGGCTACTCTTCTTCCATAACCTAGTACGATTCGGGGGGTTCAGTTTATCGGACATTCTATTGGATGGAGTTGGGGGCATCGATGCAAAAGGCGATGAAAACTATCCAATTAAGACTTCATCAAGCTTCGCACTCCTCGGTGTGTCGGGCTGGATGGAATAGGGGGTGAGAAGTTTGGGGTTGGATTCAAGTTCTGGTTTGGGATTAGATTCAAGTGGGTTAGATTCAACTTCTGGTTCGTCATTGCTGCTGCATCTCGTTGAGGTGATTCGCGACGAGGAGAGACGGGCGGAGGTGAAGAAGCGGTTGGGGTTTGGGAAGATGAAAAATGCTCCCAATAAAGACTAAGTAAGTAAAAACGACGATGGTATAAGTATAATAGGAAGTGAAGAAGTTGTTGGGCCTCGTGAGGTTGAGGAAAACGAAAGGAATGAAAATATAAAGGATAAACAATAAAAATAAAATAAATAGGATGACGTTGCAAGTCTGAAACTTATGTTTGAAGACCCCGAGCCGGAGCGAAAGGGAAAGCCGCGGCTGAAACGAGCGAAATCGTTTTCGGAATCGAAAATTCAAAACATGTCCCAGCTTATGCACTGGGTTAAAAATCGGAGAAAAGACTAGGAAATGCAGAGCATGGCCTGAAAAAAGAAACTGGTAACTATACGATTACGAAGTAACTCTAAGTGTAACTCTAAGTTCCCAAAACTCTTCTTTACGTTTACTTTCAAGAAATTAAGAAGTTAATCTAATGAAAATGCAATGTAGTAACTATTACTATATTCGTATAGGCAATTTGCGATATGAAAATAAAATTTGTACTTGCGATTCTTGCTATTTGCAAATAAAATTTGTACTTGTTTTACGGTAAAGTGAAAAAAAAAGTTTGTTTATGCTTATGATCAGATGCTTTCGTTTTATTTAATTTTGCTGTATCAAAATGTAATTTTTAGTGCGCAGCTTGTATTCTATGTTTTAATGTGCTAATCCTGATTGTATTTTACAAATTTTCTATGATTTAAATGTGATTCTATTTCTATTTTCTATTCAGCACCTCTAGTATTTGACTTCTAAGGAATTTGGAATAAGTCTTCTTGATTAAATATGAATTGAAATTTGCCTGTTTTTAGAAACTCAATCATTTTCTTGAACTAATTCTAATTCTTCTATGATTTCCATTCTTCTTCTATGATTTCCAGGTTGTTGGGTGTGTAATATTTGATTTAGCATTAGTTTCGTTTGGTTTTTCTTAGAATCAATAAAGTAGACTTATACTATTAGCAGCTTCGATTATTTGTTCTTTAATATTAGAATTTGATTGGTTGATTGAGATTGAAAAAAACATTAGAATTTGATTGATTGAGATTTAAAAATGCCGCGATCAAAACGAAACAAGGAAGTCGCCCTGACGGCGACCAAATAGCGGGGGAAAGATAACATGAAGAAGAAGTCGAAGGATACCCTCGTCGACGACATCCGGGAGGCGTGCGAGAAGTACTGGTCGATGACATCAGTTGTAGACCCCTTTTTTAGTAAATATTTGTTTTTTAATTTTTTTTTCAATCTTAATATAAAAATTTGTTTTTATAAGGGGAAATAGCTAATGAATTTCTCAATATGGGATTTTGACGATTTTATAAGGGAAAAAGTCGTTTTTTTACTTATTTCTTCTAAAAGTAATTTTTGTCGTCATTTTTGTTTTTGATCAATTTCTACTTCTATTTCTTAAAGAAAAATAAAATTTTTGAAAAAAGGGGGTCTACAACTGACGTCATCGATAGGTACCAGAACATATTCCTCTTCCACGTGAGCAATGAAAGGAATGAGCACCTGAAGTAAGTGAGAAAAACCCTCGGAAGCTCTTCCCGCATTTTCTTCACGAGAAACCGGCTGATGCAGCTCTAACTGGGCTCCAGCCCCGCCAACGAGATCCTGGACGACTAGCACAAGGTCGCGAAGCACATCGAGGGCGAGAGTATGCTGGTTTTTAGTGACAAAACTTCCGAGGAGCTGCTCCAGTTTTCGAAAGAATTTCAGCCCGAGGACTACTAACGCTCCGGCTTCATCCCCAGCGAGACCGTCGAGATCCGCAGGGGCGAGGAGCACCTGCTCACTGGCGGTGTGCAAGGCGTGGACTCGAACAGCAACTAAAACAACAACGTGAGTCTGGAACAGCACTTGAAATCTTTGGGACTCCCGACCTTGCTGAAGAATGGATGCATTCAGCTGTTGGGCGACCACACCGTCTGCAAGTAGGGGAAGTAACTAGACATCGACGACTAGCAGATCTTGAAGCTGATGGGGAGGAAGCTGAGCAAGTTCCAGATGACACCGATTTGCGCTTTGGCCAAGTTTGGGGGCAAATTGGAGCGGGAGTACAAAGAATTTGGAGAGGGAGTGTGATTTGGAGAGGGAGTCTGATGATTTTAGAAAAATGAAAGACGTTCTGAATAAACAAGGTGGGAATTGGAAAAGATAAAGATAGTAAAATACAGTGAACAATGGTAAGAGCAAGTAGAATAGAGTGATAAATATAAATGCAGAATTGTTTTAGTAAAAGAAAAAGGATTTTAGTGTGACACAAAGACTAGAAGGAATTTAATGTTGTTGTAAAAATATTTACTGGAATTTAAAGAAAAATATGAAAAGGACATTCTCAGTTATCATATGAGTCATGAACAAGAGTTGCTGTTCATCATTAACGAAGAGCAGTTGATCATTTTTTTTTTTTCTGCACCATTCTTATTCATCATTCGAATTCGAAGATTTCGCTTTCTTAATTTCGCTTCCTTAATTTCGATGTTGTATAAGTATCTAGTTAATATGAGTCTTTAATCGAAGATTTATCTTATATTTTGGACGATGTATAATTTCAATCTACCTTTCAGTCTTTAATCGAAGATGCACAATTTCTTTCCTTTTCAATCTACTTATCGGGGTATTCATCAACTGCGGTATGAGTTTCATTTTGTTCTTCGGTATGAGCACTATTATAGATTGAGTTAGAGATTAGGCTAAATACACAAATACCAATTTTAAATGCATTTTTGAGTGGCTACAGATAACTAGAGAAAAAGGTTCATCTTCCTCTTTCATTCACTTTTTTTATTACTAATTTTCGAAAACTAATTTTCGAAAAAATAAAACTAGTCTTATGATTTTATTATGCTTGAATTTTGAGTACTTGTAAGCACCTATTTTGCAGTATGGATTCTCTCGTTTCTGAGATTCCAATCCACCGTTCTACAAACAACATTTTTTTTTTTGTGCTTCTAGTATAGAGTTAGAGTTGTAATACAATAGCAAAATTTTGATTTTAATTTTAAATTTATTCTGGTTCTTCTACTTCTACACATATATCTTACAAAAAGAGAACAAATTGTGTTCAAGACCCATACTATTACTAAACGTAAACCACGTAGATATAATAGCCTTTGCGTTTTTGCTGGAGACGTAAACCCCGCTTGACCCTTGACCAGTTCGAGTTCTTCTATTGACCCTTGACCAGTTCGAGTTTTTCCATTCTATTTTTATGTTTTCCCCAAACTAACTTCCCCTCTATTTTTATTTTTATGATAATGATCTTTACATCTATTTATATTTACCTAAACCGAAAACCCGCATTTATATTTACCTAAAAAACCGAAAACCCGAATTAGTAGTAGAGTAAAGATTCGATGAAAGTGAAGACTGAATCTGAAAGATGAGGAAGAAAAGCAAACATTCGAAAAAGCAAAGACTTGAGATGAAGAGCAGGGTGAGAAAGAGCAGCTATGCAAATTCGGAGATAGTGCATCCGCTTAAACAGTGGCGTATAGAAAAGTTGGGAAATGAAAATGGTTGTTATTTCATTCCGCTTTTACCTGCTAAAGAAACCATTTAGGGGTAGCCACAGTAACCACCAGGCCAAGATTAGGCTCCAGGCCAAGCAAGAGGAATCTATTTGGAATGCATAACATAAGCAGGGTAACAAGATTAGGAACCTGCTACGGAGTTTGATCGCGGTGGAGTACTACTCTATTTTGGAGGTTTGGGAAAAGAGACATAGAGTACGAGTAATAATTTCAGTTTGACTGGGTAGTTGTCTACTGATTCTGGATCTGAAAAACGACGCGAGAATCCCCAACACCTGAAGATTCTAGTCGGGGACATTTTCGGCAAGCAAGACGACATATCATCGCAGCGTTAGTGGAGAAGATTTCATGGAGACCCAGATACAATACAAAAATACATGCAAGATTAGCAAGAACACAATTTGGATATATTAAACTTGGATATCACGTTTAGAGTTGAACATGTTCCAAATATTTAAACAGAAGATGGCGTTTTTCCAGAAATATTTTAAGATCTAGTCGATCATTCTTAGTTGAGCTAGTACAATTTTAAGGAGTTGGAGGAGACTCGTGCCAAATTTACATGGTAAACTTAAGCAATGCACATCTTGCACAAAAATCTCGAAAACCTGAAGAGTCCCTAGGATGAAGAAGATGACGATGAGTTGGACCTGGCGACGACATTAGTTGTAGACCCCTTTTTAGCAAGTAAATTTTTACTTTTTTGTATTTATTTCTTTTTGAGAAAATTTTGTTTTTATAAGGGGAAATACTTAATGAATTTGTTTTTTTGAGATTTTGGTGTTTTTCAAGGGAAAAAGTCGTTTTTTTACTTATTTTTTGTAATATAAAATTTTGTCATCATTTTCAGTTTTGATCAATTTTCTTTTCTATTTATTGATTAAAAATGAAATTTTTGAAAAAAGGGGGTCTACAACTAATGTCGTCGACCAGGATGACATGAAAATGATATAGAATCTGGAGGAAATATTATTGGGCCTTCCAGAAACACCAGTGTCACAAGAGGTAATGGACGAAATGCATGTGGATTAATAGTTGGATGAATAATTTAGGTGTCTTGAATTCGCATGGAGATTTGACGAGATCCTTTTTCACTTTTCCGTCTCGCACAGTTCGCCCGATCCCAGCCGTTGATCCAATCGAGCAGACTGTTGTGGGCCACCAATAAATATTCCGCTCATAATAATTAGATATTAGAACATCAAATTATAAAATTAGTCATTTTTTTGAATATGTTTGTACTAAGTACAAACATATGGGGTAAACTAATGGTAATGATCTAATCCTCCGTATGAATTCAGGACATCTAGTGATTATAGTACAAAATTGAAATAATAATTTCGGCGAAAGAGCGAATTGGATTTACCGTGGAAATAAAACGATATGAAGGAATGGCACAAATTGAAAGCAGCTTATGTGAATAATGATGATCCACTTCCTTGTCTCTAGAAACAACATTAGGACTCTAGCGCTTCTGTAATATTAGTTTTTCAAGAGATGTAAAATTAGTTCCTTAAAACAAGAAGATTTGATATTATTAAAAAAAAAAGATTTGATATTCCAAAATACTAGTAGATTTGACTATAAACCCTTTAGGCTTAAAAATTAAAATGAGTAAAAATGAGCGCCTAAGTATTAGTTACAGTAAAATTGCACCTATTCCTTTTTCTCTCGAGTTTCGTTTTGAGGAAGAGGTTGGAGGTCTACAAATTGCACCTATTCCTTTTTCTCTCGAGTTTCGTTTTGAGGAAGAGGTTGGAGGTCTACAGTAAAATAATTGTAGAAAAATGCTGTATAATAAAAACAATTAGACAGTATTCATAAAGCTGTATTTCCCCTTTCTCTTTCATAAACCAAACTTAACTCTACGGAATAGGAAATATAAGAAGAATATTATGGACCGTAACCAATATAAGAAGAATATTATGGACAGTTAAGGGTGAACAGACATCTTGAGAGGAACTAATATTGTGAACCGCTCAGGCATTCAGTGAC
>Ga0099798_10592_pt1 | contig 11694 bp, 5 predicted proteins | sample Uncmet_Sort29A_1_FD_89870 | JGI IMG/M metagenome (GOLD analysis project Ga0099798, IMG submission 89870) | Marine eukaryotic communities from CALCOFI LINE 67, Pacific Ocean - CN13ID_Sort29A_1 | ecosystem: Environmental > Aquatic > Marine > Oceanic | place: Pacific Ocean: Monterey Bay | collected... | reverse complement strand
AGGTACAACAATACACTATGGAATTGGCCTACTATAACAAATTACACAGACGATTCGGATAAAGGAAACGATAGCGCAACTGATGATCCAAAAACCGATGATCCTAAATTAAGGTGCTTAGAATCGTGTTTAAACGATAACAATACTGATTCTATTAGTAAAGAGTCGGATAATTCGAATGGTGAAAACAAACATTGTGTGTTTGTAGCATATAAGGAAGGAAGCTTAATGAATTCGAATAAGTCACATTGGTACGAAAATAATGAAACAAGTAATAATACGAGTGATTTAAACAGTGCTGATAATACGACTGATAACAGTACTGATAATAGCACACAAACTACTGAAGCTCCAAAAAACAATATAGAAGGTGCTGATGTTACTACTACGGCTACAATAACTACTACTCCATCTCAAACTCCTAATTTAGGAGCGAGTATTGCTAAGAATCTTAATTTTAATTTACCTAATAGTAATACCGGTGATTTACCTAATACCGGTGCTGGTGGTACTTTACAAGAAAATAATCTCACTGACAGTGACTTAGACTATACTCCTCCAACAAATCGGAATCCTGGAACATGCTATAGATGGGAGACTTGTACAAATCTCATAGAAGATCCTAGTTTAGCTGGGGACTTTGTTACATATGGAATCCCAAGCAAGATAAACACAATGAACGATCTGTGGGGAACAAATGTGGATCCACTGTGGGTATAGAAAATACTAGATAGTAACTGTAATTTGTTAGTATTCACTGTTACCAATTATTCACTATATCATTACGGTAATGTAACATTTAACTATATCCTAGGAAGTTTCGAATGATTTCAAACTGGTTACGATCACTACACATCAACGTTGTTCTGGTGAAAATCAGGACGTTAATCTGGATATTGAACTTTGTACAGATAAAGAAGAGTCATATTGTCGGGTATATTAGGACAAATATTGCCAGAATGTTAAATAGGATGTAAAAGTTATTATAATTTATTGTAGCTGCCTGTACAAGTGTCAAGTTGTACCAACTTATTTTGGTAATACTAACTTACCCCCAGAAAATTTCCGATTCTTCTTTACGTAGTCAGTGTGAAATGGCTTGTATGTTACATAAATGTGGTAAAATAGCAAATGCAGCTTCGTTTACATCAAATTTTTTTGAGTTTTCCTACTCTGCTAACATATCGCAAGATACTAGTTATGTTAAGCCTTATATCTGTAGAATAGGAGGAAAAAGATGTGAGATGACTAATATAGAAGATGGTAGCCCTGGTAGTGGTGATAGTAGTGTGAAGTCACCATTGTTAGTTTTTGGAAGGATGGTTTCTGACCGTAGCCAAGTTTATTTCCCGATTGGTATAACTCAAAATAATTGTACTACTTATGATATGCAACCCTGTACCGACTCGGAAAGTACAACTAAAACTACCACTTCTACAAAAACCACTACTGTAACTACCACGACCACTACTACCAAAACCACAACTACCACTACCAAAACCACTACTACCAAAACCGCTACTACCACAACTACTACTTCCACTACCAAAACCATTACTACCACGATCACCACTACCACTACTACTGCAACTACTACTTCGACTACAAGTACCGAACCAGCTTTTACTGCAGATGACACTACAAACAGTCCAAAAGAATCCGACTCAAATATTAACGCACCTTCTAGTACAACCGTTGATCCAACTTCTGAAAATTCAACAGCTAATATTTCGAATGATACTAACGATACTACTACTTCGGATTCCAACACTACTAATGCAACTGATACTAATACAACTGAATCAGATAATTCCACTTCAAATAAAACCCCCTTAGTTGCAACATATTCTTTATCTTGTAATACAGAATTCTCAATTTCTTTAGATCTTCTCGAGATCGCAAATACTACAAACAAGAAAACCGCCCTTAAATCCCTTTTAAAGAACACAATGAAGAAAGCATTATGTACACAGTTACTAACACCGTATGTATTTAAGGATATAAAGAGTTGTCCTGATAATCCTAAAGATCCCAGTGTGGATGTAAATTTATCATTAGATTTGCCGGATGAACTAAATTATGAAGAGATAGCGGATGCAGGGAGTGGGAAAGCTACTAATACATCCAATACTGCAGTTCAGGGTACTACAGCTGCAGTTCAAGGTACTACAGCTGCTGTTCAAGGTAATACAGCTGTTGCTCAAGGTACTAGTACGCAAACTGTAACTGCAGGTAATTCTAAAGAGAAGTATCTAACTACAGCTAGTACTACTCCTACAAATCAGGCTGTTAAGCTACTATCCCAACTTAATGATATACAAAATGAACTAAATTATGTTATGTCAGAATTAACAGATACTAAGGCTGTTACTGTTCTAAAAACCACTGGTACCATCGTAATTACTGGTGTTTCCGATGAGGAATTGATTGAGGAAGTAGAATCTTTTGCAAAAGATGCTTCTGAACAACTAAAAACTGGTGAAATAGCACCGGGTAAGCCCTCGAAATTTACTATAAAAACCATACTTAAACAAGAATTAAAGAATTCTGGTACTAAAGAAATATTCACTAATGATACTATTACCAAATTAAACTCTGCTGCCGATACTACAATAAAAACTAAGGCAACAGTAACTAAAATAAAGGTAGTTTATGTAGAAACAACATCTACTACCACTACAACAACGACTACTTCTAAAATTCTTCATATACCCCCTGTTATTCCAGAAAATGCTGATTATAAACATGCTTGTAAATCTTCTACTCCATTTAGTTTTGGATCGCAGGAACTGGTAATTGGAGCAAAACCCGACTTAATTCCGAAAAGAGATTTCCCTGCACAAGATTTCCCTGCACAACCAATACTTTGTAATAGGGAAGGGAGGAAATTGCATTCTGGGGAAAGAGATTTCCCTGCACAACCTATTTTATGTAGTAGAGAGGGGAGGAAATTGCATTCTGGGGTGTATAGTGCTGGAGAATGTAAAAGGGTGTGCGCTGAGAGCTATGACTACTATTTGAGGGGGAATAAAATGAAAAAGAAACATGGGCTAACTGGTATTAACGGAGGGGTGACATCTGAATTAGATACTGGAAATGATACTGATGAAGATGAAGGAGACACTGGAGACACCGATATCACCGACGGTATATTTGAATCAAATGATACTAACGGTACTAATGACACTGATGACAGTACACATAATACTACCCTTAGTTTATCAACTTCTCTTAAAAATAGTATTTCAGGAGGTCTAAGACCTGTTAAACATTCCAAGTACAATTGTCGTTATGCTACGTTTAATACTCTAGATAAAAAATGTTATTTTAACGATAAATGCAATCTAGTCCATCGTGATACCGAGCTTCAACTACATGAAAATGAAGGTAGTGCTGAGTTTCTTAATAAGGAAAGTAGTTATTTAGTAACAGAAACAGAGCAGAAGATAGGTAGTAGATATAGTATGGATTCAAATAAAGTTTATAATTGGGAAATTGAACATAGATTTTTATTAGTAGGGTTAGAGAGGACTTGTGCGGGCGACTGGGGCGATCAGCTGGGCGTGGATATGGGATTTCAGGATGCTAGTAAACAACTTATGAAGGAATTTCCAGAGGGGAAAATGAAGGATGTAGGGGCGATGAGGACGAAATGTAAGTGAACTACCTATTTTCGTAGTAACTACAAACGTTGATTATTGCTTTATTCTTAAATTTAACACTAGCTATTATCTAATTTTCTCTAGATATGCACCTTTGTCCCTCATTCTCCAGGTATGCACCTCTGTCTTTCCTCTCTTGGATGTGATTGCTCTTATATTGAATTCGCTTTCGAAAACACTCCCTACACTTGTATCGATGGTGATTGCGATGGAGGCGTACTTTGTAGATGGTTTTCTAAATGCAAAGATGCTCCGATTTTAGCATTGACGAGGAAGGATTTTGAGGAGAGAAATAAGACGGAATTAGGGGTTAGGCAATTGTGGGTTAGGATAGAAAGTACGCAGTTGAAAAATGCTCCTTTTGAGCCGGTACACAGGATTACTGAGAGTACGGAAAATACTACTAATGGTACTGATAACTCTACTGATGCTAGTACCGGTCATTCTACACTGGATACTAGCAATGATAATTCTACTAATGATACCGCTAATAAAACAGTTACAGGATTAAATAGTACTGTGACACAGTTCATGAATTCTGAAAATACTTTTAAAAGTTTTAATCCAACTACTTCTACTAACGTAAATATCACTCCTCTTCAGTTCCTAACCGGCAATATCATTAAATCAATACCTCAAACTACCACTACTAATGGTGATTGCCGTATGTCTAATGGTAATGAATGTTGTCATGCCTGGGATAAAAATATTACAAATGGTTATTGGTCTCAAAATTTGAATAAATGTGATATAAAATCTTGTACTAGATTACAGGTAGTACAGTTGAATATTACAAGTGGGTTGGAAAGGTTAGAGAAGATTAGTGCCCATAAAGAGATCAATGAAAAGTTATTTGGTAGCGATGTGATGAATTATATGAGGAGATTTAAGAAAGAGAATAAGGATTATATTATACTAAAAAGTGAAAGTGATTTTTATTTGGGGAATAGAAGTAGTACTGTTAGCACTGGTTTGAAAAATAATTATAATAGTACTGATAGTAGTACTATAAACTATACTAAATTCCAAAAAGGTTTATTAGAAATTTTGTTAAAAAGGAAGAGTAGAGAATGTCAGAATCTTTGTAGGGAGGATTCTAATTGTCAATGGGCTGTTTTTTTACCGTATTTTAAGGTGAGGAGGTATTTTGCAAAATGTATTATGTATGATTTCTGTCCAAATATAAATGTAATGAAGCCTGGTTCACTGGCAAATACTACTATATTAACCATAAATACGGCAGATAATGCTACAGTTACAAATGAAAGTATAAAATATGTAAAAGGAGGAGGAAATAGCCTTAGTTTATATAATTATTTAAACTCTTCAGAAAATCAAAATGGTAGCCAAACTTTATCGAGAGAAGAAGAACAGTATCAGGGTAGTCAAGTGTTTTTTGTGCCTGGGAAGAAGATAGAAGCTCAGGCTGCCGCTAGTAGCACAGTTTCTCTGGCACCAAACACCGTATGCAATTCCGAGGAAAGTCGTCATAGTGCTGAATCATCTGTTAATAGAGTTAGTTTAAATGAGTGTATGTTAACCTGTAGAGGATTATCTGATTGTAATTGGATATCATGGATACCAAGGAAAACAAGCAAGGCAAGTGGGAATGAAGGTATATAAAGTTTAAACTTCAATGTATCAGTGATTTCATACTACAGTACGATCAAACTGTACCAATGTTACCATTTTTTGATTTTTTGAATTTTTCCACAGAATTTCATGGTAATTGTTACAAGTATTTTGACTGTCCGTCGGTAACTCGTCTTGGAGGAGCTGTAGCTACTATTCCAACAACCAACACCACTACAACCACAATAGTATCTAACTCTACCAATACAGGTTCTACTAATGCAACAGTTGCTTCAAATAGTACTAATGCTAGTACTGCAAAAGCAGCAGCACTGTCATCAACGACTCAGGCTGTATCTACTTCCGCTGCATCATCGTTATTTATCTCAATAGCCTCCAATGAAGAAAAAACGTTACCTACTGCAGTAACTCATTATGTAAAATCCCTTTGGCACGATTTTCATTTAAAACACCTAGGAAAATCTTGTGATAACCCAGAAGAAAATCTAATTGGGTCGGAAGTTGGTTACCTCAGCTTTCTTGAATGTACTGAACGTTGTCGTGGAAATAGATTATGTCAATATATGGAATTTTATGCAGGATCAGCGATTTCTATAGTAAGTGCTGTTTTTATATGCCTATATCGTGTTACAGTTTCGTGAATATTTAATTTTTAATATATTGAATTTAATTCATCAGAACACCACTGAATCTTCTTGGTCTGAACCTTATCTTCCTGCTGCTAGTTCCTGTAGGTTGCGTACTAAATGTAGTTTCCTCAACTTAAACAAGGATCCCAAGGGTAAGCAAAATCTATCATTACCTCATTTGAATACACCACCTACAAGTCAGATATGGGAAAGATTATCATTCTCTAAAAAGAATGTACTCACCTATTATGATAACACTGGCAAAGGCGGCACTGCCAATCCATCCGATGCAACAAGTGATGAAGATACATAAGCACTTTATCTAGTAAATTATTCTTCATTTTTGATATAGCACTACTTAGTAGCATATAAGTTTTTTTAAAAGAATTTATTTTAAACCAAGTTTAAAAATTAAGCCTAAGTTACATCAAATATAATGATTATGTATTCTATTACTATTCAGAGAATATAGAACATTTTAGATATCAATATTATAGTCTGTGTTTTTATGGACTATCATATAATGATAATTTTGTCTAAACAGCCTGCTCGAGGTGCAAAAGGCAGTGATATAATTTGTTTTATCAAGCGAAACACAATCATCTAACAAAATAGAAATAGAATATACATAAGCCTACATTTTGATTGTCACTCATGTGAGTCATCCCTATTGAAGTGATTATCATTGAAATGTTTTTTCATGGCTGCTAGTAGACTAAGCTACTGCTAATCATGTTCGAACCATTTGTTTCTTATATAATCCAGTTAACAATATTTTAATCAACTTTTGTTAATTTCAGCTCATTTAATTGATCATATTTCATCTAGTTTTTTTATTAATCTGATTCTTTATTGCGCGCTGCGCCTGCTGCAGAAGTGATTTTTTTGAATCTGCATTTGTGAATCCATACAAGTAACAAAATCATCTATCTAATCTATATAGTCTGTTAAAGTCTTAGGTTATTAAATACTCACTGCTTGCAAAATACACTTAGTAAATTTGGTTACTAACTGCACAAAAATGCTATTCCTATCATTTTTTCAAGTTTTTTTATAAGTAATAGTCCAAAAGAGTTATGACTTAAGTGTTTTTTTGATATTTTATTACATAGTTTCTTAGCTCGTGACTTATACATGAATTGCATATACAAGCTATTTTTAAAAGAATTTATGCATCAATTTTTCAGTACCTATAATGCATTTGTCTAAAACTATTATGTGTCTGCTATGCTTTAACCACAATTAAATTACCGAGTTTTGCCATGATAGAACCCCTTCTTTCCATTTATAGTCTTTATTTCGCTACATTGCGATGGTTATTTCACATAATGAAGTTTTTTAGCCTGATATCACTAGTACTACACTTTGACTCATACATTGTATCCGTGCATGCTCTTTCTCTAAACCATCAGAAACTACAATTACAAGCTTCTCATCAGCTCTCACAATCTTCTCAAAAAATCAACTCTGAGCAGCAATCTCAACAAGTTTCTCAGCAGAGCACTGAAAGTTATGCTCTATCAGGTACTGGTTTACATCTCGATGTACAAAATGAAAACTCCTCTGCTCCGGCACATTCAGCTCATATTACAGCTGTATCAGGCCAGGGTTCACCAAGACGAAATTCAAGATCTATTAGTAGTGTTTTTGGACGATCTGCTGCATCTGCAATCGAAATAAATGCTATCAATACTAATTTGGATTCGCTGGATACACAAACCCGATCTTTAGATGAATCCTTCCCCAATGCAGGTATTCTGCCTGACGGTATAACTGAAGAGGATATCAACAATGCTATTAGAACTGCCTCCGGTAGTGTTTCAAACTATATTGCTAAAATTGAAAGAAAATCATCTTCAAGTGGTAGTCAGGATGGGTTTCATGAGAGTAGAAGTTTTTCATCCACTAGTGGCACTAGTAATCAAGGTACTAAAAATGTTATACCACCTGTAAATCAGAGTAAGCCTAAGGATATTCGAAAAGGAATTAATAATAACTTTAAGAAACATAAGGCAGCACCTCTTCTCATTACAAGTCCTCAAGATTCTAGTGAATCCCCGACTAGCCCGATAGCAAGTACGATTCTAATACCGACAGCAAATCTAATTAATGGTCATGGTATAACTACACCCACTTCGTCTAGCGTAGCTAGGAGTCCGATTTTAAATACAGCAAGTCCTACACTCAGCGTAGCAAGTCCTATTTTAACTCCAACCTCGATTGGTAGACCTATTATTAATGGGGAAGATGGAATTTCTACTAGGGAAGATCTTTGGAAAACTTTTGATATAGATGAACCCTTTAGAATTACGGAGCAACTGCCAGTTTCAGATCAAAAAACAAAAAAGGATTATCTGATTAATTCAGCGGAATCGTTTGCTACTAATGCCTCAACTGCTGTTGGTATTGATACTATTGGTTCTACTGCTGGTTCTACTTCAAATTTAAGAATGGATTCATATCGGTCGTCCTTTTCATCATTTGGACCATCTGGAACAAGCAGTAGTACCGGTAATACGTTAACAAATTATCAAGTTATCGGTACTCCGCTTGGCAGTTTTGGTACGAGCAATATGTCTACAGCTAATGCTGCTGAGTCTTTTTTACAAACTGTAGTAGTACAGCCTCAGGGAAAGACTATGTGTAATAATTGCGGAAGTTCTGGTACAAGCTCATCAATTGGTAGTACTTGTAATCAGGAACCAACTGCTACTAACAGTGATCCTAATACTGAAGAATCGGAATCAACTGCTAACACCTGCTGTATCTGCCTAGAAAATCTTACTGACAATATCCCAATTATCTCAGACTGCCCTAAGAAAGCTGAATCGAATGAAAATCACGCTATCCACCTCTACTGTCGACTAGGTGATGCTGAAGGTTTTCGTCTTTACAGGCAAAGATTTCTAATCGTAAATAGAGAGAATCCCAGTGGATGTATGAGATGTCCATTATGTAATGAACAAATGAGGTATTTTTGCGGTGTTAAGGTTAAAATAAACGGGGTTGTCAATGGAATAAGATTCAAGAAAATAGGAGCAGCAGTGAATTATGAAACAACTGGAAGAAGTACAGGCAGTAGTGGTTCATCTAGCGTGAATAGAGGTAGTAGTGAAATTGAATCTAGTTCTAGCAATACTGCTAATGCTATTAACAGCAGCAGTAAGAGACAAAAGAACATGAAAAAAACACCGCAACAATTAGAATTTTCTCCTACTTCTGATGCTACAGGAGAATTATTTTCTGCTTTATCAGAAGAAACTTCGCAACAAACTTCGCAACAGAATGCTGATATCCTAACTAGAATACAACAAAGACCTAGTAGTAGTTTCCAGCTCGGAAATAGTGGTGTTAGTACGGAGCAGTTTCATTATTTAGAGGAGCCAATTACGATTCCAGAGGGTGCTATCGGCACTGTTATTATGTTGGAAAGAAAGGAAATGTTTGTGGATACCAATCATAAAGGTGACTATGCGAGAATTCGGTTGAGGATACCACCACAAGAATCCAATAAGAATATAAAGAAAACTGAAACTGATTCAACAAAAACTACTGCAGCTAGTGCTTCTAGTCAAGGTTCTAATAGTAGAAAACGTGGTAGGGAATCGGATACTGTCGAGCTTGTAGAGTTAAATCCCGATGCTACGACCAATACTACTCCCAGTATTCCCAGTAGAACAAGTACTAATCTCCTTCGTCGCTACGGTAAAATAAATGAAGTAAATGTATTTAGAAGGAATTTAGCTGCTGGTCCGAATGCTAATGACTCTAGTAATAATGTAGGCGCTATAACTGGTATTTCTAGAAGTAAAAATCGTATTCCAGATCCAACTTTTGGATCTGATTTGAGGGATGTAATAGTTCGTTTTCCCACTAGTATCTTTGATAAAAAGGAACAAATAAGGAATCCTGCAAGTACTACGGTGGATGTTTTGATTCCTTCAAAATACATGGTAGGAGGATTTCATCAGTATCCAAGTAGGCTCACTAACCGTAACTGTCTTATACAAAAGGAAACACTAGCAAATGAAGCTGATCTAGCAAATCAAAATGCTGACAATAGTCACAGTGCAGAAGCAGTTTCGGATTCTGTAGAAGGTGATTCTACTAGTTATAGTAATACAGAAAATAATCCTGATATACAGATGCCAGTTTCTAGACAACAAACAAGAACACTTACATCCCACTACACCTCTGGAACTAGGTCTGGTCGGTTAATAAATTCTCTTCAGATAGATCAACTAGGATTACTCGACAATAACCCCTACGCGTATACTTATGGTGTTGATAATCCATATGGTACAAGTAGCTGGAGGTCTTTTGGCCATGGGACACCAACAATTCCTAGGTTTAATACAAGTAGTACAATAACGTATTTTGATGGTTTTCCCTTCAATAGTAGCACGGGTGGATTAAGAAGACATTCTAATCCAGAACCGAAAAGACGGCCTAGAGGGAGTAGAGTATACGCTATTCATAGTGCTAATGTAGCTAATAGTTTAAGAGGGCAACCTGCACCAGGGAGCCATAATTCAGATATTTCAGAGCAGCACCAGCTGCAGCAGCAAGCTAATACTCGAAGTAATTCTAACTCAGCTACTGAAACTACAGTGACACCTGCATCAAGAGTAAGAGCTACTTCAGAAAGTTCAGTTCCAGTTCTAAATCCCCCCTGTTATAGGGATGCTTATCTTGTTTCACGTGAAACCGGTGGTCTTTTAGAACTCCTTCCTCCCTATGATGTAGAGAATTTTTCAGATTCAGCAAATTTTAATAATTACCATAATAGAGAAGAAAATAGAAATAGAGAAAATCGACACTATAATAGAGATGTAACAGTAAATGGAAGGAGAAATACTCAGAATAGAGGAAATACCGGTACTAATAGAGGAAACGCTGCAGCTGCTACACCTACTGCTGACACCGGTGGCACTCCTGCCGTAGATGAAAATAATAATAATAATAGAGCTTTACGTTCCCACTATGATCTTTTTGCAGAAGGTCTTGGAAGAATGTTTTATACGATAGCTGGTTTTGGATACAATTACCAGCAGCGTAGAGACAATCCTGAGGTACAGATAGAAGAGCGGATTGCAAGAGATAGCAGTAGAACCGATGATTCAGATATTTTTGAAGCTATCAACGATAGAGAAATAATTAATGACAATTCTGTAGGCCCAGATGGTACTAATACAGGAGATGATGATTCTGATGAAATAGGTAGCAATAATGCCAATAATTGTTGTTGTTGCAATTACCGTCGTTGTAGTCGTTCTTTATCTAGGTTAAGATCTGTTGCTTGTACTCAAAGAGTGAGACGGGTAATGGGATGTTTTCTAGTGACTGGAGTAATGTTTTTAGTTACAACGGGGCTGGGAACAGCTTTTCCTTGGATGAGTGGGGACGGCGGCGATGACGATGATGGAGGAGATGACGACAAGAAAAATCAGGTATAGCTAGTGTTTTTTTAGTGGATGAGTGGAGATGGAGATGATGACGATGGGGGAGATGACGATAAGAAAAATCAGGTATAATTTAAATATTATAATTTATTAAGGTGTTTAGCTTTTGAATCAGTGTTAGTTTATTGCATAGATGTCGGTAATATGAAGATGTTTAAATTTTAATTATTTCTCCCCAGGTTCTTTACCGTCTTTTTGAAACTATTGATGGTAGTGAAGGTTTTGCAACTCATTCCTATAAACATTACGAAAATGGAGAATTTTTTATCTTTATCACCCCATCTGCTACAACGGAATTTGCATTAACTAACAGTAGTACTAACGCTACTGACACTGCAAATGCTAATG
>Ga0099798_10591_pt1 | contig 11718 bp, 6 predicted proteins | sample Uncmet_Sort29A_1_FD_89870 | JGI IMG/M metagenome (GOLD analysis project Ga0099798, IMG submission 89870) | Marine eukaryotic communities from CALCOFI LINE 67, Pacific Ocean - CN13ID_Sort29A_1 | ecosystem: Environmental > Aquatic > Marine > Oceanic | place: Pacific Ocean: Monterey Bay | collected... | reverse complement strand
CAGCTAATACTGGACCTGGTAATACTGGAAATACTGGTACTGGTGGAGGTGAAAATAAATTAGCTACAAATGATGTAGCAGTACCGGTAGTGGGCGGTACGCGATCACCCGCTAGTATATCTAGGTCACAAAATCAATCTCAAAATGCTCGTACTAGCCCAAATGGAATAAATAATATAAATGCTTTATCTACTTTATCTGCAATTTCTGGTACTAGTAGTGCTAATATAGGTGCTAATACCGCCATTCCAGAGGATAATGAAGTAATAGAAGATAATGAAAATAGTATTCTAAACAAACCTTTTATAGAACCAGGTGATCCACAAAATTATGTTTTATCAAGTGTAGTATTAGATTTAAATTCTATAAATTTAAAAGATAATAGAACATCATCTACACAGGGTACTGGTTCAAAAGAAAATGTTTTAAATAATAGAACATCTACACAGGGTACTGATTCATCACTTCGTGTTAAAGGAGTGAATAATAATATTTATTTATCTCATGGTACTACAGGTAGTGGTCCTGGGCGGCTAAGTACAGAAAGTCCTAATTCTACCATCGGTAGTAAAAAGAGTTTTGATAGTATTAGTAGCAGTGGGATTACGGTAAATCCAAATTTAAAACCAGGAGTTAATAGTGGAGTAGTGCCGGGAGTAGGCGGAGTAGTGCCGGGAGTAGGTGTTATTACCCCTCAACCACAGCAGCAGAATAGTTGTGGTATTATCTTAGCTAATGGTCATATAGTAGGTAATAATAATATAAATCCAAATAATAATAACATAATTGCTATGGGTACATCAGGTGGTACTGGTACTAGTAGTAGAGGAACTAGCAGTATAAATACATCGATGAAAGTTATAGCAGGTAGTTACAGTAATAAAACTAGTACAAGTAGCGGGGAAGTAATTGTAAATAATAATAATGTAAATAATAATATATCTAATAATGATATTATTATTGATAGTACTGCTACTGAGGAGCATCATGTCGATGAAACCCAGGGTTACCCTGGTATAATTCAAGAAGCAAGATATAAAGCAGTAAGTATAACAGTACCGAGGAATTCAAATGGACCAAATCAACCTAGCAGCCCTACAACAAGATCTACCGGCACTGGAGGGAGTAATTTGAACTTAAAAATGGAACGAGGAAGAAGTTCTGAAACGGATAATAGGTCTCTAGGTAGTAGTTATTATGGTCATGCTGGTGGTATTCCGGTGCAGGCAGTGACAAATGTAGCATTACAACCTCTTAGTCAGGATAGTACTAATAGCCATGATAGTAATGAAATTGAAGGAAGGGAAGGTAGTGGGAGTAGTTATGATTTAAGTCATTTACCACCTTCTACGGAAGGGTTTGATTTAGGACAATTACCTTCATTAGTGATTGAGGAGGAAGGGGAAGGGAATGGGGATGTTATAGATACTACAGATGGGGCTGAGGGAAAGAAAAGTGTAGGCGGTGGTAAAACAAGTGTTATTACTGGACCTGGTAAAACAAGTGTAGTTGCTGGTAAAGTATCTGTAACTGGTAATGGTAAAACAAGTTATACTGCTGGTGATGGAGATTCATATGATTTACCTAACTTGCCACCTTCTACAGAAGGCTTCGACTTGGGAAATCTCCCTTCCCTAGGCGTAGAAGAGGAGACTCATGAAGGGGTAGAAGTTGAATCTAAAAGAGCATCATCAGTAAAAACAGGTGCAAGAGCCTCATCAGGTAAACTTAAAGGAGGAAGAGGTTCAAAAAAAAATAAAAAAACTAGTGTTACAGATGCTAAAACGAGCGTAACAGGAGCAGGTACTGAAGAAATTATAGATGAATATTCTAATATGCCCCCTTCTACACAAGGTTTTGACTTGGGAAATTTACCTAGTTTAGGTGTTGAACCTGATGAAATAGAAGGAAATCAGGGTGCTGTTGAGGATTATGATAATGCAAGGGATCCTAATCTGCCGCCCTCTACAGAAGGTTTTGACTTAGGACAGCTAGGAAGTTTAGGCGCTGAGGGGTATGATGAAAATGAAGAAGCTATAGACGGCGTAGTAGACGCTAATGGTAGTAGGGACCCTAATTTACCACCATCTACTCAGGGATTTGATTTAGGAGCACTAGGTTCTCTTGGTCCAGACGACGAGGGGCATGAATATGGAGATAATCACGATTCTAATATGCCCAATATGCCCCCATCAACTGAAGGATTCGACTTAGGGGGGTTACAATCCCTAGGTGATGAAGGTTTCGCTGAATATATGGATGGTGTGAAAAACAATGATAGTGTACATATAGAGGGTCAGATGCCGTCTACAGAAGGTTTCGACCTATCAAATTTAGGTAGCCTAGGGCCAGAAGATGATGATGTACATGAAGCAGGTCAGATGCCGTCTACAGAGGGATTTGATCTAGGAAATCTCGGTTCTCTTGGCCCAGAAGATGATGATGGACATGAAGATGGTCATGTTGATTACGCTCATTTACCGCGTGATTCTAATGGTAATGTGATTGGTGATACTGCTTTATGGCATACAGAGGAGGGTAGGAAATCAATGGGTATATTACATATAAAAAATTCACAATCTACTATTTCAGGTCCTAGTGTTGGTACAATAGAAAGAGGTAGTCATAATGATAGTGGGTCACTAGGATCCTTGGGCGCGTTGACGATTACAGGAGCAGATAATGCTGTATTACAGAGGCTAAATACAAGTGGTGGAAGTAATGTAACAAATACTACTAATATTACTACTTCTACAGGACAGAGCCCAATTGTAAGCCCCTTGAACGCTCCTGGTGTACCACCCATAGCAAATAAACAGGCTGCTGGTAAAAATAATAATTCAAATCCTAATCCAAATCCAAATTCAGCACAAGCTTATTTAGCAAGTCTAAATAGACCGGATCCTTTTGCTATTAAGAAACAAAATGCAGATGTTGCTCCTGGTTTTAGACTTCCAACACCTGACGTATCGCTAAATGTAGTGGGTTACGGTAATGCAAGTGATCCTAATATATTAATAGGAGGCCATACTGCTGCAAATAAAAAGAAAAATGAAGAATTGGCACCAGAATTAAGAGCTAGTTTTTGGAGTAAACCAATAGAAACTACTACTGGAACTGGTACAGATGGTTCTGGTAGTGGTAAGGATGATAAATATCTTACCTCTCCTGAGATGCGTGCTTCTTATTGGTCCAAACCTCTTCCAAAAGATGCAGATGGAAATCCAATATTATCCGATAATACTAGTACAGAAGATAAAGCTGCTGCAGTAATGGCTGCAATGAATTCTCCTCAAATCCACTTAGCCCACGCGAGTCCTAATTTAGGGGGGTATAACGCGAATTTCCGGGGTTACCATGTCCCAGGGGATCTCGACTACACCGAGAATGCCGAAGATGGTGGTCAAGCATTTGTAATAGAAACTAATATGGCTTTTAGTAATATAGGAGCTAAAGAAAAACAATTATTATCAGATTTAAATAGTGCTATGATGAGTGGAATGATAAGTCATAGTGATTATTCGAATTATTTAAGTAGTAGATCGTCGCAGGAGCAACATTATGCGGGGATGGAGAGCGGGTTTAGTCAAGAAGATGGGAGTGGGAATTTACTAAGCGGATTTTCTGCTGGTAATACAGCTGGTAGAAGGGGGGATGGACGATCGCCTACGGGGAATAAACTAAGAGGTTTAAAGGGGGGAAAAGGAGCTGCTGCAGCGCAGGCGAAACAGCAGCTAGGGGGGCCACTTGGGAACGGATTAACTGGTTTTAATGTTCCAGTTTCTAATACTGATTACTCAAGGGAGACAGATTTTAATAGAGATACTGATGTCTCAAGGACAACAAGGAATCCACAGGGGCATATTGGTTCTGCATTAAATTCCCAATGGGCTATGATGAGCGGGATGCAATCAGGGTGGGGAGGAGGAGGTGGTGGTTTAACGAGCGGCTTAGGAAATTATGGCAATATGCATAATGCCATACAGAGCGGGTTTGGAGGTGTCCCTACTAGTAGAGATACAGCACAAATACAAAGTCATTTAATAAGTATGGGGTATGGATTTGAAAATTTTGGAGGAAGTAGTAGTAGTGGGGGTACAGGAGTTGCAGCTCAGGGTGGAAATACAGCAAATCAGGGGCAAGGAATGGGATTATCTAGTGGTTTAGGGGGTTTATCTAGTGGGTTAGGGGGACAAAGTCATGGAAATATCATAAGTAGTAGTAGTGGCAGTAGTCTAAGTGGGGGGCATCATAGTAATTTAAGTTCTGGTATAGGAGGAGGGGCAAATGGGTATAGTCCTCCTAATAGTAGGTTGGAAAGGATTGCTAGTGAGTCTGAGGGTGATAGAAGTTATAGTGTTGTGGGTGGTAGTAATCCTCCAGCTATTCAATTTACAGGTCCAAAAGATAGTAATAGCGGTGGTAGGAACAATAAATTCGGAGCAGGGGGGCAGATGCCTATGACTACTGGATCATTACAGCCCGATAAAAACGCACAGCCCGGTTCTACTATGAACTCATTAGCAGTACCATTACCTAGTAAGAGAAAACAAAATACTACATCGTTACCTACATCGTTACAGAGTTTATCTCAGTTAAATTCTCTTAATAGTGCTGGTGGAGGGGGGCAGAATTTATTATCTGATGCTTTTCCGCAAGCACCTGCACCTAAACCACGGGTGAAAGATACTAGTTTATCGCCTAAGGGACTCGGAGGATCTGGGGAACCGAAATTTCCTGGTAGTCTTGGTAGTGGCGGAACTAGCCCGTCAAATAGCAATAATCCAGGTAATAATCCTGGTAATGTAAATGATGTAATGGATTTCTCGAATAGTATAAATTTAAATCATGAAATTGCGGCAGCACAAGCTGCTCAACAAGGTAATAGTAGTAAAGATTTAAAAGATAATATTAATCAGGTTACATTAGAAGGTGCATTTATGGGTAGTGGTGAGCAAAAATTGGATAATACTAATACAGAGGATATAGATGATTTGATAAATGAATTAGGAACATCAGCATGGAGTAGTGCGAGTGGTATGAATAAGAGGAAAAAGAGACATAAAGATGAACGAAGTCGGGAGCGAGGAGATAGAGAAGAAAGAGATAGGGGGGGTGATAGAGATAGGGAGAGGGAGAGGAGGGAAAGAGAAAGGAGAGATAGAGATGGTAATAGGGATCGGGAAAGGGATAGAGACAGGGAAAGGGAAAGAAGGGACAGAGATCGTACTAGTCCAAGTTCTGATAAGAAACCAGGTCTTAACTTATCATCTCTTTCTTCTCTACCAGCTAAAAAATATCATGCTAAACAAGGTTTACAAGCATGGCAATTAGGATCATCTACTTTAAATTCTAATAGCACTATTAGTGGAAGTTATATAGCAGCTGCAAACGCGGTTGGGCTGAGTGGATTTGATGGTCTTGACGGTCAGCAGGGTGGTGCTAGTAGAGATTTAGGTAGTAAAGATAATCTCCCCTCTAGTGGTAATGATATTAGTAACAGTAATAATAACGGTTCTGCGGTTAGTACGCCTGGTTTTTCCACCCCCGGTAATCCTGGCTCTAGTAACAATTATAGTAGAGGAAATAGTACTACAAGTCAAACTGGTATTTTAAATTTAAATCCAGCTAATCTAAGTAATTTACCTAATGCAACTAAGAATGACATGAGTAGTGTAAATAATTATGTTAATACATTAAATAGTATTAGTGAAAGTAATAATGATAATTTAAATGATAATGGTATTAATGCCAATGGAGCTATGGGTAATAATGATTATGGAGGAGGAGATCATCTCAATATTAATGGAGTAGAGGAGAAAAAAGAAGGGTCAAAAACTTATTCAAAAGATGGTACGGATGGTCCGAGTACACAGGCACCGGATAGCAATGAAACGAAGGGGCCGGACAGCGGGGATACGGCGGGGACGAAATAGAGTACACACGCGCCAGACAGTAACGAAACGAAGGGGCCAGATTCAGGGGATACGGCGGGAACGAAGTAAACTTAGTATGAGTATAACTGTATACAGGTCACATTCTGTGACATAAAAAATACGTAACTAATTCAAAGTGTAAATAACTGTAATGGATCACGATAGCTATAATTTCTATGAAAACTAATTAATTAATTTTATGTAAACTAAACTAAATTTTATCAAACTTAACGAGTATATGCTAATAACATCTAGCGATTTCAAATTATAGTAACAAAAAAACACATTAACAATATCGTATTGAAAATCTTTAATCTAACGACTAACATTTTTATCATTTTACTAACATTGCTGTAGCGAGTAATTAACTTGCTGTCTATTCTCTCTATCTAATCATATAACCTAATGAGATATCGCAATTCTAAACCTAATGAAAAAAGTATCTTAACGCAATAACATCCATTCTATACAGTCTTACTTAGAAATTTATGCAAATAAATTTAACCTATTTAACACTAACAAATAAAATCATCAAGAAATTAAGCTGTTTTTCAATTTAAGAGCTAATTAGCTAATTCGTAATCTTATCACATTTAACGAAAACGATTAATTTAGGGCTGTTAAGCTTAATAAAAAATGTATATTTCGCTCACACTGTACAATGTTGAGTTGGTATTACATTGTACCTTATATCTTATACTGTAGTACGTATTTACTATAATTTAATTATTGTTTACATATGAAACTTAGTTTCATTGTTAAATATCATTGTTAACCTGTAAAAAAAATTATTCATCTAATACGTATTTGTCGCTAACTGTAGATAATTGAAAACATAGATTTATCATTACGATCCTGTATCTATTCCATATTTTGCTACTGTATATTTCAATAATTGATGCTAGTAAGTAACGATTATTTAGCAATTTATTGTTACCATGTAAACAAAAAAATGTTGCTGAGCAAACAGTATTTAGAATAATAAAATTAGTTTAGTTAGAACTCTCTTTCTTAACAATGGCATAATTGTTAGGATTGAGAGCAGTGTACGGGTTGTTTAGTAATTTACTTGCCATAATTCATCTTACTGTTCCACTAGCCGCTTATAAATAAGTTATTTTAGTACAGGTAATAGAGATGAGATTCTAAAATTTGCAAAAATCTTGCTGCACGATTAACTAAGTCAAATTTAAAAGACTATCTGCTACAAATCCAAATTTTATTCCTAGGAAAACAAAAATTGTGTAAAATAGAAAAACGAAATTTTGTAATATAATTTTACCAAGTAGATGTAATAAGGTCTTTTATAGACCTATATTTACATATTTTACCCATATGACACTCTCAATATTTTTGTGGTTATTTCGTTCCAATCCTCGGCGTGAAGATCAAATTTCGGAAGCTGGTACACAAGATTCTAATCCTGAAAACAAGAAAACTCAACAGGAAGCTGACATTGAAGTAGATCAGGAGCAGGGTGACAATATTGAAGAAGGTTCTGATCAGTTACAAGAATCTGATTCTCCATTAGACGCTCCTCTACAATCACCATTTGCTTCTGAAAACAGTAGTAGCAGTACTTCAAAATCATCATTTTCATCTGAACTAAGCTCAGAAAAAGGATCAGTATCATCCTCTAGTAAAAATGAGTAAATTAATAATTTCACTACCAAAATTGGTAGGGTTGAGAAATATGAGAGTGATGTTTTTGTTTCTACTTGCGCACTTCCTACCAGTGTTGGTAATGGGTAATATGGAACATAGTTTAAGTAGCAGTAGGTTTACTGGAAACATAAATTATAAAGATAATGGAGTGGTATCAGGTACTTTACAGAATATGGATATTTCTGCTAAGAGTAGCTTTTCTGCATTACAGGATGCTATGGCTGATGTGAAGGATGCACTAGGTACTAATGGTAGTAATGGCAATGGGGGTCCAGAAAATAATCTTGATATTCGTCAATTACCACCACATTTAGCACCTCGTTTTTCTGTTTCTCATCCACCCGGTATAAAAACTAGTTTATTAGAATCTTCAATTACAGAGACTAATCGTAATACCAGTACTAATTCTAATAGTCAAAATCTCAATCTTAATATGTGGGGATCACAATCACAAGCACTATCTAAGATGGCATCAAATACTAAAAATAGTTCTAGTAGTACTTTACCAAGTATACCTACCAATGTAAATAATAATATAAATAACGATCTTACTGCATCTCTTTTACAGTCCTTTGCTAGTGATTTATCGGAATTACAAGCACTACATAAGAAAACAGGATGGGAATCTTTAGACACAGATTTCGAGCACGCAAGGGCTTGTGCTGATAAAGTTTCCAACAGTTTGCTACAAAAAAATCAGAAATCAGGATTTGAAACAGAAAGTTCTAAGAGCAGTTCGGGTATGTTGCGGCGAGAATCAGATTTAAGTAGCCAATCAGATTCAAGTGTTGTTACTGACCAGACTTTAGGTAATGCTTCTAGCGGTTACCAACGAGAAGAAGGGTTTGCATAGCATGGGTTTTAACAGATTTTCCAATTAGCGAGCGAAAATGAGAGTTGTCGATTTTTTGTAAAAATATTTTAGTAAGATATTGATAAATTTTTGGACAGAGTAGAACTCAATAATCACCAAATCACATAACTATTATACATTTTTGAAGATAACAATTTTTGTAAGATTTTTGTTTCTCAATTTTAAAAGTTAAAAAAATGCATGTTAGCGCGCTGGCGGCTAAGCGTTCAAAAACTATTAGTATCGCTTAGTAATAAAAACAAAATTTCAGTACTGGTGGAAAATTGTTCTGTGGATGTTATTAATTCACTTGTTTAGAATATGGTACAAGCATAGTAAAATCCAGTTTACATCAGCGTAGCGCTAAAGTTCCAATTGCAAGCTACCCAACCTTCCTCTATCTCATACACAAATTCAACTCAATAATTGATAACTATCATATCTTTACATAAACATCATATCAGATTCATATCATATTATAATATCCCATATCGCTCCTACCTGCTACTCGTAACTTAATGCGCTCTCCAATTCGCCATTATCAGCACCTATAATCAATTTAAAACAATAAATCATTTTACAGTAATACTATTCATAAAAGACAGACAAATCACACATCATACTCTATTCAAATCATACAAAATCGAAATTTCTAAACTACAATTTCTAAACAGCTTTAAAGATGCTCTCCCTATCGATAAAAATTCTGATATCACTTTCGTCGCTGGCTTTAATAAGTTTCATAAAAAGTGTTTCTGGAGTTCATGTTAGGGCATGGGTAAATCCATTAGTCTATCCTAGGGCAGATGAGAATACGGGGGATTTAGTCTTCTCAATTTTTAGCAATATGGACGATGCTGAAAATATCGATGAAGCGCAGGAAGCGGTATATCGTTAATGACGTAGAAAATATCGATGAAGCGCAGGAAGCGGTATTAGAGATTTCAAAGTTGCATTCAGTATAGTAGTCTTAGTTAATAACATAGGATTACAATTCCAATTATTTCTTCTATAGGTCGTTAAACATGCTGAAACTCAAGAACAGTGGCGTAAAATCTTACAAGAGAATCGTAGAAAATTCCTAGTTGGTTCTTCCGATTGTAACACTTCTATTACAGTAACTGATTTCCTCCCCCATGCTGAGAGACTTGTGGATGCAGGAGTCGAGCTTTCTCGTTCCTTCATAAATATAGGCGCTCAGGATGGTAAAACTGAGGATCCCCTCTATTCTTATGTAGAAAAATATAATGCAAAAGGATTATATTTTGAAAAAGATCCAGAGTATTGTCGGTTAGCGGATGATAATTTAAATAAAACACAAAGGATAATTTGTGCTGGTGTAACACCCAATAATTTAATGGATTTACTAAATAAGCACGGGGGAAATGGAGTTCGTATGGGTCAAAGACACTACGACGTAATAAAAATTGATGTAGATTCTTACGATGCTATATTGTTGAAAGTATTATTAGATAACCATTTTAGTGCTAAAATGTTCTTTTTGGAAGTGAATCCTGCGATACCGCCGCCATATAAATTTGCAACATATTATCATCCGAAATTATTCGATAGCATGATAAAAGCTAGTATGCAGGATTGGCCGCTGAGGGGGATGAGTCTTAGTTATGCAATAGATGTAATGAAGAGGCATGGGTAGGTGTTTTTTATATTGAGGGGGATGTCGCTTAGTTATGCAATTGATGTAATGAAGAGGCATGGGTAGGTGGTTTTTGTATTGAGGGGGATGAGTCTTAGTTATGCAATAGATGTAATGAAGAGACATGGGTAAGGACTGTTTTTACATTTTAACATAGTAATAAAATTCTATGCGATATAATTATAGCTGATATTTCAGGTAGGGGTTATGTATGTACTATGAAGCAAGTATATCATTGAATTATCGCAGGTACGATTTCGTTTCTTTTGGTTATCATGATGCAATATTTGTTAATCGTAATTATCGTCATGCCTATGATTTCACACCACCTATGGACGAATTTGACTGTTATCATAAGGCATTTATAATGAGTAATGGGGTGCCGATTCGGATGACTAGGAAATGGTTTTACGAGGCTAAAAATGATCATGCTATAAGTGAAATATTTCAACATATGGTAACCCACAGTTTGAATGGGACGGATGGGAAATATGCATTTCCGTTTGGGTTGAGCTATTAAAAGAACGGGTAACTAATCTTAATTTTATAAAATCCTGATATACTACGTAGTCTTAATACGATTAATCACTTAGGTAAGTTTAACTGTTATTGTATATACACGTTAAGTTTGAATTTTCTTTGAAATCAGAGTATGATCGATACTCCATTCCTAATTTTATGAAATACGATAGATAACTACAGCAATTATCATCACGAGCATGAATAGCTCTGAATCCAATAGTAAACTAATGTAATGTACTAAAGTAGAGTAATTGTAACACCTTGTTTTTTCTTCTATCTATGGCATCAATAGCCTTGAATTCAATATACACAGCATATTCTTGGGTTAAATAGCCTAGAACTTTTCTTTCCAAACGCACTAATGGCCAAGAATTCAATTTTTCAGTTTTTTCCAAAGGCACAAATGACCTATGCAGCCATATTTCTTTCCCACAAGCACGAATGGCTTTGAATACCCTAGCTTCCTTCACTGTACGACCAAAATTGTAGGTCAATGAATCTAATTATAATATGTATCACAGGTAAACGTTATTTGTAATTCATTCATTTCCAATATATACATCTATTTTTCAATTAAAATCTTCTCTCCTCCTGCCCTGATAACCCGATTACAGATTCAGGCCATAGTGTCTTAGAATCTTGGAAATTAAATATATTTGTATTTAAAATTGATAATTTTTGTATAAAAAATTGGAAATTAATTAAGTAATCACTCTAAGAAATTGTTGTATTACTATTTAAGAATTTTTGTAGTATTAGTACCTCATTGATTCAACTAGATATTTGTAGTTTTTAGCTGTTAAAAGTTACTTATTTTTAAATTTTTACTATTTACTAGTTAACCGTTCATTAAATTAGTCTTTAGATTTTATTAACCGTAAAACTTTTAAAAGATGGCTTTCGAAGAAAAGAAACGTCCTAGAGATCCTTATTTGGTCACTCTTTTAGGTGAACCTGAGCAGCCTGAGCGTGATGAATATGCTCAAAAAAAGCTAACTTTAGCTAAAAAAATGGACCGATTAGAATTTGTTAACAGAGCTAGGATTAATTTTATTAAGACCTTGCATCATAACAACGAGACTAAG
>Ga0099798_10590_pt1 | contig 11719 bp, 9 predicted proteins | sample Uncmet_Sort29A_1_FD_89870 | JGI IMG/M metagenome (GOLD analysis project Ga0099798, IMG submission 89870) | Marine eukaryotic communities from CALCOFI LINE 67, Pacific Ocean - CN13ID_Sort29A_1 | ecosystem: Environmental > Aquatic > Marine > Oceanic | place: Pacific Ocean: Monterey Bay | collected... | reverse complement strand
CAATATTTTCGACGTATCTCTTTGAGCGAAACAGATGATCGAAACATTCAAAAAACTGTAGTCTATACTTATACCGGGATTTTCTCTGAACAGATTAGCTTCCACCTATTTTCATCTATCTTCCACCCCCCACGACTAATCCCCATCTCCCTTCCAAGAAAAAATAAACTCCTACAGGGGATCGACACTCTGCTCCTGCACCTGTCATTAGCATGCTTGCCATCAGTTTCGCCATGCAGTGATCGATGAGCTCTGTTCAGAATTTCTCTTTGAATTCTTCCTTTGCAACATCTGCCTGTATTTCGTCTTCATCATGTACTCTTGTAGTCTTGCTGCGAGTGGTGGAATCGCGCACCTGAGCCGTTTCCCGTTCTTGCCCACCACTGGGCCCGTTGATAGTGAATCCATCAGTTTCGGCATTAACAATGGATTTCATCTGTGCCTCCCTCTCTTCCTTGGCTGAAACGCATTTTTCTTTCTCAACATTAGACTCGAAATGGCGAGGATCCACTTTCCGTATCAATGCATTTGACACACCAGCGACTCCGAGCGTAAATCCAATAAAATAAAATGCACCGTCGTATAGAAATATCGTTGGGTCAACCGTCCCCGGCGGGCATAGCTCTAACAGTCGCGGAATGGTCACTGTTTTCATCTCCAATAACATCTGCAAATCGCCGATTGGTGCGCCGAAAGCTCGTTCAAAAACAGCCGGATCAATATCTGTCAGAGGAATAAGTAGTTATGACTATTATCATATCATCATATCTTCCTACCACGTCTACACGAGCATGGCGTCTACATCAGCATTAAATTTCCGAACATTATCATCGATTCAATGCTGCAAATGACGCGCACCATAGGGAATCTCAGGCATATGATATGCCGGTTTAGTAATCTTGGCTAAGTTTGAATTTCAGAAGACTAGTTGCTATGACGTTGTCGTTGGCAAGTAGATGACATCTATTCGTAACTGTAGTACTGTGGTTCTGAATGAGCTCGTTGCAATGCCAATTATAGCTCCGCTGTCGCAGGTATCCGAGAGCTGGGGGTCCGACAAGCGCCGATCCGCTCCATGCGGTAAGAATGCGTCCATGAATTGCACCAATGTGTTTCTCTGAAAATAAATCTGCGATATAGCCCGGCAAAACTGCAAATTGGCCACCATAAAACGAAATAACAACACACGACCCTAAATAGAAAACATACATTAGGGAGAGAACTGACTCGTCTCCTGACTCTGCGGCCATCCGTGTCAAATGCGGCACGGCCAGTACCAGGGGCACACCACAAGTCGCAAATAACGCATACCTGCGTAATATATTATTGCCTAATATATAACATCGATGCAATAATATGGTTGCACAGCAGCAGCGTGCACCGTCTTGGATCGAAAGTCGCAAGCACTATGCGTGGATACTTCTTACTGCTGGGTCACTCTTGAACTCTTGCACCCGAGCTACAATGCCAATTATGGCGTGCGCAATGTCACTGTGAAAAGTGCTGGTAGGCGTAATCTGTTATCTCTAATTCAATCGAGGCTAATTCACGACGGTTAGGACGGTTCGTGAAATAAACCATGAAACCTCGAGTCTAGGCTCTTTCAATAATTTAGGCCACGGTTAGTGCGCTGCGACTTAGACTACCCAAGATGGGACCACTACTAGAGTCCTTCGAAAGTCCACAATTACAATCCGCCCAGCAATGTCTGCCACTATTAGGTTTTAGGTTTCATTTCAGTTCTTCACATCAGCATATTATGTACGTGTTCTTTCTTCCTATGTAGTCGCTTGTCGAGCTCCATCCGATTCTGCCGGCGGAATTGCATAGTGACAGGGCCACAACGTAATTGGTTGTGAAGCCTGCTGTGACAACTGCTGGCAGAAGCCCACTCCAAACTTCGGCCATCACAGTCTTGGCGGATGACAACACCGCCATTCCACCGACGGCATTCCCCCATATGACCATCCACAAAAGATAGAATTGCGGTGTCTTTAATGCTTGCTGATATGTTACGACCCCCTGGCTCAATACTTCTTTCGGTACATGATCAGCCATTTTTTCTATGTAATTCGTCGGCGGCACTCTTATGGAAAACGCACCAAGACTAATGATGCTTCCATAGATGCCAGCCAGTGAGAGAAGTGCTAGACAAGCGCCCGAATCCCCTGTGTGTACCACGTAATACCCTTCCTTCACAAGTTCCTCTACCCCTGTAGGTCCTTGGAAAGTGAATGAGCCCCAATTGCTCTTGGTGAGTCCCGGTACTGTGGAAATCAGATCGGACTGCGTTGCGTAAACCACCTCGTGCAGGCCTTTGTGACTCGAAGCGGGCAGCAGACTGTCGATGGTCGCTTTTAGATTTCCGGTTGCGTTAATATATTGAATCCCATCTGCTGTCAAAATTTTCGTCATCTCAGAATCGGGCACGCGCAATGGCAACTTGAAAAAACGGTCCAGAAACCATGTTATAGTTGGTGCCGCCACGGCTGCGCCTCCACCAAAGGCAGTCAAGGCCAATCCGCCTGCCAATCCGCGTCTATCTGGAAACCAACGGAGTAGCGTTGACACTGGACTGATGTAACCAAATCCCCAGCCAATACCACCGAAAATTCCGCCGAGATAAAGCAATGGTAAGCTATGCAGGTAAACCCCCGCGGCAACTGCCGCTAGACTAGACGAATAAGCACTGGCGGCCACAAGGGCTGGGAAACGCGGCCCCGCACGCTCTGCCCACGGACCACCGAAGAAGGTCGTGGCCCCCAACACCGTGGCCATGATTGTGAAAGTACCTACGACTGGAGACAATTCCCAATCTGCGGCGCTGGCAGCAACGACGCCGAAGGCTTTGCACAATGGCGGATTCCAAAGACTCCATGCGTATACGCTACCGATACTCCCTTGCACGCAGAAACTGGCGGGGACGACTAGCCACCGATTAAAGTCATCCCCAGCTGTGCATGCCTGCTTTGACAGAATACGCGGCCAGGTACCCGCACGCAACGAAACTTCCTCTGGTGTGACAAATGGCTTGTCGCTCTTGGCGTTGCCGAAGGTGCGGAAGGACTGCAGGTGCGGTCTCTTTCCTACTTGCGATCCGGAGATTGAACTGAAACATAACGTAAGAGACCTTCGAGAGGTTGCCATTTCTCTGGCACCAGTCGCTACTCTAAGCGCGGACATGGATTGTATGTTAACGGGCAACTACACCACCATGTAGATTGTGCGATGATAATGATACAGACCCCGGTGTACGAACAATAATAAGAACCCGCCCCACCCGAACCGGGTGACAAATTAATTATCGAAGCATTAGGCAATGTTATCAATGGAGATTTCTAACATACACCGTAAATGACCTTGTCCGTCCGATCTGTGTGCCACACGACACAAAGCTGATTCGAAAATGATTTACATGAAGAGTCTATGTTGCCGACAATCATGCACGCAGATAAAAAAATCTTGAAATAAATATCATGCATGAATATCATTATACTTTTTCAGGCTTGGGCGTAATATCCCGAATCAACTCGATACCGATTCGACATCAACTTACTTGGACATCTTCCAACACAGACGAACCAAATAGGTTGAATCGCGCTCACAAGGACAATACTCATCATGATCTCGCCATGGAATTCAAACGCATGTAATTCAAAGCTTGGCCTGTCTCCGTCCTTGATATTGATGACTTAGTCATAGACTTTTCCATCGATTCACAAATCATCGTCATTCTTAGATGGTTTAGGTTTAGGCTGATTAAGTTTCATTCTCTTGACATTCCAGAGCTGCAATTGACTCCAAGAACATCACGGAACATACAAATCTCCATTGGTCAACACTAGTTCAAACTACGACATTGAGACATCAAACGTCGGGGAATGCAAGAATGCAACCGCGTTATCGTGACGTGGCCATCTCAATAACACATCAACTCAATAACGCATCTCAATAACCGGGATCGATATATCATTATATGTCAGTATGTGTTGCTCCACGGGGCGCCGATATCTTCTAGCAGCTTCTCTCTTCTGGCAGCTTTTTTTCTTGCAGCTTTTCTTCTAGTGGCTTCTCTTCTATCGGCATAGAGCGCCAACGACTTCTCTTCTAGCGGGTTAATGCACCAGGGGCTTCTCTTCTGGAGGCTTTTCGCGCCAGCGGCTTCTGTTCTCACGACTAGCACGCTTTCTTCTAACAACTCGCCCGGCATTTCTCTGAGCACGCCATTCTCTTCAAGCCGGTTCATCCCCTAGCCATCGAAACCTTGCCATCCACACAACAAAAATAGTGGAAAATACTTCTTTTTCTCGATTCGCGAACACCAGTTCCAACATGAAGTAAGACGGCCATCTACACAACTACCGCCGTCGTCACCGCTGCCGTCGAAACCATGCCGAAAGAAGTCTTGGAGAATCATTTTCTGGGCGGCCTCACATCCACCGAACTGGTCAATGTATACCCGCATTCTTTGGTTTTCCGCATATATGATCGGGAGCTTATCGATTACGCTGACTAGAGGGCCGAGGATCCGAGGTACTTGACAATATTTATCGATAAAAAACAAGGCATTGGGAACGTCACGATCACCTGTGATTATTTCAAATAGTTATATTCTTTTGGAGAGATAAAGTAATGCGGGGCGATTTCTAATGTAGTGAGCGATATACGATATACGAAACCACACGCGTCACCTACGTAAGTACCCTGTTGGAAACCTGACCACATCAACCTATCAAAAGTGTACCAAGATGCACGACAGATAGTCCGACCCAGCTTTGTCCTTTTCGGTGCACTTCCCTCTGAGTTTGCCCAAGTATTTCAGACATGTAATGGCTCACTTGCGGTGCCGCTTGCATTCGGTTTAGTCCTTGTCCGGTGTCCATCAACCTATACCGATTATTTAGCATGTCGGATTCTGCAGCGTGCCACAATTGTAACATTCTTTGCATGATATGTTTCCAAAGCGTCAATGACTGTGACACGAACAGATAATGCGTCTGATGCGGATGTGTGAGGCAACTACCACCGCTTCCGGACCGAATGGCAAGGTCGTCTTCTGCAATTTTGGGTTTATTCAGCGAAAAAAACGTCTCCAGAAACCCAAGCATGCGCTCCACAGGAATAGCCGTATTTCTGAAATGCAAAAATCACGGAAAAATTTTGTCAAGTATCAATTTCGTTGTGAGGAATGAATTTATTGCAACGTTCCAAAGATGTAAACCACGTGAGACCTACTGAAAAAGGCGTGTCCAAGACGAGCTCGATGCGTGTAGTGCGTCGGTTGGACATACGTGCTTGGGCACTAGTCTTTATAAAGTGATAAGTCAATCAAGCTAAGCCAATGTCAATACGCTTGCCACGTGTTGTAGTCCGCTAAGGAACGGATAATGCATTCCACGTCGCCAGGTGTCATTCTCTCCCCCTGTGGGTCGTGCCCTTCTACGTAGGATTTCAGTAGATCGCCTACCTGTTGTTCTCCGGCTTCATTTTTTCGGCCGTATCTTTTCTTCATTATTTCGAGTGCCTCTTCCTTTCGTTTCTTCTCAGCCTGGATTTTCTCCCGTGACTTGTCCGTCGGATCTATCTCTTTTATCGCCAGTTCTAAATTCGGATCTTTTAAAAAACTTTCAGCCTCGTCCCGATTTTTGGAAATCAAAAAAGTGTACACCTGCGAGGTATTTAAACATTTACATGAATATGATTATAAAAAAAATAACACGAGTAGTGACTAATTTAGTGGGTCTGCTATCTGCACGAAATCAAACACTTGCTGCCACTACAACAGTCCTGCCGAGATGCATCTGAAGTACGAATCACAAAATTTCAAGTAAGCCTTAAAACGGAAAACACTTCAAAACCTGAAATCCTGAAGGACCCGTAAACCTGAAATCTTAAGCCGTCTATGAGACATTAAAATACAGTAGTGAGCTCATCCTGGCGGCACGAAAAACCTAGGTGCCGCTTGATGGTGTCTGTTTCTGCATCCATCAACATCCACATCATTTTTCCATAGGTGCTCCTCATTTGATGGGGATTAATAATCTTGGCTCTCCGGCCTAGTTCGAAAATCCGCTGATAGATTCTTTCATTATCTTCCATATTTCCTGCTAATACTTTCTGAGATCGTTCATACGAATTTGACACGACCAAACCTGAGATGATGAAGCATAGGTTTCGAATTTCGGTTACGATTGTACTGGTCTTGTTGCCACGATGGAGGACATCAATCTTGTCTGTATACTCCGACACCATTAAGGCGGAATCCAACATTTTCCAGATTTGCCTCTCACCGTCGCGCATACGAAGTGGAGCTGTCTTGCAAATCTGCACCAGGTTACGAGCAAAATCCGTTATTTCGTTGTCCTGTAGTTCAGGTAAGTTTTCCATGTCACGATTCTGCCATTTTTTTTCTTGATCCAAAACCTGTGCCATATGTGAACATTCCCGATGCACGACTGCGCGTAAGCCTTTGTCTTTGCTCCACAAACTCGAAAGCAGTTTCACCTGGGATAAATTGCAGGACAATTGTGAGATATTTTATAGCACTATTAGCACAATAACATCTAGAACCAGTGCAGCGTGGCAAATTAAAATGAGATATCCAATACAAAAGGAGGACTACTTCTGAATGCCAATACAAGTTCCTCTTTCGTCGTTCCGTCCTCGTTAAGCACATCTTCTTCATTCTTATTGCAATCAAGAATATCAGCTAGACGCCGGCCACTACTATTCGAACCAACCATGTCTTTCCGCACGAAACTTGAGTCCCACTATCTATATTTTCGGAAATCCAGCAAAAATCTACAATCGCTGTAGAAAGTCCACGAGCACTCCACTTAAGTTCACTGCCAAAAAATTTCCAGAAGCAACAAGGAACCGACAGCGACAGATCAGCACGGATTTGTTGAGAGTTCCGAATAAGAAAACCAGGTCGCCATGTGATACAGGGATCAGAATCGAACAATCACTCCTGCAGAGAGAAACATTAACTAGACCCGTTACGTTGCAATACTAATCTAAATTAAATAATATGAATAGACGGCAACAAACGAATCGTTTAAACGGTCTCGGTAACGTTCGAAATATCATACATCCCCGCCGCCTATGATTTGAAAAAAAATGAATTACAATAGTGCTGCCCCGTTTCGAAAAATTGAATTCCAATACACTAGGAAACAAGATTACAAAACTGCAACGCACTTGCCCCGAGGACGGGCGGCGGCACCGCTAAAAATCGGCGAGATAGGACAATATCAATATACATCCAGCTAGCGTCTTGAACACACTTGTTCCCACTGAAACCACGCCTCCTATCCATGTACAACGTGTCGCTATTGAAAACTTTTTATGGCTATGCAATAGGTGGTTTAGGTTTTGGAGTCGACTCCACGTCTTTGGCTCTCACAGCTAGGACTATGTGTCATGAATACAGTGTATGCAGGCTAGATCTAAACAAGGACATAATTCCACGTCGCATGCATACGAAGTTTCCCATCACTGGCACCACTCAACAACTGCAATCCTCCAAACAAATTGGAATCTTCGTTAGCAGCTTCTCCAGATTGTATGTTGCGCTTCTCCAGATTGGACGCGACAATAGCACCACTCAGAATTTTGATGTTGCTCTTGAGTTTTTTCGTTGGAGGCGATGGCGTAATGTCGTTCATAGCGACTCTCGCGATGGGAAGTTTGCTTGCTCTAAGGTCCCACATCTTAACATTTCCATCAAGACCGGTGGTGAGAAGCTGGAAGGTCCTGTGCCAACGTAAACTAGTAATCATTCCATCATGCACCTTTACCAATGGGTCTAAAACATTGTGGATCTCGAATGAAAATGGAAATAAAATGTTTTGTACGTTACTGGAATCGACTGGCTGGCGCTTGCCGTCACCCTTCGTATTATTCCAGAGAGAAACCTTTCCATCCTCGTGAGCTACGGCCAAGCAGTGTAGTTCTGGGTTATAGGTGGCTCTAACCGCGGGCTTCGGTACCTTCAGCGAGTAAACTTCTTGACAGTTTACAATATCGTAGAATCGGACTGTAGAATCCATGGAAGCGCTCATGAGAACGACTTCCGTCACGAACTGCAACGATGAAATGCAACCTCTTGACTTATCTGCAATTACTGTAAACTCGGGGGCGATAGCCTCCCCACTGGCGTTCTCATCGCGGTCCTCACGCGTACGTTTCTTTGGAGTAGTAGTGGCGGTTGCAGCACAGTTCGTCTTCTTCGCGATCTTTGTAGCGTAGATCTCTCTCAAGTTCCAAATGGCAATTCGCTGGAACTCCCAGCCACTCGTTGCAAGCATGTCGCCGCTTTCTGCCACCGCCATGCACTCAACGCTTTTATCGAAGGCAATGCTTGTAGAATCTTCAGGAGGGGAATGCATTGCGAGCGTCTCAAGGACCCCCGTTGCCAAATCCATCACACCGAACCGCACAACTCCATCCTTGTCTCCCAATACGATTCGATTGTCCGAGAAAACTTCGAAGCATGTTAGCCCCACTTCACTAACCGGATTGGAATAAACAAGTTCCATCTCCTGAGTAGGCGTACAATCTCCTTGCTTCGTAGAAAGCTTATACGCTTTTAAACTTCCATCGTAACTGCTGACCAAGATTGTGGGCTCCTGCGTAGTAGAGCTAACACAACATTCCACCTGCGACACCCACTCCTCGCTATTTGGCTTCTCCGAGGTAGATAGAGGTGGGATTGCAAAGATATACTCAATGTTAAGGGTCCTTTCTGCCGATATCATGTTCTCACGCATGAACTGATGGAGCGACGATCGCAGAAACTTACTGCTCATCTGAGTTTCGACACGTTTTTCCTGCGTCCCCTTCTCGTTCGGTTGATTGTCGTTTGGCTGATGGATGAGAAAATCAAAGGGAACAGGTTTCTCAAAGCCGAGAAGCTGATTCACAAGTTCGGACAAGCCATAGCGTTGGAAATTCGCAGGGACTGTCAGCGGATCAGAGTCCACATGAAATTTATTTCGAGGAATACGCGTCCACAGTCTGACCACCGCTTCGTTGGTCGACGATAGGTTCGAAAACTCACCAGAATTCGGCATCTTCAATTACTTTAAGAACTCGGCAGATTTTAAAAATTTCCAAGCCTAGGGACTTAGCTAACCAAAATGAATAAACCTGCGGCGGCAACCAATCGAAAAAAGTCAATAAAATCAGCCAGAAATGGAAAAAAGAATCATTCAAGCAAATGAGCTTTAATTATATGACAAAATATTTAGCGAGCTACGTCACGTTGCGCAAAATGTTCCACCAAAACGCGAATAATAAAAATGCAAACAAATGCGCACAGATTCTGAGTAATTAAGCGCTGTGAGGGTCGTGAGATCATCATCCTCTGACACCTCCTACCGGAACCCCCTCACGCGAGAGCCAACAACTCCGAAGAGCGGCGGGAACAAAGCGCAACCCTTATGCGTTGGGGTCTTTAAGGCCAACAACTCCGAAGAGCTGCAGGAAAAAGGCTACCGAACTAGGCGGCGCTGCGCTTCACGTCCACTGCAGGGGCGCACTAGATCGGCACACGAACTGCGAGATGAATTTTAGCATCCGCTTGTTTAGCTCGGGCGCACGGACGAGGAACTCAAAGACATGGGCTGTCGCGCAAGCTCCCTTTGCTTACCCAGCGCGCCAAGCATGGTATTGCAGCCCTAAGACTCCAACCACGCCGTTGGGAAGATGCCTCACGCTGATAGCAATTAGTAAGCCCTAAGACTCCAACCACGCCGTTAGGAAGCTACCTTACGCTGATAGCAATTAGTAAGATCTCAACTAAACTTTCGAGTAGGCGATCACGGTCCACAACTTACACCAATTTTCGCAACCGCTTCGAGGCACACAGGTGACCTTATTCTGAGTACAAATATTGCCATACTTGGAACCGTGGTGGAATTCCTAAGCAATAAAACCCACCGAAACGCGAATAATAAATAATGCAAACAAATGTACACATTTCGCATTGACATTTGTTCTCGTCGCACGCTTTTGAATTTTGCACGTCGCGTTTCCTATGCGCCTGCCGGCTTTGTCATGTAAAAAATGCGAACACGTGGTTTTCTAGCATCGTAAAATTACACATTGTTCCACATGCATTATACTATACTAATTATGGGCGAGAAAACGTCTTTACTAAATTCGCGTAATCACCCAAATACTAATTAGATTATGATACTCGTAGCCATCAAAATACTGGGAGTGGAAACAACGACCATAAACAGCACAGCCTAAGGACCAGCGCCACAGAAGTACTCCACCATCCATGCTTGAGTGCACATGCACATAGGGAACTGGAGACAGTTCCAGATCCTATGATGCGAGCAAAAACAAACCGAGCTGTCATTATAATCAAAGGTTCGCTAATGATGGAGTCGCACAAGCGCAGCCGCCATAATGATTGTAGGCCTTCCTTCATATGCAAGGTCGAAGTCATTACGAATTCAATATTCTTGAAATTTCTAGCTACGGTTTCTCCAGACTGCAGACTGCAGCGCATAAAGCCGCATGTGAAAAGTGAAGTATGTTTATCTGCTTGGCACTCCAAAGTACAAAACTTCGAAAAACCCACTACGACAGTTAGAAACACACTACACTCGGGTATATCACTAGAGACGTCAAACATACTAATACGGTTTCACACGCCACCGTCTATACATACTAATGTGGCTCTACATACCACCGAAGATACATACTGGTGTAGATTAGCACACCAACCAACAAAGACACTGAGATGACTTCATCACTGAAGACACGTTTGAATGTGTTCGTCTCTTCGGGATACCTCAATACTAATAGGTCTGCTTCTCTTTTCTTCGATGTTTCGTCGTCGCCCACTAGCGCATTTATTTGTGACTGCTATTTAGCTATATTTTGGAATTATGACGTCACACTGTGTAGGTTGTCGTCTATGTTTTCATCATCAGTATCAGGGTCCTTTCTGTTATCATCCTTCACTACGCAGAGCTCAGCATGTGTGATTCATCTTCGCCTCGGCAATTGATATATTCATCGCACCACAGCAGTTGCCTGCAACTCATTACACCCACCTCGCAACGTCATTCATCGCTTCGCAATTGGATTGGAGGAAGCGGCGCGTCGGGGGCTGGGAATTCGACTTCAATACCATCTGCGAAGATGAGTGGACGGTACTGTTTGATTGGTATCCCGTTCACGGGGGAGTTTCTGTACACTTCTATGTTTGCTTGTAGTCCTTGCACACGCGCGTAGTTCACTTCGCACACTTTTGGTGAATTGTAGGCACGAAGCTTGAACTTGTGGAAAGTTTGCAAGAAATGCTTTGCGCCTTCCGGCGTCGCGAAGTTGATAAAAGCGTATCTGCGAATTTACAATAGAAGCAGGTTAATGCTGTGAGGTTGATAAATCGAGGTTTGACGAAGCTAGGCTTAGAAGCACTACAATATGTTTAGATCCTCAATTGCATATGCTGAAGCTCATATGTGCATGCAATTGTTTAGAGCCACTTATTGACGCCTCTTATGGAATATGTTTTCGCACGGTGCACGCGGAAAGTATACATTCGTTTGACTCATAGAAATGATGAAAAGTTACTTCAGAAGACACGGTAACAACTTCGCCTAAATCAGAAATCAAGAGAAAAAAGATCGTACCCGACATTGCACCTGTTTCTGAAATCTATTGGCAGATAGAAGAAATCGTACTTCCCAGCGAAACC
>Ga0099798_10589_pt1 | contig 11726 bp, 12 predicted proteins | sample Uncmet_Sort29A_1_FD_89870 | JGI IMG/M metagenome (GOLD analysis project Ga0099798, IMG submission 89870) | Marine eukaryotic communities from CALCOFI LINE 67, Pacific Ocean - CN13ID_Sort29A_1 | ecosystem: Environmental > Aquatic > Marine > Oceanic | place: Pacific Ocean: Monterey Bay | collected... | reverse complement strand
CTGCGCGCTGTTGGGTCTTCATAAACCCTGGAATGTTCTTGTATTAACGGTTCTTGCGCGTGTTCAATAATTGTCTTTAATGGTTTTTTGACCATACCTGGAGGCGGTGGCAAAACAGCAGCCGGCAGTTTTGATTTTTGTAAACCAAGCCGACCCCGCTCTGAAAGCATCTTCGGCGGGGTGAGAATGCCCGGTGGCGGCTTCAAAATAGGTTTTTGCCTGCCATCAACGACATTGTTTGAATGAACTGACGGATGTGAACGCACGACCTCATCCGACGAATAATCCTCATTCCATTCTTCATACTCACCACTACCTTCCGGCACAATTTCAATAGTTTCAACCGTCGCTGGCGGTCGTTTGACGGAACCAACTTCCACAGTCTCAGAATCATTCAAGATATTATGATTTTCCTTTGCATCGGTAACTGTATGCATATGTGTTTCGGTTGGTCTCGGCCCGGCAACCTAGTAGATTTTTGAAAAAATGTGGGAGAAATTAAAAATAACGAATTTAGGGTTTTCAGATGCCGATTTTAGGTCTCCAGCGTCGATTTTTGGAAGCTTTTGATTTTTCTGACGTCGATTTTTGAACAAAATTTTCAAATTTCCTGCGGTCAAAGATTTTCAAATCCCAAAAGAAGTCCACACCACTTTTTTTGAAAAATTTTCGCGTACCAAAAAAATAAAAAAAACTCTGGAACAAAATTGGGGGTCCGAATTTCGATAGACATGTAGTTAGGACTCATTTTCGTCTCGCAGACGCCCTCAGGGCTCCAAAATGCTCGAAATTTCGATTTTAAATTTCTCCAACGCGCCGCACACCGGTTTCTACATAACGGCCGCTTGTGGCCGCTTTGAGGAGGGCCTCGTCCGCTTTTGCCCTTCTTGTTTTGAGGAAGCTAACAAGTTTTGCTTTTTGGGATTTAACTTGAATGTGCTGCACGATGCTCGGCTGGCGGATAGAAAGCTTAGCCTGGCATGGCTTCACTGTTCCGTTTCGAATGGCGTTGGTGGCAGCGTTGACTTTTGCCTCGCGCATACCAGCATGCGCAGCGTTTTCTGCAACCTTTTTGATGATTTCGTCTGACGCATCCGCCACTTGCCATAACGCAAATGCGGACACCAATTTTAAAACAATTTTCATGTTGTAATAATTTAGTTGTACAAATATATTTACTTATTTTACTGTTTTTATCGATTGATTTGTGATTAGTATGTAGAAATAGAATATGTGATGTCGGTACAAAATTGCTTACTGCCAATTTTTTATATTTACTTGTTTTGTAATAATTTACTGAAATTAAAAACACTAATTAATTTCAAAAAATCAGATTGATTTTTGGAACTAACTTTGACTTTTCAAAAGTTTAGTAACAAAAATATTAATTAAGATGGGGATGTGTAAACGCTACGGTTCATTTAGTATTTCAACAATTTTGAACTGCTTTAATGCCCAAAATGTGATTCTAAAGATTTACGCGTAATTGTATTTATTTTTGTAATGGATGACGTGCGCGCACGTGTAACTTGTAACAGATTATTTCAAAATTGCAAATAATCGATTTCTTATTTTTCGCAGAGACGAAAAAATAATTATTTGAAATCCTGAATGAATTCAATGTTTCAAAAATATTTGTTTTGTAATGATTCAGTACGATAGTAATTTTTTAATTGGATAGTTTTATAAATTCTAGGGTATTTACTCGAAAATATATTATATTTTTTACTCCACTATAGATTATGCGAAATCTATGTTTATTTTCTTTCAATGGCAAAATTTAAAACTTTCAACGAGACTTTGTTATGTTGTACAAGGGTCGATCTAAGACCTTTTTAGTGTGGTATTTATTAACTGTACAGCAAAAACTTAAGACTTTAGACCCTGTTATTTTTGTTATTTGTTGTTGTTCGTTGGTGTTATGGTGGGGTGGGAATGTGGTACGACCAGAACAATTTTATATATGGGCAATTGGGCAAACAAACATTTGACACGTACATATGAATTTTAATTTTTTTGACGACGTCATTTGAAAATTCTTTTTTGATACGTTCGGTAGAATGAGTTCAAAACAACGCATTGAACTTGTTTAGACTTTTTTTCGTCTGTTTTTTTTTTTGCATTCGACGTAGTAAACATGTGAGATTTATTTTTTTATTGGCGTGTTAGAAATACGTAAATCACAAGCACATTCTCTTTTTTATGACGCAGAATTAATTTTACATTTCAAATTAATTCTTGCATATTTTTACACAATCTCTGTTTCATTGTTTTCACACTTCTGCTTCTCACAACATTACAAGACGATATATGACGGATGAAAATGTTGATTTTGTTTGAAATAATTTGGCGTATGGTAATGTTGGAAATTTCAAGATTACATTTGTGTGTGATGATTGTTTATTTATGTCGTCCTAAAGCTACTTTTGTGTGTACTAACTGTAATTAAGCGGAAAATTCAATATGATGGTGTGTAAAAATAAAATTAGCAGAAGAAATCCTTCCAATGTGATTTCTGGCAAGAGATGTTTTTGGGCTCGTAGTCCTCCGCCGAAGGTGCAAAATATTGCCATGCCGCCGCGAGCAGTCCAAGCACCTTTTTTGTTCATTTGAATTGTTTTTTGATGATTTTTTGTAGATTATTTGTGTTTTGTTGTAAAATAAAAATAAAAGTAGTACCGGCGCGGGTAAGAAATCGAGACCTTCTCGTTCGGGATTGACCATATTGTCCGGGTTTTTTATTTCTTGCACCCTTTAATTTTTTACAAAATTTTAAATAATTTTGACGAAAAATAAAATAAAATCGCGTTTAAAACTCTTCAAAAATGACTTATACCTAACGCGGATCGCATTTCCCATGGGCTGTGTAATCAATCGTAACGCCGGTCCTTCCGGTAGCATTTTTGGACCCTGGTCTGTGCCCTCGACGCGATAATCTGCAATACCGATGTGGACGGGATAACGCTGTCTATGGCCTGTTTCTAACGCTGTATCATTAGGGTTTGTGCCGGGTGCTACGGCATATTCGTTTCCTAATGGAAAGCTCGTCTCTTTTACAACTGGATCGTGATGTGTATTGACAAAACTGCTTGGTTTCAACACGCTATCGCTATTATTTCCATTGCCCAAATCTGTTCCATGATGTGTAGAAACAAAACTAGTATTATGATGCTCCCCCGCCGAGCAAAAGCTACTATCATGCACCTGGACACCGTGGTGCGGGTCTACTGACACCGATAAAACCGGAAGGACATCATGGACTGGCATTTTTACTTTTTTGTGTGTTTTACAGACAAGATGGTTACTGTGATGTGGATAAGAAAATTCTGGTTTAGTGATTCTGCTACTGGTGATTTACTTGTTAGTGGAAAGATGATGTTTAAACTGTACTGTTACAGAAGACAAAACACAAAATTAATTAGTTTTTACACATCTTACACGTTAGATATTACAACTTACAACATCTTACAATGACGACAACAACAACAACAATGCGATGGAATGAGCAAGAAATATGTTTTGCAATAATTGGTGGAATTCAGAAGTAAGCTCTACAGGCGTCCCCAAAAACATTAGAAATGAAATTTCGTATACGTGAAATCTCGTCGAAAGAAAATTTGTAACTAATTATTGCAACTTTTATTTTAGCTGTACAAGCGAAAAATTACAATCCTCGCGTTCTAGTCTAATGATTTTGTTTTTTAAAAAACAGCTTAACGCGGCGTTCTTTAATATAGAAACTGATTTCAAAAAGTGTAAATGTTTCCATGTTGGGCAAGATAATCAAACTTGACAACTGTCAGAATTAAGAAATTTAATGTTTGAAGCACATTCTACGGTGCCACATAACCGCCGTCAATCCAGCCCGCACGCCAGACGAAATTATTCACGGGGATTTTTCTAGCGAACCCATCCGTCGCTCCAGCAAACGCCGGGTCGGGGTTCGACACCACACGAAGAAGATGCTGGGGATCGCCTTGTAAGAATTCGTTTAGCATCGCATTATAATCACCAAAACGTCTACTACCGCCTAACGAATCGACCATATACCAACCAGCCTCCGGCGCTTCTGTCTCCTGACGACCGGCTGCAAGATAACGCGTGTCGAATTCAGGTTGGTTGTAGTACATGGTCCAATGGCCCATTGTTCCCTTCAAATAAATGTGCGCATGTTGATAAGATGGCTCGTTTTGCGGGAAAGGCTCACCATAAATGCTGTGCGACCCAGGGAGGTTGATTTGTTTCAAACTCATGCGGTTTTGAGAACGTTCTACGATCGCTTTTTCCAACGCTTCATCGGTGAAATAGTTACCATGATAGACACCATGCACATTGGTATTGCGGTTCAACCCACTGACTAAACCATCTGCCCTGCATAATTGTTCTAACGCGGCATCAGATAAGAATTGTTGCAGATCAAGCACGGCAAGAACGTTGTCCAGGGAATAACGTCCGCAAGAATGACCGTTATTCTGAGATTGGTAATTCATCCAGAAGGGCAACGGGCAATTATTACGCTGACGCTGACGGCTAGGACTACTACTACCGCCAGACCTACGCCCACCAGAAGCGCGCTTGCGTTTCTTATTGTTGGTCTTCGGTTTGCTAGGAGAATCGCCCCCGGTCTGATCTCGCACGCCGTCGCCATCAGAACCTGTTTTTTGTTTTTACAAAATTACATTGAAAATGCAAAAATAGAACATCGGCCACGCCGCGGACTACAAAATCGGGCATAAATTAACCCAAATTTTTCTACTTTATATTTTTTTGTAAATGTTTCAATTCGAACTAACAAAATTATTACCTGCTTCATTAGAAGTGCCATCACCATCCGTGCTAGTTGGGCTCGCTGGAGGACTAGGATCTGTGGGCGGCGTAGTTTCTCTACAAGCTTGTAGGAATAACGCCGACAACGCGGCAAAGAGCGTTACTAGATAAAACTTCATTTTTTACTTAATTACTTACTTCGATATTTTTTTGAAATTTGATCCAATTTAATTTACTGCCAAGAAATGTTTGTCTGATTTTTTGTTTGAAATACAGACAGAAATGTTTGTCTAAGAAACTAAGAGAAATTAATTAACGTTTGATCAGTGTAATTATTTACTTTGATTTTTAAACGATCTTCCAAAATTTATTATCTTTTATGGTTAGAAAAAAATGTTGTGGTTGTGTGATTTAATGTTATGATGGTGAAATATGGTAAGGCAGAGACGTGAGGGGTGTAGATATTTTTTACGCATAATTGATTCGATTTAAAATTGATTGAATGTCGTTAATTAACTGCTAAACTGAGACATACAAATTGTGAAGACGAAAAACTGGTACCTGTTTTCCGTCTGTTATTTCTTTGAACTAAACTTTTTGTCTTGAACATTTTTTTGTTGAGAAAATTTTATTTATCGTGACAAATAATGGTAATTTCGTGTTGAATGCACTGTACAAAACTCGATTTTTTATTTTTTTACGTAATTATTGACAAAAACACAAAACTCCGACAACGTTTTTCTTACAACTTTCAACGACGAATGATGAATGAAAAACTATATTTTGTGTTGATAAAATCGTGATTGTGAAAATTGCACTTTTTTAATTTGGGAAAACGATTTGATGATTGCTGTAAATTATCTGCATTTAATTCTAGTTGAAAAAGAATATTTTGGATTGAAAATTGCATTGCTGTTAATTATTTAGTGCGTAAACTAATTTTGTGTAAATGTTATTGGATAGAATCTTCGTCAAAATGGGAGAGCTCGTCATCACTATCGCGCGCAAGCGACCTTGTAAAATTTTTAATTTAAAAAAATAAAATGTTTGCGTTTTTGGAGGCGAAATTTATTATTTTGACGTCGATGTTTTAATTTTTTCGCTGACCACCACTCGTCCCAGTCGTCATATTGGTTTGCGACGTACTTACCTAAAACGACTTCCCACCAAACGGCATCCTGTGCTAACATTTTCTCATAACTAACCCCCTTTTCTATAGATTTTTGCAGTAAATATTTCCTGCGATTACGAGCTGTCACTCTTTCCATCGCCCAGCGACCATGTCGCAACGGCCGCATTTGAATATAAGTTGGCGCGGCCCATGCGCCGGGCAGAAAATGAGAATTGTGATCGCGAAGTACGCACGAGACGAGAGGAACTTTCGACTTGGAACAGTTGAGCGTCGCCTTTTTTTATTTTTTTGCAAACATTTTTTATTTGTTTCGTCTAAATGTTGATGTTAAAAGTTAAAACATAAAAATAAAAATACTGTCCGCATAAGCATGCCATTCCCGCCGTGATCGAAACCAGTAATACCATAACCACCGTACAGACGAGGCATGGACCTTCGAAGAAGTCCTGTTATGCCCGCCATGGTTTTGTGTTTTACTCTTCCAAAAACTGATTATTACTGCACTAATTCGTATAAATTGTAACGTTATCAAAAAACTAATTACAAATTTTCTAAAATTTAGATCAGAGAGAAAGAGAAAGGGCACGCATACATACATAAATAGTTCCGTTATTTCCATGTTTAACTTTTTGAATTTTGAAACACACTTCACAAACTCACAACATCTCAATTTCGATTTCTAAATGTTCGAGGGTTTTCGGCACTTGTAAACGTATCATTACATTTCAAGCTTCCTACCCACGAGAAGTTTTTCTAGGCTGATTCTGGATAGACCAAACAGATGAGAACTGTAGATCCGTGGCAATGCAGCCTATAATATTGTTTTTAATTTTTTTACGACTACAACGATGCGAAACGATGAACGAATGGCAAATATGTTCTTATATTATAGAAGGTTCAAGTTGATTCACACATTAGAAGCTAGCGCCATGCTTCCTAAATAAAAATAACAAGTTTTCTTTTTTGTCATTATTTTCCGACTAGCACACACTAAAATCAGTATGGTTCGTTAGAAAAAAACGACGTCTAAAAAGAAATCAAGGTAAATTTAATTGGGGAACATGAAGCGGGCCTCACGGTGGGTGAGGGCCTTGTAGACCTAGTAGATTTTTGAAAAAAATGTGGGAGAAACTAAAAGACGAATTTAGGGTTTTCAGAGGCCGATTTCGAGGTGCCAGCGTCGATTTTTGGAAGCTTTTGATTTTTCTGACGTCGATTTTTGAACAAAATTTTCAAATTTCCTGCGGTCAAAGATTTTCAAATCCCAAAAGAATCCCACACCACTTTTTTTGAAAAATTCTTGCGTCCCAAAAAAAAAAAACTCTGGAACAAAATCGGGGGTCCGTATTTCGATAGACATGTAGTTAGGACTCATTTTTCGTCTCGCAAGCGCCCTCACGGCCCAAAAATTACCGAAATTTCGATTTTGACTTTAAATTTCTCCAACAGCGGAGAAGGTCTCGAGCTTGCCTTCGACGAGTCCCTGTTCCTTGGAGTCGAGCATGATCTTTCTCCTGTTATTTGTTAATTACGCAAAAATGATATGAAAACGAATAAAAAATGTTGCAAAAAAATGTTTGGGCGGTTGTAAAAAAATGTTCGGGGGTTTTCGGCACTTGTAAACGTATCATTACACTCCAAGCTTCCTATCCCCGAAATTTTTCTAGGCTGATTCTGGATAGACCAAACAGATGAGAACTGTCGATCCGTGGCAATGAGCCAATATTTTCCAACATTTTTGGTTGTTGATTTTGGAAATTAAAATTAAATGCACGGCGGGGATTGAACCACCGACCATCGCAATCAAAATGCTGTATTCTACCCACGAATGTGGTGATTGTTTTTAAAAAAATGAGGTTGAAACACGTACAACTGAGTGCCGTCAGCGCGGACAACCATGCGCTGGCCGACGATCTCGGTGTTGCCGCAAATGTCCTCGAGCATCTTTTGGTAGATGTCGGTGAGAGTGCGGTTGTAGGGGCGGATCTGGATGCCCTTGCGCTTGTAGGTCTTGCCAAGCATAGTGCGCTGAGCAACGAGCACGACGTGGTGCTTGTTGAACTTCTTCTCGAGCTCGCGGATGAGGCCTAATTATTTTATAATTAATTACACAAAATTAAGTAATTACGTTTATGCTTTAATAAAAATAACACGTCGATTACAAAAAAATCATATTTGTGACACCCGCTTTGACCCATACAACCACAAGTAGGCTGCATGGGTTCAGTACGCATGCCGTTGGTTTCCCACCGATAATTCAGGCCCGGTCGTAACGATATGAACACTCGCCGGGGGGAGTCGGTGGAATTTATTTAAAATTATTTTGCGTCAAAAATTTTAATTTTTTTGAACAAAAAAGTGAAAAAATGTGTACGGGGCTGGATCTTCTTGACGGTGTTTTCCCAGGTGCGGAAGGGGATGGAGATAACCTGTTAATTGTTTGGAAAAATAAAAATTTAGTGAGAATTTTCATGTTTTCGATGTGATTTTGGTAGAAATTTAATTATTTTTGAAGATTTTTTAATTTGTTTCGTACAAGAGCCTTGGTGGACTTGTTGACCTCAACCTCCTTGGCGCCCGCAATCTCCTTGATGTCGCGGATCTCGGACCTTTTTTTGTTAAAAATTAAAACGCAAAAATTGATTAAAATTTGAAGAAAAATGATGCTGGGACATGTTTTGAAAATAGGATAATGCAATTTAGCATCCCTTTTTAGTAAATAATTAGATGAATAAAAAACGTACTTGATGTCAGAGTTCTGGGAGACCTCAATCTCAAGGAGAGCCTTGGCGACCTCCTGCTCCAACTCAGTGGGGGGAGCACCGCCCTATTTTAATTTTATACAAAATTGTTGATGAAACAGAAAAACCGTTTAAAACATAAAAATATGGTTAAATAATAAATATTGGTTCGAAAACTGTTTTTACACTCGATTTTGATTGAATTTCACTAAACTTTTTCATTTTAAAAGTAATTAAGTACCTTCTTGGCGATCTTGGTGCAGGGATTAATCATGGCTAATTTCTATGTATATGTGTGAACGTAACTTGACCTGCACGTTCATATTTTATGTTATAGTGTCCCCGAATACGTCAAATATCATCACCGAACGTCGTATTTCCGTAGCAAAACCGCAATTATTTTATAATTATAATTTATTTTGTATTGAAAAATTGAAAACGTTTTTAGGTTTGAATTTTGAGTTTTGAAGATGGGGATGTAGAATGTTGTGGTTGGTGTTGAATGTGTTATACAATGGGTTATTAAGATATGAAATGTGAATTTGAAAAAGATCGATTTTGGTGTTCAATTTTGAAATTTGATTTGGATGTAAATTTTGAATTGTAGAATAGAATAGGGGGTAGCGGGGGTGCGTACCAAACGTATAGGGGCAACAACAATTACGCATAGTTAAAAGACATTAATGTTACGTTATATTACGCCCGTAAAACTTCTGAATCATCTAAAACGTTCATTTTCTGATAAATTTTGTACATTTTTCTCTTGATATTAATCGCAAAGCACGAGTCTAAAGCGTAATCTCACGTTAATGAAATTAGACACATTTGAACTCAATGCAACCCAAAATGTATTTACGCTAGTTATTCCGTCTATTTTGGAAGTTTAATCTCTCTTTTAGCTCTTTTTGATGTATTTACAAACGTTTTTGATGAACAATTTTTGGGTTGACACGCCGTTCTGGCCTCTGCACAAGCTCACAACAACTCTCTCACACTCTTTTATGACACATTACATACTCTATTACACTCCCGCATCACACCACAGGCATCGATTATAATTCTAACGTTCAATTTCTAGCAAATATGACAACCAACTTTTCGCTTAACTTTTGTATGTTTTCGGATCATTTTCGGTACAATGGAATAGTGACCGATTACTATTTGCCCCGGCAAATTGATTTGTCACAACCTGCCTTTGCGCACGCTTTCTTCTGATTGTTGCCGGTCGGCGTGACGCTACAGTCCCACGGCGGGCGTGTGTTGGCACTGGCAGTGGGGGGATTTGTCAATTCGCACGTGACACACTTGTTGCAATCGCGGCACGTCGTATAACCGTCGGTTTGCCACGCAATGTACTCGTAGTAAGTCAAGCCTTGTTCCACTTCCTCCCTAGGATATAAATCTAAATCGCTTTGACGTACAATGCCCGATGCTAAAGCCGCTTCGCGCACGTGCTTAACCAAGCATGTGAATTGTTCTGTGGACATGTTTGGCCCCTTACGCTCCCCAGCGCCTAGTAAACCGTCGTTATCTCCATCCATGCTGAAAACCTCATTGAATCTGATGTCACATACGGGTTGCACACACCTGGTGAGTGTGGTTCCCGTAATCCTTTTGACATCTGTCCACGCACCGGTCATTGCTCCAACCCACCCTAGGATAATACTTTCGCTTACGCCTGGGCACGTCGTTTGAGGTAAGCTGTCGGGTATAAGGGAAAATCGAGGTTTGGTTTTTTAAATTCCCAAACCTCGATTTTGTCGTTTCAGACCCTGTCTGGAACGACAAAATCGAGGTTTGGAAAGTAAAAAAACCAAACCTCGATTTCGTTGTTCCAGACAGGGTCTGAAACAACAAAATCGAGGTTTGGTTTTTTATATGAATTCTGGTCCCTATATAGCAGCTGGCAATTTGCCACCTTATATAGTTGTCCCCTCATATTGTTGTTGATGACAATGTTGTTGTTGCCAACGTAGTTGTAGCCACTAGTTGCAGCTTGCAAGTTGCAACAAGTTGCCCTATATACGAAAGTCGCCCTATATAGAACAGTTGCCCTATGCACAAATGTTGCCCTCTATAGGAAAGTTGCCCTATATACAAATGTACAACAGTTGCCCTATAGGAAAGTCGCCAAAAGTTGCCCTATATACAAATGTTGCCCTATATAGGGGTATAAGGGATATCACGTAGTGGGCTTATTTGCCCTATAGTTGCACCCTTATAGTTGGTGCTCGTTTTCGACGTTGTCGAGCTCCAAAATTTGCCCATGTTGTCCACTGCCCTATAGTTGCACCCTTATAGTTGATGCCGCCCTATATAGAAAAGTTGCCCTATATAGGAAAGTTGCCCTATACAAATGTTGCCCCCTATATAAATTGCTCTATATAGAAATGTTACCCTATATAGAGAAGTTGCCGTATATAGGAAAATCAACCTATATAAAGAAGTTGCCCTATATAGCAAGGTGGGGCGGAATCCACGTTGTCGAGCCCCAAAATTTGCCCACGTTGCCCATAGTTGGTATGGTTGTGATGTGATGGAATGACCCTTTTTTGTGATATGTTGAATCGGCTGCATGCAATGGGGGGGTTTTTGTGATATGTTGAATCGGTTGCATGCAAAAAATATAAAATCGGTTGCATGCAATGGGGTGGCTCGCTGCGCTCGCGACCTCACTCGCTTCGCTCGTTCGAATTTGCCCAAAAAATATAAAATCCGTTGCATGCAGTGGGGTCGCTCGCTGCGCTCGCGACCTCACTCGCTTCGCTCGTTCGAATTTGACCAAAACAAATCGTTGCACAAAAAATACAAAATCCGTTGCGACCAATTAAATGCTCCGCCTACGACTGAATGTAATGCTTCGCGTAGTACGGTAATATAAAAAGTTTTCGCGCCTAGTGGAGGTGATTTAGTGCTCCGCGTTGTGATAAATTTGGTGCTCCGCATTGTGATAAATTTGGTGCTCCGCTTAGTGCGGAATGAACTCCCTGTTTGTGCCTGCGGCGCGCATCACTCGCTTCGCTCGTGGGCAGGCACCCAAAAATTCGTTGCACAAAAAATACAAAATCCGTTGCGACCAATTAAAT
>Ga0099798_10588_pt1 | contig 11732 bp, 11 predicted proteins | sample Uncmet_Sort29A_1_FD_89870 | JGI IMG/M metagenome (GOLD analysis project Ga0099798, IMG submission 89870) | Marine eukaryotic communities from CALCOFI LINE 67, Pacific Ocean - CN13ID_Sort29A_1 | ecosystem: Environmental > Aquatic > Marine > Oceanic | place: Pacific Ocean: Monterey Bay | collected... | reverse complement strand
GATCTTTCGAGACCAACCGATTAGAGGGACCGTGGTAGATACTAGATCTAGTAGAGTGGGTAGAAATACGCGCTGTACTCGGTATGGGCAATTGCCCAGCCTACTGTCTTAGCGAATTACTAGTACATACATACATACATACATACGTGTATGATATGCGTATTATACACGTTCACACACACAACCCGAAAAACGGAAAGGTGGTTGCAAATTCATATGCATATATTATTATTTTCTTTATTACATCAGAAAGATCTGAAAACAACGACTTAGTTCTTGAAGCCGCAGCTGTTCCGGCGACCACGGCCCTTCTCGAACTTCCTGCCCTTGGAGCGGACACGAGGCCTGTTGTGTGTTTGAGTCATGGTTCGTGGTGTACATACGGCAAGGTCGCGAGTCCATCTAGACTCAGAGTGCGGGTGTGCGACAAGCACGCACACTGCCCGTAGAACCATACACGGACAAGGCACGCCACAGAGAACTCGCACGACACCACCGTACGAAAAGGAATGCACCGATATACAGACCAAAAGACCCCACCCCACCCCCACCCTGCACTATTACTCTCGCCTTCTCTCGCCCTCGCCGTGCACTCAGTCACTACTACCATTCTCCAGAAGTACCTGGTGTGAGAGTTCTTGGAACCGGGGCGGGTACCGAAGTACTTGTTGGAAGTGCGGGCGGTCACGCGACCACGGAGAAGCACGGTGTTGGAGCCAGTGGGGTCACGCAGGGCAAGCTGGTCGAAAGTGATGCATTCGCCGCCGGCAGCCTCGATGCGGGCACGCACGCTGCCGGTGAACCGCAGGGCGCAAATCTTGAGGGCCGGAACCTTCTGGAGACGGATATCGTCGGTGACGGTGCCCACGATGACGCAGACCTGAAATAGGGAGAGGGTTCGGAAGAAGCGACCGTAAGGGCGTGTGTGTGCGAACAGGTGAAGAGAAAGAGGGAGAGCGCTCCGTCAAGACCTGCTTTTGGAACAAAAACAACCAAGATCCACGCAAGAAGACAACAGACAATAAGCCAAGCATACGAGTAAAACACTCACAGCGTAAGCGAGGCAGGCACAGCTCTGTTGTCAATGCTAAAGGTCGCCCACGAGCCACGCTACCAGTAGTCAACGTGACAGAGGACTCGCAAAAACAACCGCAGGCGACTACCTATCTTTTTGACCCCCAAGCCTTCAGTTTGCTAATGAACGCCCACCTCCAACCTCCCCGACACCACCAAACACGGTTTGGCGTGTCGGGCAAGAAGAGAGAACTCGCAAAAAGAAGTCTGGACAAGTTGCTAAAGAACGCCGTCAGATATATCATCTGAGGACTCGCAAGCCAGAATGAGAAAAAAAGGTCATAGCCAACACATGAAAAGGCAGCTCCATACTTTGTCTTCCTTGTTCTTCATGTAGCGTGCGAGGCGCGAGATGGACATCGGCGGCTTGCGCATCTTGGACATGTACAGACGCTTCAGGACGACAGCCGGGAACTTGGCGTCAGTCCTGCGGGCCAGGAACCTGTACAGCTTGACGAGCATGTTAAGGTACACATTCTTGGAGGCCGGGTTGGTCCGGTTCTTGTGGCCGACATAGCGGCCGCCCGCGACGATGTCCTTTCCCATGTTAGATGTTTTGGAAGAAGAGAAGGGAGTGGTTGGTGTGTGTTTACAGGAGTGGCCCGAGGGGGGGGGGGGGGGGCCGGGAGCGGAGAGGCGAGGGCGGCGGGAGGACAGGCAGAGGAGGGAGACCACACCAAACGAAACCGGCCACAGATAATAACTAATATACGACCTAATATACCGGTACGAGTACGATCGTACGTGTCGCTATCCGTTTGCTATTATTGATATTGCAATACGTGTAGGTATGTGCATTTCGTACAGACGTGCAGGGATCTAGTATAATAAATGTTTTCGTATAAGTCCTGGTGCATATTTGCACAACGCTTGTTCGATCGATATATTGCAGACAGTATACGAAAATTGACTGGTGCCGGTTCTGCAAATCGACTCGTATTGATTGATGTACAGGTTCCATCCTAATTAATTGACGCTGTGCTGCTGCTGGCCGCATAGGGCTGTTTGGGTTATTTAGATGATTGGCTAGAGTCCAGAGTCCGATCTTTCTCTGCGATCGATGTCGATGTGTCTTGTAATAATTTTGGCCCATTATATATACTCATCTCCTACCTACTAGTACTAGTAGGTAGTATGCAATTTTGTACAAAATTTAATAACAAAAGCGTGCCACAAACAAAAAATCTGGTCAAAATAAACCTCTCCGAAAACGTCCCTCCGTCAGCGTAGATATACCTCCTCCGGCCTCCTCCAATTCGAACGAAGAATAACGCCGGCGGCCACGCGCGCCACTCTACGCTACTGCAATACCGGTACTAGTACTCTTATTACTAGTAGTAATATATGCGGCAGATAATTAATATATTATATACGTACTAGTACTGTAATTTTATAACTATTTTAAAAATACACATTTTAAAACTGTCATGTTGTTGTTGTACGAGTACGACGAGTACGTTATTATAAAGTATTGCGATACTATACCTTCGTTTATATGATTCCTGACAATACCGGTAGTTGTTGTTCTCGCCACACTTCTCCACCGCCACGCACCACCCGCGATATCAGACCCTTGTGCAGTTCGTTCGCTCCACCCCCCCCCGTCACCGGCTGCGCCCGCACCTACTACCTACCGGTACCTTTACCCCCACCGGCTACCTCGCCGTCATGGCCAGCAAGACCAAGGCCTGGTGGAGTGCCAGGACAATCCTCTCATCGAACCAATCCGACCTCTCCTTCCTCCGTCCAGGCCTGGAGTACACTCCGTCTCACCCTCCGATCACACCGCCCCGCTCTCCAGGCCTGTAAAAACACTCCGTCTCGTCCTGTAATGACACCGCTCCGCTCTGCTCTCCAGGCCGCCGCCGTCACCTCCACCGTTCCGGCGGAGTACGCGAAGCACATCCAAAAGGTGCTCTTCACCCAGAAACAGCTGCAAGACCGCATCGCTGAGCTGGGGGCTGAGATCTCCAAGGACTACAAGGGAGAGAGCATTCTGGTTGTGGGCCTGCTGAAAGGCGCTTTTCTGGCCGTCGCTGATGTCGCGAGAAGTCTGTCCGTGCCCAACATGGTCGACTTCATGGTCGCCAGCAGCTACGGTGACGGCACCGAGTCGACTGGTGTTATCAAGCTGAAGAAGGACCTGGACATCGATCCCAGTGGTCGGTGCCCTGACAGCCCCCGCCGTCTCTCTCCTTCTACTGGATAAACGAGTGTACTTGCTGGCCTCCGTTGCTGTTGACGTGTAATCTATGAGGGCCCCGCTCGTTTCAATGTTTGGCTGTGACCCTCACTTGTGGCTTTCAAGATACTAGTACCCTAGCTAGAAGAAGCAGCGTCCTGTTGTTTGTGTTGTTGTTGTTGTTGCTGTTCTTCTTCTTCTTCTTCTTGAGACTTTCCACGCCTCACATCGCCGCCTCAGGGAAGCACGTCCTGATCGTGGAGGACCTGATCGACACCGGCACGACCCTGGAGTTCGTCAAAGCCTACATCCAGACGAAGAAGCCAAAGTCCGTCAAGCTGTGCTGCATCCTCGACAAGAAAGCCCGGCGCACGTCCTCCGTGAAGGTGGACTACGTGGGGTTCCCGTGCCCCGACGAGTTCGTGGTCGGGTTTGGCATGGACTTCGCCGAGAACTACCGCACGCTCCCCTTCGTGGCCGTCCTCAAGCCGAGCGCATACTTGAAAAAGCATGAAACCGACGACTTCTTGTGAGAGGGCTTGCGTCGTGAATGGTCTTAATACACGTAGTATGCATACACGACGAGGACGAAATAATTACCCAGGGTAGGGTATACGGTTTACATGATGTATGTACACGTGAATCACGTATACGCGTATACGTGTATTTCACCACAAAGATCGCATTACGAAAAAAATAATGCAAAAAAAGATCGGCGTATTAGACTTAAAAAAGATCCATCCTTCGGCGAAATTTACTAATTTTGTAATGGCCAACACGGCTCGTAATTTTTTTTTGATCACACACATCATAACCAAAAGCAACACACAACCAACACATACCCCACCCACGGACACACACACACACACACACACACACAATGGCCTCAGAGAAGAATGAACACATCATTCATTTCAAAGCAAGGTGTCCTCTGGGCACGAATATCGATTTCAAAGGCAAGCATGGCACAGTTACCACCATTTTTAACGGTAGCCTTGCTGAGAAAGTAGGAATCAAGGTGGGCGACACCATCACGCATGTGAATGATCAGCCTGTCAAAGGCTACAACCGGTTAAATAAACTGTACGGACCTCTCATGCATGATGAACAGAAGGTTCACATCCGAATCTTACGCAATGACAAAGACGACAGGCGACAGCGACAGCAGTGACGGCAGCGACAGTGATGATGTAGGAGCAAGTATACTCATTCTCCCGGGCGTGATCTGGAAAGACACTTCTATCTTCGACCTGTCTCATGAGCAGCTTCTCCGCCTCGTCAATTGGGGTTTTGACTTCAAGTGGGATGTCGCCCAGACCGCACAGAGTGGAGGTCTTCGTGTCATCCGTGGAAAGAAGGGAAAGATAAAAGCTACTTCGGCCAAGAAGCGAGCGGTCAAGGAAACGGGTGGGGAGCCCATGAACAAGCGTACAAAGTGCAATGCATAGATCAGATACTTGTACTTTCTCACAAGTATAATGTACACGTAATAAGTGTACAATAAGTACCTTGCATTACTGGTATGTACCCCATTACCCAACCGTCAAAGATCGTGTTACAAAAAAGTAATTACAAAAAAAGATCGTGCTCGCATGAAGTGTTTTCAGTGAGACGAAATGTACACCCCCCTTTTTCAGTTTAGCCACCATCCTGAGAATGGTGCCTGGATTTTTTGGCGTCTATACTTTATAACTAAAAAGTAGTACCTAGGTACTACACATCAGCAGCAAAGTGGAAAAAAGTGAAAGTGGAAGGACGACGAGATAGCCAATAATAAAGATCGGTTCGATCTTTTCTCAGGTTATCACCATCAAACTTGCAGAACAACATCATCATCATGGCATCATGGCACAACCGCCGTCGTCATCATCATCATCACCAACAACCAACCATCAAACCCAGCCCACCACAGGCAAAGTACTACTAGTCCAGACTGGTATATTGCAACTACTACGTAATTAATATACCTACCACCGCCGGTACTCGCAAACAGCGCCAGTCGCGCGCGCATACCTCTGGTTTTCTGCACGTAATCCAGGCAGACATGTCGAGGGGCGTTCCTGTGTGCTCTGTGTGTCGTATGGTGCTCGTGGTGGTTCCGGCAGAGGGCCTCCTCGCATGCATGAGCGGGGCCGTTTTCGTCGTCGCCGAAAGCAAAACTTTGGCGTGGTGGTTCTCGAAATTCAACGTAGAACTGCAAAATCCCCCCGATCAAAACTTCCTAAATTGTCTCTAGAGCGAGGCTTTAGCACCGCAAACAAATTCTACGGGCCAATTTTGCGAACGTGAGGCATTCTGGCAGCGAGTGCGAAAAGGGCAGTTTTCGACCCGTCTCACCGATATCACTATAACTTTCTTAATGCCGGGAGTTGAGCGCCCATCTTCGGCGACATGGTAGCCGAGACGTAGGACTACAACACTGTACATTGGTTTGTATAGTTATCAAGTACGCGTACAGAACGACGAGGTAGAGTACCTTGCTAGCGCCGCGTTAGCTAACGCTCGTTTTTATTTTTTCGATCCAAAAATCACGAAATCTTGACCTTATATTTTATGTAGGTCTCAGTACATGCATACAATACGTGTATACACGATACAAGTATACATGTAACACAAAATTATGGAAAGTCAAAGTCTCAACACCATCCTCTAGACACTGCTACCGGCTTGACGGCTACAAGCTTGCACTCTATTGCTTTTTCCGCATACGGGATTTTGCTTACTTCGCGGCAGACACTCCCTTCAAGAATGCAGCGACATCGGCCTTCTTTTCGCGGACGGCGTCGTCATACGCGGTGGCCCCGAAACGGTCCTTGTTGCCGAGCACGGAGGCCTGAAAAAAGAGAATGGAGCGACGTTCCGATTGGTCGATGGAATGGGTTAGTGTACGCCCTCCAGGCCCGAAGGAAGAGAATGGAGCGATGGTCTGTATGATTGGTCGATGCTTACAGACGGATTGTACGTATATACGTAACGTCCGTGTGTCCTCACACAGGCCAGCTTCTTCTGCGCGACGGCCTGAGAGACGAGGTACTTGACGGTATCGAGGTGGCCGTTCGACGAGGCGAGGTGCAGGGCCGTGCGGCTGTCGTAGTCCCCGGCGAAGATGTCGTGGCCTGGAAGGGAATGCAGCGACGAGCTGATTGGTGGATTGGAATGGATTGTAGTACTCCAGGCCTGTAGGAGAATCAAGCGACGACCTGATTGGCCGACGAGGTAGATTGTACCCCCAGGCCTGGGGACTGCAGCGATCTGATTGGTCCATGAGACGGGTTGTACTCCAGGCCGTTGGCGGACATGTGGATCAGCTCCAGCGTGTCGTTTTCGGACGCCGCCTTGAGGGCGAGGTAGGCGCCGGAGTCGACGACCGCGTCATCCACGTCATCCGAGGAGTTGCGGCAGTGCGCCAGATTGCCCTGTTGTTGTTGTTATTGTTGTTGGTAGTGGTGTGTTTCATGAGTGAGTGAGTGAGTCAGTGGGTGAGTGTGTCTTGGTCCTCGCGCTAATGGCTTGTAGGTTTGTTTGCGTTGGTTGTTGGGTGGCTACCGGTATACAAATGGGATGGGATACTTGCGCGCAAGGAACACACACACACACACACACACACACATAAAAAATAATATTAAATAAAAAACATTCATACTCGTACTCGTACCTAGGTACTCATCCTCGCAGCCGCACGCACACACACCCGACAAAAAGCACACACAGACCTCGAGGCCACCCGCTTCGCGGATCACGTCCGCGCACTCCTTGGCGCTGTTGAACGTGGCGTCGCCGAGGGGCGTGCCGCCCCAGCGGTCCTTGGCGTTGATCTTGGCCAGGTCGCCACCCGCCGCCTCGGTGAGGAAGCGCACGGCACCGATATGGCCTAGGGAGGGAGGGAGGGAGGGAGGGAGAGAGGGCGAACAAGGCCGTGAATGGATTGGTAGGTGCACATAGGATTGATGGGATGCATGTATTTGTGGTGGGCCGGTGGATGGGGTGGTAGTGTGGCTGGCTGGCTGGCTGGCTCGATGGATGGATGGATAGATTGATGGATGGATGGACGCATGGGTGAGTAGGTAGGTGGATGCCTGAGAGGATATATGCGTGGATGTACGTTTGGATGGACGGACGCCAGAAAGAAAGACAGACCCTCAGACGCGGCGAGGTGCAGCGCCGTCCGCATGTCGTAGTCGCCCGCAAAGAGGTCGATGCCCGCATTGCCAGCTGCCCGAAGCTCGTTTACGTCGCCCTGAAGGAAGAAGAAAAAAAAGAAGAAGAGCGGAAGCAAGCAACAGCACAGGAAGAATAGCGTCAGAGCGGGGCACGGACATGCTTGGTGGGTGGGTGTGTGGGGGTGTGAGACAACCAACTAAGCAAGCAACCACCCCCCCCCCCCCCCCCCCGACAACAACAGCACCCCCCCCCCCCCCCAGAGATACGCCCGAAACACACACACAAACACACAGATACAACACACGCACACACACACAAGACGTGCGCACACATACACATACACAATATATATTCAATCGGATTGGATATACTGTATCTATATGCGAAAAACGCGCCTGCGAAGCCGCGAACAAAATGCCGCCGAGCTCGGTGTTCTCCGAGATGTACCTCCGCATGGACGGATCGAACTTGGTCTGGGAGAGGCCGCTGAAGACCTCGAAGTTGTGGAGCTTGATCAGCCGGCAGAGCTCCGTGGCGGCGTGCACCCCGCGCTCGCTGTTGCCGCAGCCGTCCAGGCGCGGCGACCAGATGGAGAAGCCGCCCACGTTGGGGATGACCATGAAGATGCAGCCGCCCACACCAGACTTGGCGGGGATGCCCACATCGTACGCCCACTGGCCGGAGTAGTCGTACATGCCGCAGGTGAGCATGAGCGGGAGCACGGAGCGCACCTGTTCCGGCGTGAAGACCTTTTCGCCGGTGAGCGGGCAGAGGCCGCCGTTGGCGAGGGTGGAGGCCATGATGGCCATCGCGTCGTTGGTCGAGAGGAGCGAACAAATCTGGAAGTAGAGCTCGAGGGTCTCCTCCAAGCTCGTAAAGCACTTGGGGAAGGCCTTGCGCTCCTTCATCATGTAGCCGAGGCACCAGTTGCGGTCCGCGGTCTTCGACTCGGAAACGTACGTCTCCTCGCTGTAGCCGATGGGCGCGTCTTTCCCGCCCGACAGCTTGCGCCAGACGTCCATGACCTTCTCGCGCCGCGTGTCCCTGGACTTCTCGCTGGGGTAGACCATCGACACCGACATGACGGCGCCGGCGTTGATCATCGGGTTGTGGGGAATGCCGCGGCCGGACGCGCCGTGGCCGCCGTCGGCGCTGCCCACGTCCTTCAGGACCATCTCGTTGAAGCTGCGCCCGCTCGGCTCCGTGCCCACCGAGTTGTGGACGTACTTGGTGCCGAACTCGCGGAGGGCGATCAGGTAGTTGATCGGCTTGGAGCAGGACTGGATGCAGAATTTCTTCTTGGAGTCACCGATGCTGATGCGCTGGCCTATTATTATCGGTGTTGTTGTCGTCGGCGTGATCACGGGTTGTGATGGTCATGGTGGTCGTTGGAAGCGCGCGCGCGCGTGGTAGGAGGTGGTGGTGCATGCGTAGTGTTAACGTAGTGCGTACTAGTACGGTGCGTACCGTCCACGGAGCAGAACGAGATGGAGAACTGCTCGGGGTCGACCATGGCCAGCTGGGGGATGTAGGAGGCCTGCGTGGTGGTAGCAGTAGTAGTGCAGTAGAACAACATCGTGAGTGAGCGCAGGGGGGGGCGGGAAAAGAAGAAGAAGAAGACGAGAACACAAAAGTGGGGCCCGTGACTACCGACTGGTACGAGAAAGAGAGAAAGAAAGAAAACAATACAGCTGCGTACGCCAAATTAACAGACACCCACACGCGCGCGCAAGACTTGCCCTTCCCTTCCCTTTCCTTTGCCCCCCCCAGCGCAACTCAGTCCGCGTCTCCTGCACGTACGTTGTTGCCGCCCTTGTTGGGCTCCACAATCTTGAAAACCTGCCGCAAGACTTCTTCCAATCTCTCGAAGTCCGGAATGCGCAGTTGGTTCGAGACGCACTTGTACACAAGGGTCGAGCAGGGATGCGTCGCCTTGGCAAATTGTTCAAGCGTCAACTCGTCGCCGTCAATGGTGCCCAGGATGTCGAACATCGGGCGCAGGCGCTGGTCGTCGCTGTGGAGACCGTTCTTGGAAAGAATGAACGTGAAGAACTTGGCACTGATGGTGGACTTGGAGTTGTCAATGCGCAAGGCCTCGTACATCTGCAAGAAAGGGGGGCGGCGAGGAGAGGTTGGAGTGGTGGGCATAATATGATCCAAAAAAAAAGCGAAACAAACCCAAAAAAAAGTGCCTCATCATTTTCAGGGCACACACAGGAGTCCGGACGCAGACGCGGCAGCATGCCGGGAGCAGGGTGAAAGATAACGTGGTGGCGGGGCGAGGGAGTGGGGTGCAAGAAGAGACGAAGCCTTTCGGCGCAGCGATTCACTAGAAATGGGACGACGCAAACACACGCACAAACACCACCACCACCACCACCAACAACAACAACAACAACCAGCGCCGACCTGCTTCGTGGAACTGGTGATCGACATGGTGAACTTGTCTTGTTTGAAAGGGCGAAGGTGAGGGTGGTTGCTGCTGAATTTGTTTTTTGTTTTGTTGTTTGTTTGTTTGTTTAGCGGAGGGCGAGGCGGGGGAAAATAACGTGGTGTGGTGTTTGTCCTTTCTTCACACTCTAAAGCGCGGTCATGTCTCTTGCACACTACAATACTGTTAGTTTCAAGTACCTACTACGACTACCACGACCGCTAAATAAAAAGGTCCTACTCGTATACGGTACCGAGTAGTATAATATTAGTAAATAAACTTACAACATTATAAATATGCACAGGCTTTTTTTGTTTCTTCTTCTTCTTCCTCCTCGCAAATCCATAGTGACTGTTGCGTGCAGTTTGTAGTACAAGTCCTTGATTGACGAACGTATACTCGTATACTCTTACAGAACAGAGATTTGTCTTTGGATCTGCGCCAGTAAGGAATATCAAACAATATCCAGGTGCAAATCCTTTGCATGCAATCTTCGATCTAAGAAAAGGAGGGATGAGTGGAGTCCGCATCGGTGGACAGAGCTTGATCACGTATACATTTGATAGGTTAAGACAAATGGGTTGGGTCGTGTTTTTTTTTTTTAACATTTATAAAGGCATCATTAAAGAATCAAAGAATCAACAGAAAGCCGCCTCATCATCAGCCAGCCAGCCGACATTTAACATTTGAGACATCATGCATAACGGTAAAAAAACAAATCAAGAAATTGATGTCGAATTAAGACAGGAGGTAATGCAAAAACCACTCGTAAATAAAATAAAACAGCTGCTACCGGTACATGTACTTACCACCTACAACCCCCCACCGGTAGTTGCATACTACTAGCTAGTTATAAAATTAAAGAGTATTTCCTAAACTAGAAGTATTTAAATAAAGCAAAATTCATAACTACAATGACTATATCAGCTAAATCATCTGCCGGTAGCTGGCTAGGCGTAACTAGCAACGAGTAGCAACCACCAAAATCAGTACTACTAGCTGGAAATACACTGTAATTTTATAACTAGCTAGTAGTAGTATGATCACACGAGTACTCGCACCGGTAGAACCAGTTGATCGATCGATGGGTGTCAGTCCCAGCGTCCCAGCACAGCCAAGCAGGGTACTGCAGAGGGTACCGGAAAGGCAGAGGCAGACAGCTGGGAGAGCCGATTCACCACCACCACCACCACCACCACCACCCACACACGTTTCGGCCAGAAACCACCCTCACACGCACACACATACACACACACACACACACACACACAAATAAATCATCATCATGTTTGGCTTGACCTCGGAGAAGCGGTTCCACTCTCCGCGCAAGCCGAACGGGGAAAACGAACTCCTGCAGCGCATCGCCATGACCAACAAGGCGAGAGCCGTCGCCGCGGCCGCTCGTCGTCAGCATTATCCGATCACCCGGTCGCTGACGGCCACAGCGGCGGCGGTGGCGGCGGCGGCGGCGGCGCGGGTAGGTGGCGTCAGCAGCAGCAGCAGTTGCCACAGTCGCCGTATCATCGATAGCAGCAGCAGCAGTAGGCCGAAGAAGCGCCCACGGTCAACGGCGTCGTCGGCGCTGTCCCCGCTGAGTGAAATCACCAACACTATGTGCTCTTCTTCTTCTTCCTCCTCCTCCACCTCCTCTCCGTATCGCCTCGGCGAGGCGGAGGTCTCGCGCGTGCGCAAGATGCTGCGCAAAGCCCTGGAGCGGGTGGCGAGACTCCAGGCCGAGCAAACGGAGGAGCGCGCGGAGCACCGTCGCGTTGTCGAGAAGCTGACCACCGATCTGCGGGCCGCAATAACGGCAACGGGGACGGCGGAGGAAGGCAGTGGGGCGACGGCCAGTGACGTCACACCAATCCACGAGACAACAATGGG
>Ga0099798_10587_pt1 | contig 11742 bp, 7 predicted proteins | sample Uncmet_Sort29A_1_FD_89870 | JGI IMG/M metagenome (GOLD analysis project Ga0099798, IMG submission 89870) | Marine eukaryotic communities from CALCOFI LINE 67, Pacific Ocean - CN13ID_Sort29A_1 | ecosystem: Environmental > Aquatic > Marine > Oceanic | place: Pacific Ocean: Monterey Bay | collected... | reverse complement strand
GAATCTCCGAATCCGGTGACAAAATCCCCGTTCTTTCCGACGACGGAGCTCCTGTTTTAAAAGACACCACTGTAGTTGATGAGGTTGCTACTACTGAAGCTAAACGGAAACAGGTTAAGAAGGAGATTGAGATGAAGGAAAGTCTGGTAAAACACCATAAAGAAATTCCAAAAGACCTCGAATCCTCCGGTGACGAAGATTTAAAAGAAGAAGTCAAAGACCAAGAAGTATTAATCCCTTTTTACCCTAGTTTCTCTCCTTTTTATGTGTTTCTGTTCTCTTCAAATAAAACTCTCAATTGATTAATGTCTTCACAACTTTTCTCCCAGAAAGACGGTAAGCCGGAGTGGGAGAAATCTCCGGCCACAATCGAAAGAGAAAGGAGGGAGAGGGATAAAAGACGCAAAGAAACCGCTGCCAGTAGGCGTGAATCCTTGGAGGATCACGAGAAGGAGGACTTCGACAGGGATCAGAAGGATAAGGATCTCCATATAAACGTTCGTAGGGAAAAACGTGACTCTTTACTCTCAGAAAAACGTGCCCAATTATCCAGACGTAACAGTAGGGCGGAGAGGAGGAATTCCGCGGTTTCTAGACGAGGCTCTGCGATTGGAGGAGACGGTAAAGGAGGTCACGAGGGGATAGATAAGCTTAGTAATATACCGGAGACGATTAGTTTAGCTTCTGGAAAGCTTAAGCAAGACGAATTAACCTTATCAGCGGAGCAAGCTAGAGCAGAAGCGGACAAAGAGTTAATGGATTTCGGGGGTGGTTATGCTAAAAAGCTTGACGACTTAGAAAAGTTAAGCGCAAAAACTCCCCTACAAATTGATGAAGTAGATTTTGGTTCTCCCCCGCATAGTCCGGAGGCGTTGAAGAGAGAAGAGGAACGGAAAAAGAAGGAATTAGAGGATCAACAACAACTAGAGGAGGAGTTTGAAAAAGAAGCTAAGGAAGAAGCCCTCCTCCTAAAGGATCAAATCCGTAAAGCAGAATTAGCCTCCCAAGCCTCAGATTATGCGGCGAAGATGGCTGAAGAACGAGCGAAGGCGGAGAAAGAGTCCTTAGCAAAATCAGAGGAGGATCAAGCTAGGGATGAACAAATGAAGTATGAGGCTCGGTTAAGATCTCTTAACAACGTCTCCTACGAAGCCGAATTAGAAGAACTAAGGGGGAGGAGGGAAAAGGGAGAGGATTTGGATGAGTTGCAGTTGGAGAGAATTCTGTTCCTCCAATCTCTAGTTGATAAGAAGGAGGAGGCTAAACGTTTGAAAGAGTTGAGGGATAAAGCTCATGGGGAGAGTTTCGACGAAGCCTACAGTAAGATGACATCGTTGGAAGCGTGTGAGAAGATGGCGGCGGTTAGATTGACGAATATGACTGTGGAGATGCGGTTGAAGTATGAGAGAATGAGCGACCAGGAGAGAGAAGATTGGCTAAAGAATTCGGCTAATACAGAAGGGGGTTACGACTCCGACACCGGACGATCACCGGAAGCTATCGCTTACGAAAAAGCTCGGCATGAAGAAAATCTTAGGAAGTGTAAGAAGAGGTTTTTTTGGGATCCCCTTTTTAAAACCTAAATCCTCTATTTACTACGGTATTTTCAATACAAATCTGTTTTACCCCTATAAAATAGCCTTAAATTCTGTCTCCTCCAGTTGAAGAGGATATGCTCCGCCAAAAAGACTCCCACAATAACAACAGCGATATGTTTGCCGGCATAGGAAAATCCTTCTCCTCCTCCCTCGATGACAAGGGAGATATGGCTATTTTGGCTGAGGAAGACATCATAAAAGATTTAGACTTTGAGCGTACTAGTCAAGCAAAATCCGCCGACGACTTCTTCGGCGAAGACCTCGCCTCCAAAAGTGCTCAGGAGATAGAGGAGATACAGTTCAGACAAAGGGAAAAGGAGAGGAAAAAGCAGGAAGCGAAAAATCTGGAAATGAAAAACGCACCGAGTTGGTTCACCACTTCCGCCTCGTCCAGGAAAAAAGCTTTGGAGGAAATTGAGAATGCAGCGACCGGAAAGGGGAAGGGGAAGGGTGGGGGTGTTTTTGCTAAGGCAAAAGCATCCGCCAAATCCAAAGCACAACCTAAAATGTTCTCCACAAGGACCGCCGGCCTCGGTCTCCGTGGTACTTCTATGTCAATGGGAGGTGGTTTGTTCGCCGAATACGGCGGAGTAGGTCATATAACTCAAGCCTTTTTCGGACACGACGCAACCAAATCCCTATTAGGGGAGACTATTGGGGAAAATGAGGGTGATGCGAGCTATCAGGCATATAAAGACATGAGAAGGGAGGCTGGGGTACTCAGATACGAGGGCGGAATCGTCAAATACCTCAAAAATTTCGCCGAAACTAATTTCAAGTTGAGGGAGAAGATAGTGAGGAAAGCTGAGAGTAGGAGATTGAAGGAGAGTCAAGCGCGGATAAGGGGGTTAGACAACCTCTCCCACGGTGAAGACTACGGCAGTCAACTCGACGCGGACATTGCCGCCTACGAAGCATATGAGAGAGGAGATATTGATGGTGCCCTAGATAAAGGTGGTGAAAAGGGAGAGTACCGAGGAGAAGGAGGATTAGATGGCTACGCGGGTAGTGGTATAGCTAAAGAGGATGATATGTCCTATGAAGAACTTATAGCAGAAGCAGAGAGAAAGAATGCGGATTACAGGGCTAAACAGCAAAAACTTCGAACTAAGTTAACCGCAGAAAAGGAGAAGGCACGTCAACAAAAAATAGCAGCTGGGGAGCTCAATGCAGACGGTTCAGAGCTATCGAAGTTACAGAGGAAAGGAAAAGGTAAGGGCGGGGTATTGCCGAAAGATGAAAGGGACCCGAAACTAGTCGCCAAAGAGTTAGCCAAGGCCAAAAAGAAAGAGCTAGACGATATAGAAAAAGAAGTTTTGAGGCAGTATCCGGAGGATAATTTGGTGAAAGCTTCAATGCTCAAAACCAAAGCCTCTTCTCTACAAGACTACATCGTTGCTCAAGGTGGTGAGGCGGAGAAGAAACCAGAGGATGATGAAAATAAGAACGATCAAGCTGAGGATTCAAAGGCGGATCCCAAAGCCAAATCCAAGGGTAAAGGAAAGGGAAAAGGGAAGGCGAAGGCAAAAACTAATAAGGGGGAACACCCACCGCCCGATAAAAAACCAAAGGGGATGCATGTCCCTACGGAGGGTGACGGAACACCGAGGTTGCACAAAAAAGGCGGTAAACCCCCCTCCGGTCTCAAAAAAACAAATCCCGATATGGAGAGAAAAGCAAAGGATACGGTTGAGAAGCACAAAGTGGGGCCTGATAGACCGCCTCAAAAACGGTCAGACAAGTTGAAGTTCTACTCAGAACCAGATAATGGTACCGATTCCAGCGAAGACTCCGATTCCTCCAACGATGGCCAGTCTGAGTCCGGTTACGGTTCCGAAGGCTCTATCATTAGGAATGGTCACTCCTACAATAAAACCCTTACTCGCCGCAACCTAGATGGATCTCCTAATGCTGCCTGGGGTCGGAAGGGGCGTAAGACGAAGACTCAAAGGAGGTTTGCTTTCTATTTCACCGCTACTCAGACGCAGGAGAAGCAGTTGAAGAGTATCCTTAAAAAGCCCCGGGAAGCCCCTTTTGTCTACGACGGAGAAGATCCCGCCCCGGGAACGGACGAGACCTCCGCAAAATACGATGCTGATAACCCTGACCAAGCGATGCCCGAAATGGAACAGAGGAATTACAACCAGTGGACAGGTGGCGGCTCTGGACCTAGCGGTCTCGACGAAAAAGCCTCACTCATGAACAGTAAGCAAGATAAATCCAATATAGAGGGGGGGATGCACATCCCAGAATGTCGGTTATTACATCATATGAGGGATATGACCGCCTACTACTGGGCCCAAGACCATCACGAACATCCCGCTACGAGTGATTTCGTTAACCGACAAATCAAGAAAAAGATTGGTTTGTCGTTTGGGTTGGTTCCTCCTCCTCCTGGTACTGAAAAGGGAGCCGTAGTGAGCTCCATTTCAGGACCACTTTATAAGGAGCATGAAGAATCCCCAGAAGTTGCAGCCACAATCGAGCTTTACAACCTGTTACGGAAGAATGAACAAGCAAAAAGAGAATGTTTGCGAGAAAACGGCCGTGATCTTGTTTTCAGCGGCTGTGCTGAACAGGTCATCTCCTTCCTCGAGAAATCAGACCGCAACGTCCGCTTCTACAAATCCAAGATGGAGCTGCTGAGAGCTCCAGAAGTGGTTCTAACTTGGAGAGACCAGTTGAGATGCACCCTCGAAAAGGTGGTTAAATCAGTTAATCACGTTTATAAAGCGCTGGCTCGGGATGATGTAATTGAGAAGAGGGATAAGAGTTTGATATTGCAAAACCCAACAGCATCCGGGAAAATGGACCCCAGCGCCACCTATGATGCGGCGGATAAGGCCCAGTTTTTATTCTTGAAAAAATACTCTTCCCGGGGCACTAAGTACCGTGCCAAAGTCCACGAAGAACACCTTCATCTCGCCCGCCATCTAGGGGATTTAAGCGATATATGTGAGGTTATTGGGAATCAACTCCTTCTCGTAGCAGAATTCTGGCTCTACCACTCACGTGAACGCGGTGACTTAGTTGAAGAAATCATCGTTCTCAACTACCGGTTAAAACGCCAGTATAGCTGCCCTCTTTGGTTGAAAAACGCGAGGGATGTTCAAAAGATCATAACCAGTGTAGAAGACCTCGACGCTCTACGACTAACAGCCTTCAATCGTCGGAAAACCGTAAAGAAGGAAATCGTGAGGCACACCCAAAACGCTCTTCAATCCTATACCCACATTGTTAATACGGCTAAGGCGTTGGATCATTTTATGGAGAGTAAGATTGAGATCATAAGGACGGAGATCAGTAAATTCACCCTTTGGGACCCCTCGAAAATGTCCACATTTGATAAAGCCTGTACGAAATGGCGTCTCGATATCCTTTCCGAGTTTACCTGCTTCAAAAGAGGGTTCGATCACCTCATGTATGAGTTAAGACGCTGGGAGAGGCATTGTCATCCCCACAAGTCGGCGATGGGATTGGAGGGGGGGATATCACATAGCCCAAAAGAGGGGTCCGAAAAGCAAGGCTTAGCCCATGCCGAAGGATGCGTTAAGCATCCCCATCACGAATGCTGGTCGGACTCGAGTGATGATAGTGTAAGAATGGTTAAGACCCTCGTAGCAACCCTAGTTGCGAACAAGAAAAATGGGGAAGATCCGTTACCACCACATATACTTGATAAGTTGGTGCATACTTTGGAGGCTGATAGTGATGGCGCGGGAAGTCAAATCTCCCTCGAATCCGCAGAACCAGAAGCTAAGGCCATCCGATTGGAAGTCCACTACGGGGGGGATGCTGATGGGCATACAGGCCCCGCCAAAGCCCGCAGATACAACTTACTACCCTCGGAGGAAGCTGCTAGGAGTGCTAATATCACCGGAACTAACGGAGAACCGGGGCATGCTAACCCCAACTCAGCAGGCCATGATGGAGATAAAACCCACACAATTGCGGATATTGATGAGATAGGGATGATAGGGGTAAGTCAACCGTTTCCATGTCATCAATGTCAGCTTTTTTACTACTCACAAATACCCTTTAAAAAACGTTACACCCAATTTCGTAGGGTAAATCAACGCCTCTTTCAGGTACGTTTCCACAACAGTGAAACCGATGCTATCGATGAATTCCTCGCTGAAGAGGAGAAAGATTTGTTGAAAGATATTGAAGAACGCACCGCCGCCGGCACCAGATTAACCAAAAAAGGTGTTACTGACGGTAATTCAGAGGAGCAGATTAAGATGGCTAACGCAGTGAGGACAGCATATGGGTTAAAAGGGCGTTATTCAGGCGAAGGCGAACCCATGTACTTTCAACCAGGAGGTAGGGGAGAAAGAGAAATCCATCCCCACCATAAGAAGTTCGCAAAAGGTAAGTGTTTGTTACTTGTTTCACTGTATGTGTAGTGTATTTGCAACTTATCTCCCAATGTCTCCCTATTTTCCCTTTATTTACACGATGAAAACACTCCAGGTATGACCTACCAATATGGAAACGAAAAAGAAGCTCCGCCCGCGGCAGGAGGGGGGAATAATGAGCCTGAGGAGGGCTATCAAACCGCCCGAGGAATTATGTCCGCTACCGTAGAATGGAGAGCACAGACCGAGGGTTTGTTTGCGGATGGTGTGTATAAAGCCCATGTCAGCGCTTTGGAGGATGACTCATTTATCGGTGAACGTAATCTAAACAACAACGGCGATGTCATCCTCGCCACAGACAATGATAAAGATAACACCCGGGGAGATCATCAGAGATCCGCTAACGTCTACAACAGTACTGGAAATGTGGCCACTCGGTTCTTTGGCCAGGGTCGTTCTCGTGGTCTCGACACTGGTTATGTTCCCCATACTGTTCATGAATTCACGTCGAATGGGATGCCAGTGTCGACGCAGGAGGAAAGACAGATTCTCCATTCTGGGAATCTGTTGAAGAATGTGTTTCTAAATAAAGACCCCACAGACGGTGGAGCATGGGTTAAGGGTAGATCGAGTATGGACGATTGGCAAATCGCAAAGAACGAATATGTGTTGAAACACAACAAATCGAACTTCTATAATGCGAAGAAGCAAGCTGGAGCGAGGTTACAAATGTTCGAGCCGGATGATGACGATAGGGATGATACTGTAAGTGGCGCTTTTTTCCACCCCTTTTTGGTACCCTTTAAATCGGGCTTATTAAGGAATTCCCCTATAAAACGCGTATTCCGTGTAAAAAAAAGCACAAAAAGGGTGACTTAAAATGGTCTTTTAAATGCATTTGAATGGCTCCTCAGGTTATGATAAAAACCGTCATTAAACCAGGAGCTCAAGGTGGGGTCGATGAAATGGAGAACGACCCCTATTATTTAAACTACACAAGAGCGGTGCAGTTGAGAGATTTCGGTCCTGTAACCGGTGGAGGAGGAGCTAACGACAGTTCTGATGACTACAAAATCACCTCCACGCACGAACCGAGGATGGCGGGAGACGCCGCTTTACCCCTAGAATCCCTCATTAAAGAATCCTGGTCTCTAAGAAAGGAGTACTTCAAGATCCAAATTCAGAACGAGAAGAAGCGGGAAGAAGAACGGAAAAGGGCTTATTTTAAGAGTGGTTTCGGTGGTAAAGGAGACCTAAAGGATTGGGGCTTATAAAGCCCGTGTAAGTAAAAAGAGAGCTTATTTACTACTATTACTAAGAGCTGCTATTTTGGCTCCTAATAGTTTCAATTTTCTAGAGTGATTCAGAAGGAAACACGGACACATTGTCCTGATTTCAGACAAATTTCAATACAGTTTTCAACACCCGCACAGGGTGCAGATACCACTTCGACATAATAAACAATCTTTCTACGTAGAAAGCCCGGTCTAAGACCGGTGCTAGCTTAGCTTAACGAGTAAAGATATTCAAAGTGCCTCAAAGGCCTTGGGACTTTTTAGAAGAAAATTCAGACGAGATATTCAACGTAACTTTCAGCTGGTAATTGTCATTGAGCGGTAAGATGTTCGACCGTGAGCGAAACCTTCGTAGCCCCCGTTTTCGTTAGTTGTACTTGAATTCATGAGCTGTCTTACCCAACGAGAGCTTAGTCCTGGGAGCGTAAAAATAGCCTGCGAGTGTCTTAAATTTAATTTTTGTCTGGCCTAACGTAACTTAAACCGTTGTTTCACACTATTGCTCACTATTGCAGACTAGAGTTTTCACCTGCGAAAAGAGACATTTGTGTAAAATTTGAGTCAACGAGATTGGCCTTTCTTAGACTGCAAAATACTATTATATGACATTTTGGTCCTAGCATCAACTACGTAGAGTCACTCAATCACCTCATTGTGCGTCGATTCCGTAAATTAAAACTTAGCAGATACATCATTGAAATACAGACCTATTTTTCGTAACTTTCTTGATTTCTTGAGTTCATTCACAAACCACCTTAATTCGTGCCTTAATTCATCAGTTCAAACTAGCGACAACAGACTCATCTCTTCTCTGACATTAGCACAAAATTCCGCCGATTAAGTATTGTTGGAGGAAGTAGCACCGGCTCAGAAGACGAAAGATGTTAAACCTCTTAGAAGCGATTCATCTGCCGCAGCAGATTAATGAGTAAGTTCTTCCGATAATGGTTTGAGATGGAAAAGAAAAGTTCCCCCTATTAACTCTCTTAGGTACAGCGATGAAATCTTCCGCAACCTTTTTCAAATGGAGCGGGAGGAGAGATCCTCACTCTTAGGGTTCGTAAACGGCGGGATTAACTACCCTAACTCATGCAGCCTCCAGTGCCTACAGCAGTATCCCGCCTTAGCTGCGATTCATCAGATGGGGCCGATGCCAACCTCTTGCACAAGCTCTTCATCAAGCTCGCCCCTTACCGCCTCCACAGCAGCCGGCTCCGGCTCCGGATCCAGCTCCTCAGCGAGTCCTCAAACATCCCCAACCGATTCTTACCCGCAAGCAAGTCCTACTTACCCACAAGCAGGAGGGGGTGATTATCCGCAAGCTTCACCTACGTATCCCCAAGGTAGTCCAACGGGTTACGGGTGTGGAATCGTCTCAGGAGGCCAGACTTTTAATGATTGTGAGGATGTGGACTCGAATTGCTGCGGCGGAGACTCTACCACTAGCTCTCGATTAACAGTCATAGGCGCGTCCTCCGGATCAAGTAATAACGTCTCGAGTAGTTTGAGTCAGATGAGTGTTCCAGGGGGTTTATCAGATCCCTTGCTTGAGAGTCTGGATTTCAAAGAGTCTACGCCGGCTTGTGAAAGTTCACAATCGACACCCGCACCGCCTCCAACCGATCCTCACACCGCCCTTCAAAACGCCCTAAGCAACGGCCTTCGACACCCCCAATCTGAAGTCAAGGAACGTATGCGAGCCATTCTTGTTGATTGGATAGTGGAGGTTCATGCGAAATTCCGGCTCGGGGACGAAACTTTGTATGTAAGTAACCATAATCTAGCCCCGATAGGCCTCAAAACACCCCCAGAAAAAGCTTTTTATAAGCGTATTCACCCTTAATCACGCCTAGAAAAAAAACCCGAAAAAACGCGTTCCCCAGTTAACCGTCTCCCTCCTCGACACCTACCTCCAAGTGATGCCAGTTCGGAGGGTGAAACTCCAGCAAGTAGGAGTCACATGTCTATTTATCGCGTCTAAGTATGAAGAAATTCACCCCCCTGAGATCCGGGATCTTGTGTACATCACTGATAGGAGCAGTACGAGAGAAGACATCCTCTCCACTGAAATTGAAATCCTGAACGCCTTGGGTTTCAGGATTTCTAGGCCTACCATCTTCCACTTCCTCTCTTCCTTCGCTAGTCTTGGAAACGGGGGAGGAGCTTCCTGTTTTTGGTCCCAAGAACAGTTGAAAAGCTTCTATCTCGCGTCGTATACGTTGGAGATGGTGCTTTTGGACTCCAAAATCCTTATGAGATATCCGGCTTCCAAGCTCGCCGCAGCTGCTTTGTTTATGAGTAAGAAAATCCTCAGAGTCTCCCCGAGTTGGCCCCCCGTCCTCGTGCACAAAACTCCGTTTACCCCGCAAAACCTGAAGCAGTGCGCCAAGGAACTGGTCCCGCTTGTTACTTCGCATGGTGCTGGTGGGTCGTCGATTGATCCCAAGCTTCGCTCAGTAAAGCAAAAATACTCCAGTATAGACAGGATGGAGGTGTCCAACATTTACTTCCACATGTAAGATTTAAAGTAAAAAGCTGTAATTAAGAGAATAGATGACGTATTATTAACTATCCTAAGAGAAGTTGTTGTTGTCCTAGTACGGATCTGCTGTTGAATGTTTAGTATTTTGACGTTAATTCCATTAGTTATACTTCAAGCTAGATTTACAGATAAATGCATGAGATAATACTGAACGAACATTTGAAGTTGAAGCGCTTGTACTATAGATATACGTCTCGCTACCTCCCTAATGGTAAGTATTTTTTTAAAAGAGACGCCCCCCCCAGTAGTCGTTTACTAGCCATTAAACTAGTTTCACAACTGGCCTGTAGCATGTCTTTTTTTCACCCCGATCGATTGTACAGCAACCGAGCAACTGAACCGAGTACCGTTATCAAGTAAAAGAGACACCTTTTCTTAACCGTAGAGTGCCACAATAGCAGGTCCCACACTCTAATATGATTAGTGTGTGCCACCTAAGAACATTCCGAGAAGGCTGGGCGCAGAGCGGTTTTTACTACGTATTTTTATTGCCCGCCTCGGGCCATTCTATTTCACCTCCAGGTCTTAGCACGTTTTCCTAAGGCACTCGGGTATTCGAGAACCACCAATGGACACGATATCGCACTACTGAGTAACCGATGCTTCACTCTAAACAACTACTTGCGTTGTATCCATGGTTAGCCGAGCATTCTAGCGACCCAGTTACGGTACAGTATGCGCTTCTAGTTTGACTGCAGTAAAAGATAGCTATACACCAGTATATAGTAGCCTGTCCTACTATAACTGTGAAACTAATTTTAACCTTAATTGACATCGCAAGTATGGCTAAAAACCCGAAAAAACGTTTTCATCGTCCCTCTAGAGGAGCATAGAGCAGTCACTGGCAGCCGGAGGTGAATAAATGAAGGTCTCTATCAAAAAATCTTGAAATCCAGTCTGTTCCACAAATACCGAGAATGTTCCCAGTCGTGTAAATTTGCGTCTATAACCCTTTCAGTTCCGAGTTCAAATGATAAAGTCGTGATCATCCGAAAATCGTGTGCGTATAAAACCCTTTCAACTTTCAAGTTCACGTGGAATTGCGAAATCCGAATCGTTTCATACTCTCTCTGCGTTTAGACCCTTTGCTTTAAGCGTTGAGAAGTGCGTTTAATGTGACTATTACGTTTCTAATAAGAGCATAACAACAACATTACCCTTTAATCGATTTAAGCCACCACTTCCAGAGACCCCTAGGAGTTTCACACACTGTATTTAGAGCTTTATAGGTTTCTAGATATCCACTACTACTACTTTTCTTAGGCTATTTAGTAGATTAAGTCGCCCACAATTCTCGGTTTCGTCAAGAACTTAGTCACCGGAGACTCGACCAACATGGCACCAGGATCGCCCAAAACTTCCGCCAAGAAGAGCTCCGTCAAATCCGAGACGCCCTCTAAGAAGGTGTCGCAACAGTCCCAAAAGTCGGGGCGCTCCAACACCTCTCAGAAATCTCAAGGAGGAGATGATGATGGGGAGGATGACTCCAGAGCCCCCCGCAGAAACCAGGTCGTCTTCGTTCTCGGGGGCCCGGGTGCAGGCAAAGGCACTCAATGCACCAACGTGTGCAGGCGTATGAGGGGGTGGGCTACTATCTCGGCTGGCGATGTCCTCCGCAAATGCAGAGAAGAGGAACCTGATAGCAAAGATGCTCAAATTATTGAGGCGAAAATCAAGGAAGGCGCGATTGTGCCCGTTGAAATCACCCTCCGGCTCATCAAACAAGCCATGCACAACTATAACACCAAGGAGAAGGGAAGAAGGTTTAAATTCCTAATCGATGGGTAAGTCTTTTAACCTCTGTGTTTGTTGTGTCTTTATATGGATTTCCCACTGTAAAACGCAGTTTCCCTTTTTGTAACGACTAAAAACTGTGCTTTTAAGTAGGTCCTTAAAGTTATCCCCATCCCAATTCCCCCCCCCTATAGGTACCCCCGCTCCATGGATAA
>Ga0099798_10586_pt1 | contig 11750 bp, 9 predicted proteins | sample Uncmet_Sort29A_1_FD_89870 | JGI IMG/M metagenome (GOLD analysis project Ga0099798, IMG submission 89870) | Marine eukaryotic communities from CALCOFI LINE 67, Pacific Ocean - CN13ID_Sort29A_1 | ecosystem: Environmental > Aquatic > Marine > Oceanic | place: Pacific Ocean: Monterey Bay | collected... | reverse complement strand
GATCAATATCCTGTTGTTCTTGTTCCTCAGCTCCTTTCTTGCCGCGGGCTACAGCTACACCTGTGCCCGGCACGTCGAACGAGTGGGTCAGATCAGCACCCTGTTGGTGCGCTATCTATGCACTCTCCCCATGCTATTGTTGGCGCATGTCATCTTTTTCGACAAGTTTGACGGGCGCCAGTTTCTCGGGTTAGGTGTAATGTACGTTGGCATCGGCATGTATTATTCGTGGGACCGGCTTCTAGTGGGCGTTATTTACGGCGAGACTGCGGCGATTTCAGCGGAGGATCGAGAGCAGGAGGAGGAGCAGGAGGAACAGGAAGAGGGTGAAGAATCTGCGGCCGACGTTGCAATCAAGTGGAAGCGGCGTGGGTCTCGGCGCGCCGCCAGCCGCGGCGGGGACAGTATTGATGGTGGTGTAAGCACATTTTAACTGGGCAAAAAAATATTTAATGAATATTTTTCAATCTTCATCATCCTAGACCAGAACGAAACATTATTGCTCCGTAAGAATTATGATTTATTTACCCAGTTACAATGTGAGCACGATGGCGGTGACACCTCGACGGAGAGTGGCGGAACACGGCCCAAGAGTGTGACTTCCCGGACCTTTATTGTTTTTTCGTTGTCTCCGGGAAGGTTTAGAGAATTGTGATTATAGAATGACCGGGAACTCGCACCCATACCCGTGCGCGGTTTTTCTCGGGATAGTTTCGGGCAAATAATTCATAATTCTTACGGAGCAATAATGTTCGTTCTGGTCTATGATAATGGAGATTGAAAAATATTTATATTTTTAAAATTTTTATTTATCAATATTTTTTGATTTTATTTATAAAATTTCTTAAATTTATAAAAATTTTATAAATAACTATTCCGAGAAAAACCGCTTACCCCATACACGCCCCCCGTCCTCGGCGGAGTCAGCCGAAGAGGCATGGGCCTCCTCCTCCTCGGCTTCCAACGCCCACAACTCGGAGCCTGCGTTTGGCGGCTCGGGACTCTTCGCCGCCAAAACGGCGGCGTCGAGGAGCAACGAGTTCATAATACATAAGAAAACGGCTTCCTCAGATTCCGCCTCTGAATCGGGCCCTGGTTCCGATCTCTCACGGCGTCATCCAGGAGGAGTTGACATGGTCGATTCCCCGGGAGGAAGCGAAGGCACCACCGCGCGACCGCGGGGCACCGCGGGAACCATGAATTGGCGTGCGGAGAAACGAGAGAAGGAGCGCAGCCATATCGGCGTGTTTTCGCCTCTCTGCGCGTTGGTGTCCATTTTCGTGCTACAACATTTGGTGCTGCAGCACGGGGAGTTCTCTCAGCATTCTGCGCAGAGGGGGGATAGTGGCGCCGACCAGAGTGCTGACTCGCAAGTCAATAACGTCAACATGGGTCCAGCTCAATATTTGCGAGAAGATGTTTCCTCCATGAACAAGCAGGAAAATAGTAACGGTGTCGTCGGGAACGAAGAACCGACTCGAATGAACAACGGTGCGGCCGACTCGGATGGCCCGAGTCAAAGTGCGCCGGGCGCCACCACCACTGGTGCGGGAACCACTGGCACTGCGGCCGACGATGTTGCATCAGGCGAAGCTCCTGCTAGGGCGTCTCCTCAGGAGAATCAAAAAACGGACCGTTCGAATAATATCAGTATTAACAAAAACGGCCAAGTAACACTGGAGGTGGATTTTCGGGGAGACATTGCGTCGGGGGCCCCGTGAGGGATAGTTTAAGAGCAAGATGTGTTGATGATTCCGTGTGTCAGCACTTTGGTGAACTTGAATCTTGATCGGGACATTTGATCGGCATTGCCAGTATTTGAAAAGATTCCAAAATATCCGGTCCAGTACTGGCTTAAGTTCATCGCATCGCCTCGTCGGGGTAGTGGCAGTAGCTGAGCGATCGTTCTTCCGTTTGTAGTTTTCCATTTGTAGTACAATATTTTTTCCTTAATATCAATATGGCGCGATACGATTTCCTAACACTAATCTCAGTCTCAGTCGTGAGATACGTAGCGATGTGTGTTTATTCGGTATTTCCTCTTTTTCCATACTGGGCCACATCAAAGCTGCGCATCACAGGGGTCATTCCGCATGACGGTCACGGGTTTGGGGGGGAGGGGGAAAGGATAGGCAGGGGCAGGGAACCTTTGGCATAGCATTTGAATACAACGGGGTACAGTATACTACGCCAATCCAAACTGAATGGGGCCGGTCGCGCTTACATTTTTTACCATATTATTATTATTGACCTGGGGATGCGGCACTTATAATATTAGCAACATCCAACTGACGATAGTACTCCCCGCATTCGCCGATAGTCGATTCGGATTCCCCCAATTTAATTAGGCCCGTTTGATTGGCAGAAAATCCGCAAATGATAAATATGATGTCAATGAAGTTCTGGAAATTGACGCGTATTGTCGCAGTTGGCGTTGTTTCGGCCGACCGCGGGCTTCATTATGTGCATCACGATAACGGAACGCACGCGGATACGCACGAGCATCACGATGGCGAAACGGAACGGGACCACGAATTTCGCAGGAAACTGAAAGAGCTGAAAGAGTTCCCCAGTGTGCGCGGTTTTTCTCAGGGTATTAAATAATTCATAATTCTTAATACGGAGCATAAACGTTCGTTTTAGTTCCAAGTATAATGGAGATGGAAACTAATTACCCCGAGAACAACCAGTTTACAGAGTCCCCAGGGGGGGATAAGCTCCATTTTAAGATTGGAACCTGGATTTACGGAGACCTCGAGCATGCCGTGGACGGGGTCTCCAACCCGCACGAATGCAAGGCGAAGTGCGATGAAAACCTGAAGTGTCACCACTGGATGTACAATATGGACCTCGGCCGCTGCGACCTCAAGGGCGACGGCGGAAATTTTGTCTCGGGCACGGACCACTGGATTGTGGGTATCTATTGATTATTTCGTTTTGATACTCGGATCCCTGTTTGATGATGTCGTAGTCCCTACCCTATGGTGGGTCATTCTGCGATTCAAATTGCCACACAACTGCGACACCAAAAAGGCCCCAGCAAAAACTTTGACGACGAGGAACATCACAAGTACCGGCGGCGCATGGCGCCTGCGCATGACGAAGAATTGTAGTCGATGCCGTCTATTTATTTTGCGAGTCAATACACTACATCAGGTTGTTACTTGTACAGCTCCATCCACCCCAGGATTGTGAATTTGTGCGGCGAGTTATGACTCTGAGTGAATATCTAGTTTGATTCTTCGCGGCATTTGATCAATCTTAAGTTGTTTCACGGGAAAGTCCGTGAAATAGACATGCCAGTTTGGATTTCCACATATTGCCATCGATTCATTGCCGCAGGTGATAATATCATACGTATGAATTGAGCAATGTCAAAAGAAAACACATCTTTTACCTTGAGAACCGGATGAGGAAACCAATAGCGGCCGCCCACGAATGACAAATGGGGTCATGACGAAGGGATGATCATGAAGGAGCAATGGGACCGAGGGGGGAGATTGTGTTGAGTTTTCAAATGACCGGGATGATCGGTGAATTCAGTACCCCGTTTGTCGCAGTTGTAGCTCGGTAGTAGTTTTGAAGACGGAGTAATATTGAAAGCTCCCATTCTCCGGGCAAAAAAATCATAATTATTTCGGAGCAATAATGTTTCGTTCTGGTCTAGGATAATGGAGATCGGGTATGAGAAATATTATGATTTTTTTTTCTATACATATTTCAATATTTGCGCGGAAGATATAACTTCCACACCTGGCGCAGCAGCACATTACAGATTAACGACAAAACTGAAACATCATCACCATGGCGCAGAACAAACTCCAGTACAGGGACACGACCACAAGGCTCCTGTATGATCGAAGCCTCAGTGAATGGACCAGTAAATACCAAAAGAACAAACGAGAATTGGCTTCGTGTACGGCCCAGTGCGATTTACTGAAGCACGAGGTACACTTTTTGGTGTCCAGGGAAGAATTTACAACAAAAAACAACACAAAACTCAACCAGAAACTGGATTAACGTTTTTTAGACCACAGTTGAAAAACAAAACAGAACTCCTAAAAAAAAAACAACAACACAGAACCAGAAACTGGATGATGAAATCCGGGATGCGAAGAAGGCGCAGAGCCAGCTAGAGGACCGCTACCATCATGAAGCGAGCGAGCGATACGCGGTAAAGTGCTTTCTTGTCGGGATTTTTTTCGTCTTTTGTTTTGGGTTGTGGCCGCCCGCACGGTGAGTTGACATTGTGTTTAGACTACAGTCGATTAGGTGGGAATCAAATCTGTGTGTGACAAAAGATTAGCGTGGAATCCGTGTGACATCACCGCAACAACAATTGTTTGTTTCCGTACATTTATGCCATTACTACCCCGAATAACAGGAGTCAAAGCAGCGATCGGACATGGCTCTCCAGCAGAAGCAAGACCTTGCGAACAAGATTGCCGAGCATCGGAAGCTCAAAACCGCCTTGACGAAGGTACGACTCCCCGGGCAGTCCCCCGGGTTAACCTAGTCATAATTCTTACCGAGCATGTATTTCCCGCGCAATCCCCCGATTAACCTAGTCATAACCCTAATACCGGCGAGCATATACTCCCCGGGCGATCCCCGGGTCAATTTAGTCATAATTCTAGTACCGAGCATATACTCCCCGGGCAATCCACGGGTTAACTTAATGCTACTTGCTGCGTCTTACAAGGCGAGTGACTCGTGAGTGAATAATACCGGTCGCGATCCATCTCAGTCGACCGGACCCTCAGTCGGCGGTTAATATTTCCCCGTAGAGTTTTCAAAATGACCCACAATTTCAGGAGAAGTCTTCGCTTTCCTCTGACTATGATCGGAAGTATGCAGAGCTGACGATGACCCTGGAACGGCGGGGAAAGCTGGATTCCCAACTCGCAAAACTGATGCAGAATCTCCTCGACGTGCGAACGGTATTACTATTAGTATTTCGGGCAGCTGGATCATACATAATTTCACAGTTCTTTTTGTTCATAAATTAATGGAGAGTTTCATGGAGCTGGATAGAACGGCACGACGAACATATCGTTTTTCCTAAACTTTCGCGTAGGCCATGGATCGGCAAGATTGTTTTGGGGGGTGCCGTGTTTTCTGGAATAAAAGTGAGAAAAAACACGGAACAAAAATAATGTCTCAGGAGTACAAGCAGGGGGTGCAAGAAGATAATACGGCTTCCCGGACACTTTTTTTTCTGAGTCTCTGGATTTTTTAGGTCTCCATTTAATCATCAAGCAGAACTTGAAGTTGAACGACCATTCATGCTCCGTATTCAGAATTTTGATTGAATTGACCGGGAAGCATTCGTACACACCAGGTGCAAGAACTGAACGATTTGCAGGAGGCTCTACGCGAAAACACCGCACTCGTCGACGAGCTCCAAAACGGCATGATGAGTGTGCGGGAAGGTATTGAGATTATTATTAAGGTGTGAAATTCGGGACTTTTGGCGGAACGCAAAAAATCACCGATTTGGTTCCCTCCTATTAACAATATCCATGACATAGCCGACTGGGAACGACGGTTGATAATATATTAAATTGATGAATAGTTTGGAACCGAGATACAAAGAGAAGTACGGGTTTGAGCAGAAAGGCAAGAAAGCGGCACAAACCGCAATGTCAAAGGTATCGTGTCCTCCGTCGAGGCGAATATGATGAGCACTGCCCCGCTACAAGGTGCCGACGATGTGGGTGCCGATTATGCCGCCGACGATGGGGTTCTTGCCTAGAAATGTGGTCGGTTCGCCGAAAGAATGCTACCAGTGGGCCGTGGCAGTGTCGTGTACAGTCTCTCTTGAGCCTTTGTGTGTTGAGCAGGGCCCTCTTCCATAAGATACGAGACCTATTCCATATATAGTACGAAACCAATTCTTGCATCTAATAGTGATCATCAAATAGTGTGATTGGTAGGACCAGAGTTCTGAGACTGATAAATGTGGCTCTGGTTGGCGAATTCCGATAGGACGGATTGCAGTGGTTACCGCACTGCTGTTTTGACTGTGATTCCATAATTTCATTCTTCTTCCCATTCTTCTTGCGATAGGACACGAAAAGTATAAATTCCCCGATTTTAAAAAGTTAGTGAGAGTGTTTCCACTGCCGTATTATACGAATGTTTTCTTCGCTGGTGTGATTCTTCCGAATAAGTATTGGCTCTCCAGTGGTGACATCTGATTAAGTACACCCTTGTACCTTGATGTTTGGTTCCCCACACCTGTAACAACAAGAGACATTGTCATTTCTTACCGCGTTGACAAGGATCCTCGTGCGGGCGGCGTGTAGACTGTCAGTTGACGACTGTTATGGGCGAGGTCACCAGTATTGTCTTGAAACTTGGGGCTCTGGGATGTTAGACTTTGTAGCATTTCATCATTGACATTTTGCGGGTCTGTGTATTATTATTCTTCTGCATCGTGTCATCGTGCGGGATTGTCGGCTCAAACCCTCTCATGGTCTCCTATTTCTCATACCCGATCTCCATCATCCTAGACCAGAACGAAACATTATTGCTCCGAAATAATTATGATTTTTTTGCCCGGTCATCCCGTCGTACATCATGCATAGATTGCAGTGGCTACGGGGTATTCAGTTCTTTTTCTGGGTGGTGGGGGCAGTTTCTTCCACGAAAGATGTTGCCTGCCAGACTGAGCTGCTGGGAGCCACCCACCGCCTTTGGAAAATCCGACGGTGCTTGCGATGAAGCTGTGGCTGGCGTCCCCAGTGAGCGGATAACACAGGAGCCTCTGGCGGTGAATCCGGGGCTCGCGGTGAGCGGCAATGCGATACACATGGTACGTACCTTGCGCGCGAGAGCTATGACCGACGGGCCCACCGCTGCAGCATCCGCGGACTCGCGAAGACGAAGAGCTGTTCCGCGCGGCGGAGGAAATTGCGGCCATCCACAGGGATTCGCTCGCGGGGGGGCATTCGCTGCAACCGCGCAGTTTAACCGGCCGATTCGAAAGGTGCGAGATGCGCCGAACTTCAATCTTACGGTCGGCGCGCAGATTCGTCACCGTGCTCGCATAAAAACGACGCGAGCAGCATCAGGGTTTGCTGCTGCCGCTGCTGGGGGAGATGACATTCTTGACAGCATAAGTTTACCCGCCACGAGCAACCATGGGGGCATTCCATCCGCGCGGGAACCGCCCTTTGACTTCAAAGAAGAACTTGAAGACCGGCCAGAACTCCCGCGCGGTCGCAAACCTTCGTTGACACTGAGTTGTGGGGCGCCGCCAATAGAGGGAAACCACAACTGGCCCGATGAGAGCGAAAGCACCGACGCCGACGCGAATTCCGCGTCTTCGAGTGCTGACCTTGTGGCTGCTGACACGCGCCCGAGGGGAGGAGGATGGAAGAAAGGCCGAGTGCCGTTCCAAAAACGAGCGCTGCCGAAAATACCGTACCGCGGAAAAGTTGCACCAACGGTCGATAACACCGTAAGCACATTTTAACTGAGCAAAAAAATATTCAATATTCAAAAAAATATTTAATGGAAATTTTTAAATCTCCATTATACTAGACCAGAACGAAAAATTATTGCTCCGTAAGAATTATGAATTATTTGCCCAGTTAAAATGTGGGCACGATAACACTACCGATACGGAGGATGACCCCCGTCCTGATACCGCGGGGCCTCTAGTCATTGTTCCATTGTCCACCGGTGGTGGTGCAAAGGGTCCTAATACGGTGTTTGGAGCAGCCCAGACGGCATCGACGAATTCTCCAGGCACAGCGAGAACCACGACGGCGAAAGTCGTGAAACGGCGGTCCACGACAAAGCCGAAGGTCCCGAAAGGAAACTCCACACCATCACCGCGGAAGGACGCGAGATTGATTGCGTCAGCGAAACTAAATGTCGGGCTCAGTAACACCGTCACCGGGTGGCTCCGGCAGAAGAAACCGGCGGGGGTTTCTTCACCGTCACCGGGTGGCCCCGCCACTCGAGGGGGGACCAACAGCTCTCCGGTCGCAGCAGACGGAGCAAATGTTTCGGCTGCCACCGGCCACAAAGAAGAGTCGGAGGAGGAGGAGAAAAGCAAAACACCGGAGGAGAACGGGGACACCGAGAGCCATAGAAAAACGTTGCAGCCAATTGTCAATACTATTAGTATCGTCTCCCCGTCGGACGCACCCTTCGCGACCGAAAAGAAGCGGCGACCAGCCACTGCGGGCCCAGTTACAGTGTCTCATATGGGTGGCTCTTCGAAATCTTCATCGAAGAAGGCGGCGGACGACAAAGACCACGCATCATCGGTGGTGGTGGCAGCTGCGACGCACGATGCGACGCAAGTGGAGGGTTCTGCCGCTGCGGAAAATGTTTGCCCGGCGGAAAATTTGGACGCTTCGGTGGCCACGATTCATCCCGATGATCTGTCTCCGCTGAGATCAAAGCGCGAGGAAGACAGAGCGGGCGCCAGCGGTGAAAGCAGCAACGCTCCTCCAGAAGAAAAAGTCGAAATAATATCCGTTGTTGAGATGGAAAACCCAGTGCATTTCAAAGTGACGCCGAACCGTGCGCGCGCGAGCTCTCTCGAGCTCCCGAGGGGCAACTTGCGGAAGAGCGAACCGGGGGACAACGTCAAAGAGAAAGAAGAGGAGGCAACCAGTCCCTCGCCAACAAACGCGCTGAATGCCACCGTAGGCGGTCACGAAATGGGCGCCGGCCGTAGACGTGCGAACACTGACTTTCCGCCTGGGCTTGACCTGTCGTCCCCCAAGGATGGGTCGGAAGAAAAGCCGTTGTCACAGACGGCGCGGACATTTAAACGACGCAAACCACGAAGCGACGAGAGTCCTGATGTCAGCCCGACTGGTTCAGAACTAGTTACTTTAGCTGTGATACGAACCCTTGCCTTTTTTCTTCACACCAGCCAGTAATACTGTGGGTTTCTATCACACAGGTCGCAGATTTTTCTCGCGATCGAGCGAGCCCTGGGTTCTTCGGTGATATACAGTAACATGTAATTGTCATCTCATTGTGCAACTCCACATACTTTCTTTCAGGATACGACAAGTCCTCGAGGGCTGCGCGGCTGAAGGTCTTCCAGACGCAGAATAGAAACCGCTCGGTCACAGAAACAGACGCTATCGACAAAAACGTCCTCAGCCGATATCAGTGCCACACGTTTGGTATATGATTCGAACATTTCATTGGGTGTCACCATCGTAACAACAAGGCTCACCCTCTTCATTCAGGGTCCACCTCTGCAGTTTCATTAACTTGTGGGAACTCAATTTCTATTCGACAAAAACATTGCCGCGGCCAAACAAAAGGTTTCTACAAAAACGACAAGGGGAAGAAGATAAATCTGCCAAATAGGAATCAAGTGGCCTCGATTCTATACGAGTTGGACCAGTTTTTGCTCACGCCCATTTCTCGCAAATACGGTCTGCGCTACCATTCGTTTTCAGAACACCACTGCTCTGCGAAGAAGGCCGGGGTTACATATTTACTATTACGATAGTTTTGACGCGCGCAACTCTACCTACTTGTTATTTTAATAACCGCAGGCTAGGGTTTTCCAGAATACCTGTATTGGAACAATCCAAGATTGTCGTCTCGCTAATTAATACGAAAAACAAGAAAAACAAAAGCTTACGACAAAAGACCCGTTGGTGAGCCGGCCGCCTGGTGGTGGTGCGTTGAAAGTGGTGGGATATCGAACGACCATTCAAATCCGTGTGCGGGTGCACCCCACCGTCGGAGACCCTCGGACGCAAATGCTGAAGAAAGGTGTTATTAATATTTCCTCAAATATGGGGTGTTATGTAGTTTATCAATTAGCAACTCCTTTCATTAGCCTCCTCTTCTCGCCACGTGTTCAGGGAAATCCATCGTACTCGTCGTACCCTTGCTGGCTAACAAACTCACAAAGTAGATCAGCTAGAGGAACGCCTACTGCAAAATTTCAAACACAGGGACGCTGATGGCCATCTGTCTGCACGAAATCGCCCATTTGAAACACATGAATCACGGGAGGAATTTCATGCTCTTTCTACGGGAGCTCTTCCAATACGCGCATGATGAATTGAAGGTATGATATTGTTTAAGTGGGCAAATAATTCGTAATTCTTCCGGAGCAATAATGTTTCGTTCTGGTCTAGTATAAATTATTGTGTTTTGTCAAAAAACGCAAGCCATGGGTGCATTGTAATTTGCTCTCCACCCGGTCCCCCCTTTTCTAAAAAGTTCTAAGGTTTAGCAAAGGGCCAGTAAGTAAGTAGTAGGTGCGTTAATAACCCCCCACTAATGTATTAAGAAAAAATGAAAAGGTCTTTGACCAAGCGAAGCTCGGGGAGAATGAAATCCCGTCACCTTGGCCCTGGGAGAACAGAATCTACGAATCGAATGGGAAAGTGGGCGAAACCGAACTGAACAACCTCTTCACCGAGGACCGCAAAAAGAGGAAGGAAGCGGAACGGCTCGCCAACGAACAAAAGGAGAAAGAGCAGGCCCAAGCAGCAGAGGCAGAGGAACAGCGCCAGAAAGGGGAGGACGACGAGGAGGAAGAAGAAGAGGACGACTCGAAATGCCCGTTGCCATCTTCGCCAGAAAAGTCGCCGGTACGGGCCCGGAGTAGGCCGAGTCGGGGCGGAGATGGGGGGGCCGACGGCATCGGGGGGGCCTCTATAGATTTTGGGAAAGCGGATTCGCCAACATCGCCGCAATTTGGAGGGAAAGCCCTACACGACTCCGATTTGGTCTGCGTCGAAGCGGGATCCTCCTCTTCTTCTTCATCGTCATCGTCATCGTCATCCTCACCAACAGCAGCGGCGAGGGGCCTAGGGGCTGAGAAATCTGAAAAACTTCCGTCATCCGCAGACTCACAAACGGCGTCGGCCGGCGAGACTAGCAGCACAGCAGCGTCGGTGGGAACGGGCACGCGAGGGGCAGCAAAGGGGGGGAAGCAGTCTGCGTCGAAAAAACCGGAGACACGGGGGGGAAAGCGGAAGAAGAAAAAGCCGCCGAAGAAGGGGCCCAGCAAAAAGAGCAGTGGTGGTGGTGACAACGGGAAAAATACACGCAGTGAGAAGAAAGACGATGAAGACGGCAGTAGCGCTGAGGATCCAGCACCCATCGGAACAGAAGCAGTAGTAAGCAAAACGCCAATTTCTGCGCCCAAAACGAGCACGAGTCGCATTGTTTCCGAAACGCAGAAAGCGGAAACGCAGAAACCGGCAGTCCAAAGCGTGGCGATGAAACTCCCCTTCTCCTTAACGTCAGGCAGCCCCGGTCGGGGGGATTCGAAGATTGACGCGGACCCGACGGAGAATAACCCGTACAGCCCGATCAACGTAAGTAGTTTTTTCAAAAAGGGTCCTTCTTCTGAAGATCCCACCTCTCCATCATAAAATAGTCCAATTCATCGCACCGACAGTCATTAGAGTGGTCGTGCAGAGTCTGTACATGATTCGTGAATATACCGAGTAGCATCTCCATCCCCACCAGTGGTGTCTGTGTGTTTGTCTGTCCCTACACTCTACTGCGCCATGGGACCTGGGTGGGAAGGGGGGTGCCGCTCCTAATTCACCAGTGTCAATTGGCAGTATTGTCTCATCAATGTTTTTTTTGCAGCTTTTCAACAACCAGCCCCGAACTACTAGTTCGCAGTAGTGCCACCAGTTTCTATATCATGTTAGTAGGCCTATGGAATACTGTTTATGTAACTTCACGCACATCTCTGAACAATACGCAACTCATCTCATACGCAACTTTTTTTG
>Ga0099798_10585_pt1 | contig 11764 bp, 13 predicted proteins | sample Uncmet_Sort29A_1_FD_89870 | JGI IMG/M metagenome (GOLD analysis project Ga0099798, IMG submission 89870) | Marine eukaryotic communities from CALCOFI LINE 67, Pacific Ocean - CN13ID_Sort29A_1 | ecosystem: Environmental > Aquatic > Marine > Oceanic | place: Pacific Ocean: Monterey Bay | collected... | reverse complement strand
GATAAACATCCCGAGTCTTACTTATCATTCTTATCGTCCTTACCTTTCTTATCATTTTCGTGGTTATTATGATCCTGCTCTCTTCTTATTTCCCCTTACATTTATTATGATCCTGCTCTCTTTGCGTGGTTGCCGTGTTCGTGTTCAGTTTCATGCTATTCGTCAATTATTTTCCTTCGATCCCGAACTCGAAATCGAGCCCCAAGTGCGGTATAATAATTATAATCATAATTATAATTGCATGCGCAAATGTTACATATGCTTAGGCACTACCACAACTAGAACTACTATGGTTTGTAAGAATACATGGAAGAATTCATGGAAGACTGCATTTTCGCTATAAGTATAATAATAATATATAAGGATATAGCTTTATTTTTAATTCAATTTACTTATCCTTATGGAAGAACGGAGAAACTAAAAATTTGAGTAGACAGACGTAGAGGAGCGACAATATTAAAATGTATTTTCTTACTGAAAAGGGTGTCTACAACTAAATCTAAATTTACAACCAAGGCTAAGGCTGAATAAAGGTGAACAAATGTAAATCTAAATAAAAATAAGGGTGTAAAAAAGAGGAAAATAAAAAGAATGTGTATCAGGTAAATATGAAGTTTATTTTTGTTGTTTACGGGTTTTTGTTGTGAATCAGGTAAATATGAAGTTTATTTTGTGTTTTTGTTGTGAATCAGGTAAATATGAAGTTTATTTTGTAGATGTAGTTGGTTTCACTGTGGTAGCTGAACCTGTTGTTATCTTATAGATACACATACACATACACGTACACACGTACACGGTCAGGGTCAGGGCCCAGGCAGATGGGAAAAAAAATATAATTTAAATACAAAGAGAAAGAAAAACAGAAATTTCTCATTTTGTGTTTTTCGTTGTGCCCCCACAAATCCACGATTCTTATTATTAACAAGGGTGGTTTAAAAACATACGAAGTACAGTCACGTCATACTGCTGCATAGTACCAATTTCCATTATCATATATGAATACCATGGTGCACACAAGAATTACTTCATCAAAGATATCATTTGAACTAATCTTATTCAAAATAGAAGCGATAACCTTGATCCACTTCGTTCAGTTCTAGATCAGAATTGAAGCCACAAATATCTGTTAGCATCTCTAACACACTTTCCCTCCAGAGTTCAAGAGAATCGAATGTGTATTCCCAATATTTCGAGTTCTCAGGTATCTTGCTTTCAACTTCAGGCTGCTATTCCATTTCTTCAATAGTGAGCGTAAACGAATTTTCTCCTTTTTAGGCGGCTTGGCGCGCAAATCCCAAGTAGTAATCAATTATTTTTTTCCGATCTTGATCCTGTTTTTTAACCCTTGCTTTTTTCATATTTTACAAATCGCTCTTTAATTATGCCTTCAATCTCATCTAAGACTGAATTTCCTCATCACGTGTCCATGCGCCATCGACGTTATCTTCATCATCATAATCCAACCTCTGACGCTTTGTGTTTGTGGAATTCGTCTCGGAAGCTTTTACATTTACATTTCCAGCAAAGCGTTACTCATCCGGCACCATACCTCTACTATCCTCAATTCTCATAGGGTTATATTCATTCTACCAAGAATCTTCACCAGTCCACAATATCATTACCGAGAGAGGAAAAGCTAGGTCCCCAGCGCCTTAGTTCTGTCGAGATTGGCGACGAACATAGAAATATAAATGGTCCCAAAACGAAGAAGTTACCATTCTCCCTTGAGAGATTACGGTCTCAACCTTCGAGAACAAAAGACGATCAACCCCATTCCGAGGCTCACGCGAAGTGCGCAATGCTATCGGCCAATCTGGATTTATCTTTATTTTCACTGTAGGTGCAGATTCCCTATGTGAGCCTATCCAATTAACGGCGTTTAACTAGAATTTGTCTACCAAATAGCGCAAAGGCAAAAACCATGGAGGATATTTTGCCTTCCCAATCAGTGGAAGAGTGGCTGTTTCGGGATCCACTTCTTGATTGCCGATGTCCAACACGCCCGGATCAATAGGAATCCGAGGCCTCTACTACGAATCCCAAACTTCCCGAGTTATTTCCAGGTGTTGCTTGCCGGCCCTGGACTCCTACTCCATAAGCCCCACACACCAGTCTACCAATTTCTTCCTCTATTTGAACTACATCATCGCCGACTCTTTTTTCAGCCGCAAGAAAAAGTCCTTCTCATCCGCGTCGCAGTCCCTTTCAATCGACAAGCATTCTAAGATCTTCATCCGGATCTCCGTCGGCAAACTGTACCTTTCGACAGAAATTGGGTTTGTAATACTAGTTCGCATAGCAGCAGATGACGATGATGGTTTGTGGGTAGGCAACTACGATGATGATGGTTTGGGGGTAGCTAACTACGATGATGATGATTTGGGGGTAGCTAACTACGATGATGAGGATGATTAAGATGATGAGGATGATTAAGATGGTTGAGGATCTTGTTTTTCTTCGTAGTCAGCCCACAGCGCTTTCACCTGCGCTACCCTGAAAGCGGATAGACAGAACGCGGTTATCATCTCGTTCCCCAAAGTTTTGGCAACAGTTTCCTCTGGGGTTGTTTTTTCACGTCTCCACACTTCCTCTTTCACCATTTTGTCCACCAGTTCCTGGTATGTCGGGGCGGTACGCATTTTCCTCGGGCCTAGTCCTGCCCCCGACTAGAAACGAGCACTTCTGTCATTGGATAATGATGACTAACTACAGGCTGATGACGAGGAAGTCGCATTACCATTTCCGATATTGCCCGGTACCACCCCGTTACCATTCCCGACATGAGCCATTTTTGAAGGTATAGGATGATAACTTTTGAGGGGTCTACTTCTATCTCCGATGCCTCTATCTTTTTTTTTGGGGGTCTGCCTCTATCTCTGATACCTCCAATCGAAATCTCACAAAACTTTATTTAGAAATGCGATTTGCAAGTGGCTATCCACCTAAAACTATTCCAAAATGCAACGCCTGTGTAAGGACGCAATTAAAGCTAGGAAAGTGGAATTGACTCTTAGAAAATATCACTACCAAGTCCTAAAACTAAGATCAACTTCTATGAAAAAGTACACCCGGAAATGGGTGTCGTCAAATATAGGTGTAGGGTATACTATAGGGGTTAGGGCAAGGTTGTGGTCTAACTAACAAAATAAACAGAAAAAATTGAAAATGATAAAATTTAAAATTAAAGTGGAAAAAATTGTTATATGAAAAAGGATTCAAACTTGTTTTGTTTTATATAATGTGAACATTCTAACTTGAAACAGGAATTGGTTATAAGTTGGTTGAGTTACAATTGAAGAGAATTGAAGGGTCGGAGTGGCAAGAGACAACCAGACCAACTTATCCATTGATGTTCCGAATTCCAGTTGGGAATCCCAATACTAAAAGGAAACAAAGGAAGGGAGTTGACAAATCCAACACCATCTTGCACAATGGCAGAACATAGCCCAAGCACCAAGGATGAGCGGCAGCAACATTAAACAAAAAGAAAGATATAAAAAGAACAGAGGAAAATAAACTAACTAAGTACCGAACTTACATACTACACCATCTATGATAAAGGAAGGAGTCAGATGATGAAATCGTACTGAAGCCACCTGATGATGTTCCAAATTCCATTAGGACAACTCATTTCAAGGGTGTAAACCTTTAATTTATTTTTATACCAGCTACTTATGTACCGTTCACAACTAAATACATATGATTCAGATCACTATCTATCTATCTAAATTCAGCTTTATGAAATTTTCATTTTTCAGATTGCTACTGACAAAAGGAATTTATCAATTCAACAATTACGGGGTTAGCCGATGGTTCGTTTTTATAGTCAAGCACACTAGTGCCACCAAAATTATTGCACTCGCTGAGGTCAACACCCAACGTGCGACAAATCTGCATAGCCTTTTCCACAAGCTTCAGTTCACCTGAGTACACAATAGCGTTAATTAGCAACTGCAGCGCTTAGATGCCTGCCTCTTTTGAAATGCAGTCATTAGCCCTCTCGTTTATTATGTCAAGTGCAGTACCCATAGCCTCAGATTTTTATTTAATTTCTTTACTGCCGTCCCGCTCACGTACTGCGTCACAATCCGTGGGCGAGGCTGGTACATTCAGAACTGAAATACTAGCCTCGGTGGGTTTTTCATTTTTAGAAGCGTTTTCCAGAAGGCAATATTGAGTAATACCACCCACGAGTTCAACTATATTATCTGAATTTATATGCTCCTATAGAATCGAAATGTTTCTAGGATCGATTTTTATAGATTCTCTTACCACATCCCCATTCCCCAAAAGTGAAATTTCTGCATACTGTAGTGCATCCCAATGCTGTTTCACAACTTTTACCACAAAATCCTTATCAGCCCTTAATAAATATGATGCGTCCTAGAATGCACACCCACTCTGCTTCACAGCTTCCAGCACGACATCCTTATCATTCCGTAGTTCCTCTTACGCATACAACAATTAACACCCACTCTGTTTCACAGCTTATATCACGACATCCTTATCAGCCCTTAGTTCCTATTATGCAGCCTATAGCGCATAGGCATACTCATCATTGTCCTATTTCACAGCTTCTAGCACGACATCCTTATCAGCCCTTAGTTCTTATTATGCACACCCGAGTGCCGACCCATACTGCTTCACAGCTTCTAGCACAACTTCCTTATCAGCCGTGAGTTCCTATGATGCGAACCGCAGTGCCTTCCCATCCTTTTTCACAGCTTCTAGCACGATATCCTTATCAGCTGTCAACTCCTATTACGCGGCATAGAGTGCTCTTCCTTTCTGCTTCACAGCTTCTAGCACAACTTCCTTATCAGCCGTGAGTTCCTATGATGCGAACCGCAGTGCATACCCATCCTTCTTCACAGCTGCTAGAATGACCTCCTTATCAGACATCAGTTCCTATTATGCGTGCTCCAATACATACGCATCCTATTATGCGTGCTTCAGAGCTTCTAGCACGACATCCTTATCAGACTTTAGTCTTAGTGCCTATTACGCGTGTTTCAACGCATGCCCATTCTGCTTCACAGCCTCGCGCATAAAACCTCTGTCTGCCTTTAATTCCGATGATACGTACACTAGCGCCTCCTCATTCTGCTTCACAGCCTCAAGCAGGAAATCTTTGTCAGCCATTAATTCTTCTGATGCGAATTGGAGCGAACTTAAATCCTGCGTCATAGATACAAGCACCGTTTCTTTATCCGCCTGCAATTTCGATGATGCGTATTTAAGCGCTTCCCCATATATGATTGTAGCCCTAAGTACCACTTCTTTGTCCGCCTTTAACTCTGGTGATGCAAACTCTAAGGCCAACCCGAATCTCACAGCTTCTAGCACGACATCCTTATCAGCCTGTAGTTCCTACTATGCGTACCGCAGTGCAAACCCATACTCTTTCACAGCCTCAACCACAGTCTCTTTGTCAGCCCTTAATTCCGATGATGCATACTCGAGGGCGCGCCCATTCTGCTTCACAGCCTCAATCACAGTCTCTTTGTCAGCCTTTAATTCCGATGATGCGTACCGAAGTGAACATCCATTCTGCTTTACAGCCTCTAAGTCTAAGACCGACTCTTTGTCTGCTCTTAATCTTAATGACACCGAAGCAAATTTTAACAGTTCTCCATCCTCCCTCACAGCCTCCAAGAGGGAGGGTTTGTCTGTTGGCTCGAATCTTCCCTATCTATAATACGATCTGCTACCCATATTTCATTCAACTGGAATTTACATTCATCCACCTTACGGGACCTGGCCTCTTCGTCGTTACCAAAGATAAAGATCTAGATATGTTTATGCTATTACTATTTCTAATATAATATTATTCACGAATGTTTAAAAAAGCTACTGATGAATGTTCTTATTATTCGACTGAAGGTCATTTTTTTTTTTTTTTTTTTTTTAATAATGTGAACATTCTAACTTGAAACAGGAATTGGTTTATAGTTGATTGAGTAACAATTGAAGAGAATTGAGGGGTCGGAGTCGCAAGAGACTACCAGACCAATGTATCCATTGATGTTCCGAATTCCACTTAGGGCCGAAGGCCCCAAGTGGAATTCGGAAATATCCCAATACTAGGGGTAAACAAAGGAAAGGAGCTGACAAATCCAACATCATCTAGCACAAGGGCAGAAAACAACCCAAGTAACAATAATAAGTGGCAGCAGCATTAAACAGAAAGAAAGATAAGAAATGAAAATTTAATTTCATTACTATGATTCATAGGACGCCCATGTCCGGAAAGTAATGTAACTCCTTCTGTATTATGAAGGAGTTGGGTTTGTCGTCGTAAATGAGTTACTCTTTCATTTTTATGAAATTTTATAACGTAGGTACGAACTTCTAATTGCAGTCTTCGTGTTCTGGGTTTTCTTCACAAACAAATTTCGTTACATTAGGGCCTCTTTCTCCGAAATAATCTGATTGAACCCAGTAGTTTTCATCATTCACTAAGCGAACCCAATAGTTCCGATCTTGCTTAAAGAAATAATCGTGATCCAGCCTCTTGTCACCTCGACTTTATTTGATAAGTGAAGGAAGGAATTTGCCACTGAAACTTTTTTGGAGCTCAGCGTATGTCGGAGCTTCAAGTCGAAGTTCATTTTTATTCAAATCTAGTAAACCTTCTTGCTCATCCCATCGTTTCCCTGCCATTCGCTGCCTAAGAAATTTCTCCGCCAAAACGTGGTGCATAGAAATAGTATAAACGCCACAATCATTTCCGGATTGTTTCGGACCTAGTAATTTTACCATCTTAATTTTATTTACATCGAGATTCTAAATCTTCCTCAGACGCTGTTTTAACTCCTGTGGGTACTGTATTCCGAGGTCTAGCAGATCCCGCTACCGCCATTTTGTCATTGCAGTTAAGAGCTTTGCTAAGTCTACTATTTGGTCACTCTATTTATCCCTCCATACAGAGTCAAACCAGTAAAATACCCCACCAATGTGCATCAACGTAACCCAATGGAGTAAGCTAAATTCCTTAGGTTTATCGTCTCGAGTATTTTTTATAACGTTACCATATTTATTCTTCCTCGTCTCTGTAGCATAGGCAAATGATAAAGGGTAAAAGGACATTATTTGATCGTCATTAGCTGCACCCTAACTTGTTCGAACTTCACTCTGTAAAAAAAAATTCCCACGTATAGCATATTCTAATAGTGTATCTTTCAATGTGACATTCACATCATTCCTGCTTCTTCTTGGTGCGTTCTATTTATCAAATACTTCATCCTTGAAGTCTTCCATTGATGTAGTTGGAATTTCAAAATTTCCTTGCTTCAATTCTTTTAGCCCTTCCTTATAGTTTTTGGTCATAAGTATTGTTTTAAGTATGTCTATAGGTTACAAGATTATTCGATTCCTTACAGCACGATGTTTATAAAATTCAGAATGCACCATTTTGCTTAAGACCCATCTCAAACCAACAGAAGTTACCAAATCATCTCCCTAGAAATGTTCTCTTTCCTATTTTGTTAGGATATTTTAGCAATTTCCACCTAACTGGTCCGGGGTTTTGAGCGTTTCTTGAAAGCATGACATAACTAAATCCAACCTGACAATTTTTAACTTCTTGTCTTTTTCAAAGAATCTGGCTGCTATCGCAGCCTCAGTCTTATAATAGTTCTTAACTGTGCTGCCGTCATCCTGTTCTGATATGGAATCCTCATTCTCAGTCTGTCGTACGTATGTTGAACCAGACCTACGCAACTCTGGTTCTGTGTATGTTGAACCAGACCTACGCAACTCTGGTTCTGTTGCCTGAATAGCCTCTAATTCTTATCCATCAAAGACAAACATTTTCTAACCGTGTTACGACTCTTGATATTCTTCTTGTAATTTGAAAATGAAATATCGTCGTTAAGGTTAGGATGGATGTGGGTTAGCTCTTTCGAACAATATATAGTTACCACCGCTATTCCATAACTATTTTTCCACAGCTTCTATTTTTTTTTTTTTTTTTTTTTGTGTTTTTCACCTGATCTTCCCGATAGTATTATAGTATAGGTGTCTCTATCCAATTCTATGGTCTTTTAATCCTCCCCGAACTCATATCCGAGCATTTCAAGCCAATTTAACAATGATTAAATTGTTTAGTTCATACTAGAATTTTCATCATTCACCATTTCCTATGGCTTTACTTCGTGATGGCACCCCCTATCCTTACAGAAACGTTTTACTTTAAATAAACGGTTAAATTATTGCCCTATTTCTTCCTTATTTAATGCTATATCCTAGCGGTTCGTCTGCTGCTCCGTCTCCTATCCTAGCGGTTCGTCTGCTGCTCCATCTCCTACCTGCTGCTTCCGCTCCTCCTCCTCCCTCTACTCCCGCTTTTCCTCTTCCTTCTGTGCCTCCTCCTACTTCCTCGTCTCCTCCACTTCTGTTGAACCAGGTTCCATCTCTTCGTCATCGTCTGTCTCCATTAATTTCTAATCATCAAAGATTCCTTTTTCATTGTCGCCAGGCTTGATCTTTCGTAACTGGAAAACCTAAAGTTTTTCCTTGTAGCTGAATACTGCATATATACGTCTATGTTTATCAAGTTACTTCTTCAAATAACTCTCCCTCAAATAACTCTCACGCTTATTCACTTTATCTATATGTTTACTCCATCTACTGTCTTAGTCCTCGTCTCTTTTCAATATTATGTCCCCATCGTGTTTGAGGTGAAGTTAGTACAAGTACTCTTCATCAAAATTAACACAGTCTAATAATTATTCTTTAAGACTATTCATCACTCCTTACTAGAGCTCTATTTCATCAGAAACGCCATCCGCATTTCCAGAGAAACGGATTAATTCAAATGTATTCTTGAAATCCACCTCTATATTCCAAAGGTCGGGTTGCAGCAGTCCCTTAAACTTAAATTTTTGCTACAGTTCCTGCTTTTCCTGCACCTCCTGCTACTGTTCCTACTTCGCCGTCTCCTCCTACCTTTGCCTCTACTTATTCGCCTCTTCCTCCTCCTACTTCTGCGCCTCCTCCTACTACCTTTAACTCTCCTTCTGCTATTCCTCCTGCCGCCGCTTTTCCTTCTCCTCTCTCTGCCTTTACGCCTACTACTCTCTCTGCCTTTACAGTTACTACTAAGCCCTTTCATCCTCTAGCCTTTACTCCTACGCCTTAGCTGATTCTTCCTCCTGCTGTCTCTACGTTTCCTACTCCTTAGCTGTCTCTTCCGTTTTCCGTTTATCCCCTTCCTCCTCCTACTGCTACGTTTGCTTCGTCTTTTCTTCCTGCTTTCCCTCTTCCTCAGATAGCCCTCCTTGTTGTTATTACCGCTTGGCCTCCTCTTCCTCTTGTTGCCGCCGCTTCCTCTCCGATTACTTTTACTCTTACTTCTTTGACTGCTCTTACTGTTTTCGTACTTTACTCGTTTCCTCTTACCGCTGCTGTTCCCTCTCCTTCGTCGCGTCTTCTTGCTGCTTTCTTTCTCTTTCCTGCTGCTGTTACGCCTCCCGCTACTGGCGCTTCTGCGACTCCTCATCAGACTGTTTGGTCTGCTCCTCCTCTCTCTGTCTCCGCCTCTCCGTTTCCTTCTTTTACTCCTCCTGCTACGTCCTTTGCGCCTACTTCTATTGCTCCTCCTCTTAAGCCCTTTGCGCCTACTTCTATTGCTCCTCCTGCTGCTCTTGCTGCTGCTGCGGTGTCTGCGGTGTCTGCGGTGCCTGCGTGGTGCCTGCGGTGCCTGCGGTGCCTGCGGTGTCTGCGGTGTCTGCGGTGTCTGCGGTGTCTGCGGTGTCTGCGGTGTCTGCGGTGCCTGCGGTGTCTGCAGTGTCTGCAGTGTCTGCGGTGTCTGTCTGTGCCTGCGGTGCCTGCGGTGCCTGCGGTGCCTGCCGTGTCTGCGGTGTCTGCGGTGTCTGCGGTGTCTGCTCCTACTGCTGCTACGTCTCCTAGTCCTACTGCTACTGCGTCTCCTCGTCCTACTGCTACTCCTCGTCCTCCTCCTACGGCGGCCTGTACTCGAACGGCCTGTACTCCAACGGCCTGTACTCCTCGTCCTCCAACGGCCTGTACTCCTCGTGCTCCTCCTACGGCTGCTATGCCTCCTCGTCCTACTGCTACTCCTCGTCCTACTGCTACTGCTCCAAGGTTTGAATGGGCCCCCCAGACAAGACTTATATCAAAGAATTTAACTCTGAATAATTTCGATTCTCCTCTTTGGTGTTGTATTTCCCTTCGTGCTTAAATAAAAAATTGAATCCTCCTCGAAATGAACTAAATTGTTCTTTCAAACTTTTTTCTAATGCATCTATTTGCACTTTCTATTCTACTGGATCTATTTGCTACTCCCCGCCCTAGCCCTATGCCTAGACGGTCCTTGGCGTTTAGGATATCGATATCTGTATTTGTTTTTTCAAATTAGCAAAAAACTATGGTCCAGTTTTTTACTAACCAGCCTCGGGTTGCAGTTACTTCGCCAAGTGTCCCCTCACATTCTTTACGCATGCAGACAATTTTCTTTACTCAAGCTAGACTCGATTATTTCGCAACCCCTCTTTTCTAAAACTCTTCTATACTTAGGAATTTACACTATCCAAATACACTTTTATTTCGTTCAACGTCTAGGAGATTTAAGAGAGGTCATTTTTAACTTCGACCTAACCCACAGACTCAGCGTTCTATATTGGCCCAGTCCCACAAAGATTACTGTCATCGGGAGGCGCACCCTATCTACGCATAGTAGTTGGAGGAGATTAAATCGTGCTCTAGTTAGAGGAGATTAAATCGTCCGCATAATCACTTGCTAACTAGAGTTCTGATCTACCACGACCGGTTTATTTCTTTAGTAGTCCATCCTGCAGTTGTCTGGGAGTTTGTTCTAGCAAATTTTCCTTCTCTTCGGGGAGTACGTTTACCTACTCCTCTTTCTGCAGGTGTTTGTTCTTTAATTCCAATATAGTTACAATTTAAGTAGTTTTGATCACCTAACGGTCCTACTTTTTTAACTAGTTTTGTAAAGCCAGCGCCAACCTCCCATGCCCACGAATTTAAGGTCCCTCCGTCTACTGAATCCCCTAGAGATGAATGGTCTCCAGCCTCAAAGTCCATTTCAATTAATTTCTGTACAATTCATCTGTTGGTTGAGGAAGTACTCTCTTCAGGTTTTCGATCAAAGTCCTAAAGTCGTTACTCAATTCTTCTATATCAGCTTCCTGGTACTGCTTCTTCAGAACCAGACTAATTGTTTAGGAATAGAGCTATTTTTTCGAGGCAGCCTCGTTTTTGCTTCTACGATTTTTTTCATCTACAATTTCCACATTTTCTTACTTGTCTTCCGGGTCCCATGTTTTCCAATCCTTGAGCTTGTTCACAGCGGAAACCATCATGTAATTCTGCTACAATCCCACTTCGAAGAACTACTAGTTTTGGCTAAAATTCACCTTTCTGATTGCCTTTCCCATTGTAGTTGCGGGAAGAAACTTACTTTTAGGGTTCTGCAATTCAAACTTCTGAGAGTCAGTATCTAATTCACCCTATCGGTTTTACCATTCAACGCGGCCTTGCGAACCGTTTTACCTCTCTAAGAAACTTTCCGCCAGGTAGTACATCATTGAGAGGATATAAACACCACCATCGTAAGATTTGCTCCCCTATTTCGGACCTACGATTTGAATAAACTTATCCTCATCAAAGGTATTTTCCTAGGGATCGACATTTTCTTTTCGTTTGGTAGCTGCAGATAGGAATTGTGCGAGCTGTAACTGCTCAGGAAATGTGCTTTTGCTGAGATACCCCATGATATATG
>Ga0099798_10584_pt1 | contig 11768 bp, 10 predicted proteins | sample Uncmet_Sort29A_1_FD_89870 | JGI IMG/M metagenome (GOLD analysis project Ga0099798, IMG submission 89870) | Marine eukaryotic communities from CALCOFI LINE 67, Pacific Ocean - CN13ID_Sort29A_1 | ecosystem: Environmental > Aquatic > Marine > Oceanic | place: Pacific Ocean: Monterey Bay | collected... | reverse complement strand
TCTAGAGGACCTAGGACTAGACTTCTAAAAAGGAATTTTCTAGTGATAATATTTAAGACATTATTCTGTCTTTTAAAGTTCAAGAATGGTTTCAATATCTCATTTAAAGCTAGATTGTTGCGGAAGAATACTATTCCTTCGTATTCTAAACCACTTGTTCTTCTTGTTAGAATTTCTTCAAACTCCATAAGAACTGAGTTGTAACTAGAACTCTTATAATGACCATAATCATTTCCATGAATATAATTCTCAAAAGCTTCCTCGATATTATAGAAAATGTTCCTAGCTACTTTGTATCTCTCGTTACCTATGTTACTTATAAGTTCATTTATCTTCATAGTAGATTCTAAATTATCAGCTTCACCACTAATCCCATAAGCAGAGGCATATCGAACTAAATCATCAGCATCCTAAGTGACATTTTAGAGGTTTTGAAATCTTCAAAAATCATAAGGGTTTCTATTGGAAAAAACGCTTAAAAAACTATGATTCGAAGCTCTCAGAAAGGGGGGTCTCGAAAACCTAAAATGTCACTTACCAAATCATCAGCAGTAGCTATTGAGTCAAGTTGAAGTTCAGGCTTCTTAAGTATCTCAGTTGGAATAACAGGTGTACCAGTACCTCTACTCTGACTCAACAATAAATCTCCACTCAAAAATAATTTATCAGTAGCAGCCATGAGTTCACCAAGTTTGTTTTCAGGAGTAGCTACTGTAACAATTTTTTTCTCAGTAACAGTTTTAGTATTACTATTAGTAACAGATTTAGTAGTTTTAGCTGCTTTCCCATAATTTAAATTACTAGAAGAAATCATCTCTCTTACTTTCTTCCATTTTGGTTTCTCCTGTTTGCCTCGCAATCTACGTCTTGTAGGAAGTCTTTCTTCTATCTCTAACTTCATTTTCTTCAATAGCAATTCTACTTCTCTTAGACTTAGCTGATAAGGTTTAGCGGTGTAAGTACCTAGTTTTAATACCTGGGTATATTGCTTTGGCTCATAATTTTGGGTTTAGGCTTTAGATTCGCAAATTGAGGATCCTTGGTTCTATCGAAAATTTCACGTTTTAGTAATCAAAATCCTATGTTTTTTACTGCTTCTGAGAGACTTTCAAAAATAAGGTTCGAAAAGTATCCTTTTAGGGTATAGATTCCCTTTAAACACCCTTGAAATTACCTTCAAAACCATAAGCAGTTACTGTCTCCAGCATCTTCGTAATAGAAGCATCAAATTCTTGTAGCCACTTTAAGAACCAAATTTGAGGATTGCTAGGTTCATTAATTGAATTTGAATAATATGCAGAATATTTCGGAGTTACAAAAGTAAGAGCTATTTTTTCGAGCTTTACGAGAAGATTCGGTACCTTGAGCAGCTTTTCAAGATTTTGTCTTTTAATATGAACTTCTAATGAATCATGAGTAGTAATAGTATCACCTTCATCTTCTTCTTTCCGTAGTAACTGCACCAAACTACTTTCTACAGCTTGAACAAAACTCTTGATCGTATCAAAAATCAAATTCCTTATAATAATTCTACGACTAGGATCCAATGATTTCGAAAAAGAGTATTCATTCTTATCATCTAAGAGTTGCAAATAAAAGAAATCAATCACCATTTTCGGCTGCATCTTCATATCCTCCATAAAACGATGCTCTACCTGATTCTTATACAATTCCTTAGCTCTTTGACATACATTAAAACTATTTAAGGACATATACGTAGCGGGACAGAAACACATCAATGAAGGTAATTTGTTAGCTGCATCTTGATAGTTTTCTGGGGAAACGTGATGAATAGAAGCATACGTACGAAGAGTAGAAAATGCGATATCATAATACACTAAGACATTCTTAATACATTCACTACTGTTAGTCTCTTCAACTTCGTCTTCTTTTCCGTATAAGAGATTGTATACGAGAGGATTAACCTGTCTGAACCAACGAAAAGTTTCAGTAACTTTAAGTAATTTCTCTTCTTGCTCTTCTTCTTCTTTATCACTCAGTCTCAAACGAGGAGGAGGAGTTCTAGATCGAGATCGTGACCTAGACCTACTTCTTCTATCGTTTCTAGTAGTGGGGACATCGATAGCACTGGCAGCAGCACTGACAGTGGTTCCAGATCTATTCAGCTCACCCTGGGAAGAACCTAAGAAAGCATGAGCATTAACTGGAGTAATCGAACTTACAAGAGAAGCAATAGACCTAAACATGGTGGTGATAGTATTGTGTGGTGTGTTTTAATTATAAGTATCGTACTCTAGTTCTAAAAACTCTCTTTAGAAGTTGTTTTAGTTTAGTAGTTAATGTATTAATTAAATCTAAAAACTAATCTAGACAGTGTATTAATTGTAATTGTATCAAAATAGAACCTGTTGTAACTTGTATTTTTGTATATTGAGTGTGTTGCTGAAATAATATTGACATTATTAATCATCATGAGGCTTAGCGACGAGTGTTGATCTATGAAATCACAAAGTATTACGGAGAAAATGACCTTTATAATCGATAAGAATAATCGAAAAGTATTACGGAGAAAATGACCTTTATCATCAATAAGAATAATCGAAAAGTATTACGGAGAAAATGACCTTCATCATCAATAAGAATAATCGAAAAGTATTACGGAGAAAATGACCTTTATCATCAATAAGAATAATCGAAAAGTATTACGGAGAAAATGACCTTTCTCATCAATAAGAATAATTACGGAGAAAATGACCTCCATCATCCACAAGAATAATCGAACAGAGAATCACATACACGAAACTATATACATAGAATATGATGAACTTCAAAAGACAAAATGGACAGGGGGAATAGACTTCAAGATAGATACTTAGCTTATTTAGCACTTCTTATAAGGATCGAACTATAACATAGCAACGTGACATCGTCTGGAGTCTAGACTCTAGTCTTCAATCTCTACTCCCATTCCAAATCCTCTTCCTCTTCTTCCTTATTCACCATATATAACATATCACTCCATCTGTCGTCGTCCAATTTTTGCTCTTTCTCTTTCTCACGTCTTCTAACATCGTCGTAGATATCCATTCTCTGAGTCTGTTGCTGGGGTATTCCACAATTTCTCAAACGATATAAAGTAAGACGTTTACCGGGATGACTAGATGATGAAGAAGATGAATTCGAATTATTAACACTCGAACTACTTGTATTCCCTCCTGAACTACCCTGACCTTCTACCCAACTCCCAATTACTTGCCATTTTTGCTTCGTAACATTAGAGAGATTCTTCAATTCTGTTAAAACATAAACTCCTAGTATACTCGACTTTCCATGTTCCTGTTCTTGCCTACTAGTCGTCTGTAACAAATAGAAGAAATTCTGAAGATACTGGTTCCATTGATAAACAGAAGCTGAATCACGTGTGCCGTTGAGGGAAGTCCTGTAATTTGGCAGTCTGAAGAAGATTAGAGTATTCTCGGGAAGGTTTGGGATAAGGGATTCTGGTTTAGCGTGCATTATAGAGAGAGTTAAATGGACGGGAGTTGAAGGACGGAGGAAGTTGGTGGGGATGTTGCTGCTGACGTTAAAACTAGTAGTGTTGGAGACTGCTGCTGGTACTACTACTGCTGTACTAAAAGCTCTTGATTGCTGAAAAGAAGTTTTAGAAGAAGATGAACTACTACTAGTTGGAGACTTATCATCAAATATTGTAGCATCTTCGGATTCTTCATCTTCACTTACGGATTCCGCATCTGAGTTCCGTAACCTTAACTTTTGTTGTCGCTTTGATATTCCATCATTAAAGACAGCTGTTGCGCTAAAGGAAGCATGAGATTCTTCTGACATTATATCATGATCGATAACTTCATCATCGTCTTCTTCTGATGGTGTAGTACTAGTAGTAGTTTTCATATTCTTCTTCTTATTCGATGAACTTCGTTTATTTCTTTTTAGAGATCGTTTCTTCTTCTTAGTAGTGACATTGCCAGTGCCATTACTGCTTTCGTCTTCTTCGTTAACGCCAGTAGTATTACGCTCTTTTTCAGCAGCCGCTCTTAACTGTCCTTCTCTAGCTTTCTCACCTCTAGCATAAGCTTCTTCACGTCTCTTTAATTCCATCCTACGTACTGAAGCAAGTGAAAAGCCGCTTGGAGTTGAAAACGATGCTGTAGACTCAGAATCAGATGCAGAAGGGTTGTAAGTAACTTCTAGTTGTTGTAACTCTAAATCTGAATCATTATGTTCACCATCTTCTACTTGTTCTTCATAATATTTACAGAATCGATATTGATGTCTTTTCGCACGATGAACTATATTTGCATCTGAATTAGATAAAAGAATGTTGTAATGAACAGGTACTCGAGGAGTATCCGATTCTGTATCATTATCAGTAGGTTTAGTAGTCGCATTTCGTTTTAAAAAATCATCATCATCACTACCTCTCTTAGACTTAACCATCTCCAATCCCAGCGCCTTCCCTGCAATTTCTGTCCCTATAACTCCTCCACTATCGCAGAATGGATCCCAAACTAGATTAGATCTCTATATTATGCCAGACTTAATCATCTCCAATCCCAAAGCTTTCCCTGCAATCTCTGTTCCGATAACTCCTCCACTATCGCAGAATGGATCCCAAACTAAATTGGATCTCTCTATATCATGCCATAACATTTCAGTAGCGGCTGCTGCTGAATATGGTGGAAGATCGGATGACATATTCCATTCACTGAAAATGATTTCACGGAGAGAAGGAGGTGAAGGTTTCTTAATTGTTGTATCAGTATCGATTGGTTTTGGTGAAGATATAGTTTTTCTACTTAATGCTTTCGTCTCTACTAAATCAAATCTAGAGTTCAGTGTAGGAAGAGGGTTTGGGGAGTTTGATAAGGATTTCGAAGACAAAGTCGAATGAGAAGAAGAATTATTAGAAATAATTTCTTCATTATACATCAATTCACCATTCTTTCCAACTCTAAAAGGCGTTGGTATTGGTCTTAATAAAGAAGAAGAACTCCCATTACTCAGTCTCATATCATCAGCATATGGTTTCGTATACACAAATGGTCTAGGAGAAGTTAACTTCAACCCAATCGGAGAAAATGCAACAATCAGATTTTCTCCAAACAATTCGATGAATAATGTTGGTAATAAGTCTGAACGAGTAGGACGACGAGGAAGGATTAAATCTTGATGATCTTCTAGCATATGACTGTTATTCGACGACATAACATACTCATTCCATTCCCTATTCACATTATCCGTAATCATTTTCCTCAATCGATCATGATCCCATAATGGTGAAGATTCTGTTCGGATTTCTAAACCAAGTAGGTGCTGCTTCTTCTTCTGATTACTATTTTTGTAGCCAATAACATCTTGATCATTTTCTATTACCTCTGTTAATATAGGTCCAAATAACTTTGTTCTCCAATCAATAGATGACCAGGGTGAAGTACAAGATGAAGATGGCGAATTCGTAGTATTAGTGTTGAAAACTTCTTCTAATCTCTCCCAACTTCCCACGTGTCTAATTGCACCAATGAAAAAATAAACTCCCTCAGAAGATCGACTAAACTTTAATAGCTGATTGAAGAGACGCTTGTTCTCCTTTAATAATGATGATTTCTTCATCTCTTCCTCCAGTACAGGATTGAGCTTTGGTAACTTCTTTTTAGATAATGATTTATGCTTTGAAGCTACTCCACCACCATCTACAGTTTCTAATGCAACGAATCGAGTACTTAAACTGTAGGATTTAACTTTCTCGGGATCCAATCGTCGTTGTGCTTCTCTTAAGACAGTTGCAGTTAATCCTGGTCGAGTTCGTAGGAGGAAGGATGGAAGAATTTTCATAGTTAATAATAGTGGTAGGGATTAACTTAACTATAATTTTAATCTATAACGGAATATCTAGATTGAGAAAGAGCAACGGAGAAATAGAATTTGCTTTTACGATTATGATAGTATGGGATAATATCGTCTTATGACACGAATCAATCATTCACGAAACCCGAAGAGAAAACAAACAGCAAGCTAAAACAATATATTTTTTGTTAACTTTTTTTCTTCTTTTTTCAGTGTGTGTCTACAAACGTGTTTTAATAGAGGGAATTGGCGTCTATATAAGCTTATTTCATGTTCACGAGAGATCAAGATATTAAAGATGATATTAATAGATAAGATTCAAGAGACTTTTAACGCTTACCAAAAACTAACTTTAACTTACTTTAATACTTACAATCTAGCCACGTGTGAAGTGTGAAATTTATTCTTTATTGAATTTGTTGAATAATCTTGTATTCCCATCCTATGATTCTAGGGGCAAATGCATCTTGTCGACAGTGAAGACTTAAAAATAGTCTAAATAAATCTATGATATTAGTCTAGTATTCGTAAGTTGAAGTTAATTCTTGTTTGTTAATTGTCTATGCTCCCCTAGTTACCTAGTTAAGTTTAATCATCAGCGCCTTACTATCTAAGATCTATGATCGTCTTATGTGTTATGAAAAAGCTTCTTTTTAATTAATATGATATAAGTACAAGGGACATCTACATAAATCATTGAAACGGTACATAACTAACTGATTTCCAAAAATCGTACTTTAAAAAATAATAAGAACTTTTCTTTTTAAATAATCTACATCATGATGATGATCTACAGTGTGTCTACATAAAAAACTTAGCTACATAGTACATGATTGGAAAATCCTCAAAATTTATTACATTACATAATATCACTCCTCCTTCTTTTTCTTCTCGAAGGTCCATTTTATTGCATTACATATCACTCCTCCTTCTTTTTCTTCTCGGAGGTCCATTTACATCTGATCTACACATGAATTCTTTACTACTTCTTAGATGATACTAAAGACTTAGACTCAACTAAGTAAGTTTTTTTAAATATTTAATTTGAAAGTGTATAGAGTGAGTAATCTTTTTTAATAAAGTTTAATAAAGGAATATAACAGTGTTTGGTGCAGCTAAATTAATAACTATGACGGAATGGTTTCACTAAGAATTTGTTTGATAAAGTGCATCTGAATTAGAATAATTCTCCGATTCCAAAAAGGAAAAGGAAAAAAAAAAGTGATGTTTCTATATATGATGGTTCTGCTTAATAAATTATGTTAAAATTGAATTTGAATGCGAAACGTAGTACTGCTAATGGTATGATATTTTACTAGACACAACGGAACTGCCTCTAAATATGTTTACAGTTTAGTTATTTAACTACGAAAGTCTAAAAAGTGATGAACTCAGAACTGTAATAAAATTGTTTTTTCAAACAGTGAAATCAACAGCTAACCATTGATTGACTAATAGTATGAGAATGACTTCCCTCAGAATCCATCTGTGAGAAGAATGTAATAGAGGAATCTATCTTCTAACAATTTAAAATAGGACAAATATATTATATATTAGTTTAACGTTTTGAACGCTGGTGGTACTATTAGTAGTATATTTACTAAAGAGATTGGTACTGAATTATTTACGAAAGAGATTGGTAACTAACAATTACTTAGTCTAAGTGCACGAAAGAATTAGAATATTAACAAAAACCTAAGCACTAAGATCTGGGATCGAAGTGTGTGGTAAATGTTTTAGAAATAATACTTTTTAAATTGAATTTGAAACAATATATTACATGCTACTATTCGTCTTGTATGTTTAAACTTACTTACTACTTATATAACAAAGAAACGTAGTTCAGATTCAACAAAGAAACGTAATTCAGATACAATGCAAATAAGCTAAAGTTTTACCTTAAGCTTTATCCTTAAAATACTAATACTTATGTCTTAATCTTAGTCGATACTTTATCGTCTCTTAATAATGAATTGAATGATAGAAAGTATATTTAACACAACAACCGACTCGAAGTCATGTAAAAGGAGGTTCTAATCATTTCGATTGACTAAGCTTAAAGTGGAAAATGAAATAATAAAGTTTGAAGTACTGTAAAGAGCTTGATTTTTAAATTAAGGCTCTTAAATAATAAATCTTAATTTGAAAAGACGATTCGAATTTCGAAGGAATGTACTATATCTTAACACCATACTACAGTGCAGCTGAAGGAGTATTTTATGAAAATCTCAAGAAGCTTAATCTTACTAAAGCACAACTTTAATATCTATTTCTCCTCCATCTAATAATTACTTCCTTCAAATTAACCTCCAAATCTTCCAACAGCATTCCCACTAATAACATTCCCATCACCAACATCCTCATCAGCAATAACACCATTCCCAATATCCTCATTACATTTCCTCATAAAATACTTTCCCAAATCCTTATCAACATACTCAGCCATCTCTTCCATTAACTGGATGTTGCTTTGGGTTCGGCGATCTGGGCAAATTACGGGTCTCTAAATATATCAAAAAAAACGCGCTCTACCAATGAAAAACAGCACTTTAGCATGCAGAATTATGAGAATAGTACTTTGGGGATTTCAAGACCAAAGCAACATCCAGTTAAACCATCACAAGTAAGAGAATTCTGTAATGGTTGTAATTTCTTCAAAACACTCTTAATATTCATTGGTTTTAAACGACTAGAAGAAGAAGAAGATTCTGATTCATCATTAGACTTCTGATTCTCATCCAATCCAATTCCAAACCATTCCCCCAACATCTTCTCCACTTTCTCCTTCGTAGAAAAAACTTCAACGAAACTAACACAGAAATAGGCCCATCTCGTTAAATATTCTTCATCCAAACACGAATGACAACGACGAAATTCGATTGTACCATGTTTCTTCAACGACGCAAGACTTAAAGAACAATCTCGTCCTAGAAACTGTAAAATCTTCTCGTGATCGAATAATAGAGCTTCAAGAGGAGAAGTATCAGTGTGAGTATCAGAAGATTCACCACCACCATCCAATTTCAATAACTCTTCTTTCGAGCCATATCCATTAAAAACTTCAACGATATGATAAAGAAAAGCTCTAACATCACCGTGACAAACACCCGATGGATAAGTTTTGGTATCCTTCGTACATTTAACCCAATCTCTATACAATTTATACTCATGAATAGCAGCAATTCCTGGTTTCTCCGTACTAACAAAACATCCATACCTGCCCCAACTTGGAATCGTCTTTGATGGAGGTTTAGCAGGAGGTTCACCAAGAAGAACGCTTAATGCAGATTTTTGTAGTTGAGCTTGTACTTCAGAACTTGATTGAGGATTCAGATTCTGTCTTTGCTGCTGTTGAAGACGACGCATTGCAATAGCTTCAGGTGATACATCAAGAGTTAACTGGGTGCTGCTATGGTCCTCTAAATTTCACAAAACGTAAACCGATGATTTCCCTGTGCTAAATTAGCTATTTACACTTAAGAAATGGCTTCAAAATGGCTCTCTCGGGATGGGTCTCGAAAACCAAAATTTCACAATTTCACAAAATAAGCAACAAGCAGTTAAATTAGTTTGTTGGATTAGTTTCTGAAGTTCTTGAGTTTCAAGTTCTTTCTTCTTTTTTAAGTATTCTTCCTTCTTCTTTAAATACTCTTTATATTTAGATTGTTGAGATTTGAAGTTTTGAGCACGGAGTTTACCTTTTAAAAGTGATATAGTAAAAGTAATTAATCTTTCTTTAGAAGGTTTTTGCTTTTTAGCGAAACTGAATTGAGCGCGGCTGAAGCTATCTTGGGAAAGCATTGATCAATGGAGGACTTTATATCAATGTTAAACAGACGCTGGTGGAAGGGCCTAGACTACGCATCGTACAAGGAACATGTAAGATTTAGCCATATCCCACCATTTACTAACTGTGCTAGATGTAATTGTTCAAAGTTATCAGAAGATCCTTATGGTGAGCGCAGTAATCCAGCTGTAGGTAGAGTGCGGGCGGCTAATGCAAAAAAGAAACATAAGCAATTTTGTTTTCTAGACACAGCTGGGACGCAGCACTAAGACTAGTTAGTAAAATAACAACAGAAGATAGCATAAGATGATTTATGTAATGTGGTTCAAAGGGCTACAGCTGGGTATACCCACCAGCATGGTATATCGAGCAATATGAACAAAACGAACGAGTAGACCTCCAGAGCGGGCACATACAAAACCTACAAATATTTTTAATTACCTTGTTCCCACCTCTTCTCTTCCCAACCATATTTTGGTCCATCAATCCACATAGTCATACAACTTCTATCTTCTCTCATATGTTCCTTTACAAACTTCATTGTAACTTTCTCATATAAAACCCAATTAATGAAGACGGAGAGTAATTGTAATGGTGTTAAACGAGTAGTAGATTCAGCAGATTCAGAATCAGCAGCAACTTCTAATGGAGGAGAAATAGTCTTCTCGATTCTAGCAGCTTCTTCTTCAAGTTTCTTAGTCTTAGACTTAGAGTTAGTATTAGTATCCTTAATCTTTAAATCCTTATTATCATCTCCACCTCCCATCTCATCCAAGATATCTCCAATGCATTCACAATCTTCAGCAATTTCAATAACTGGTCCTTGAATAACAGGTTCTTCTTTTGATGGAGCAACAACAGTAGTTTTAAGACTAAGTGGTTTCTCAAGTCGAACAATATCATTTTTCTTAATTACTCTACCACCTCCTCCTCCTCCTCCTCTCGCCTCTCTATTCCAAATATTAACATGAATATGAGTTGCAGTTGCAGCATACCTTATTCCCAGAAAATAAGAATTTTGATCAAGTACCCGGCAGCAAAAATAGTGCTCAGAACGCAGTTTCTGCCTTAAAAGTAAAGCAATTCTGATGAAGTTTCTGAGAATCCGGTATTTAAAAGATTTTAATAAGGAGTAAATGCTAAGTACCCTGTCTTTTCACATACATCAGGGTTACACATACCAATATATTTTAAGAAATTAATGAAATAATGAATTTCATGGAATGCATTTAACTGTAAACATGCTTTTAAGTCTTCATTTCTTGGAAAGAAACTCATCTCATTTGGTGGTAATGGACTCTTAAACTCAGTTGGTAAAGTATACGGACGAGTAACTTTATTTACAATACAATCATTGTTATCATCATCAGGAATTGGGTAAGCTTGAGCTTGTTCAGATAAATTAGAATGATTAGAATCAGATTTTGGAAGAACGGGTGGTACGTTAGTTTCATTTAAACCAGCAATATCCTCTACTTCTCTCGGACTCCTCTCCAAAACAATAGTACCAGCATTCGACAAATTTAAGAGATCATCAGTATGATGAGTTGAAGTAGTGTTATCACCACCATTCTCAGCCTCATCACGATCCGTAATTGGAGATAATGGCTCTTGATCACCATAATCATTAAAGAAACTACTCTTTCTATCTTTATCCTTTAACTGTTCAGAAGGCAATCCTTGTTGCAATTGGTTTGCTGAGATAGGTGTAACATAATCAAAAGGAGCATGTACCTTACTCTTATTCCTCAAAACATCTTCTTCATAATTGATTAACCAATATTCCATTTTCTCTCTAGCCTCTTTCTTAATATTCAATCCTTTAACTGCGTATTGCTTTAGTATGTAAATTTTCGGTTTAGGCTTTAGTTTCTCATATTGAGGATCCTTGAATCTATCAAAAATTTCACGTTTTACCCAAGTAAATTCACTCTTTTTGATAGCTTCTGATAGACTTTCAAAATTAAGGTTTGAAAAGTCTCCTTTTAATAGATAGATTCCTTAGAGTACTCTTAAATCTTAAGGTAAAAAACAATAAGCAGCTAATCAAAGCACCATAGTTCTTCATTTCCTTCTTCCAAGATTCTAGATGACGATTCTCTTCACATTTTAACCCTAATAAAAACCTTGCTGCGACTTGCCAGTTATGAAGATA
>Ga0099798_10583_pt1 | contig 11790 bp, 9 predicted proteins | sample Uncmet_Sort29A_1_FD_89870 | JGI IMG/M metagenome (GOLD analysis project Ga0099798, IMG submission 89870) | Marine eukaryotic communities from CALCOFI LINE 67, Pacific Ocean - CN13ID_Sort29A_1 | ecosystem: Environmental > Aquatic > Marine > Oceanic | place: Pacific Ocean: Monterey Bay | collected... | reverse complement strand
AATAACAACCCACGTGAAATTGTAAAGGTCGGGCCGATGGATGTAGACCAGACGCAAACCGAAATAGGCCCATTGTTGTGCGTGCCTCAAAAGACGAAGGCATGACTTGGGGACAGATCACCATCGCTGGCAAGTTTTATCACAATAATCTGGAAATTATGACGTTTAAAGTTTATTTCTTTCACATATATGCCTCGTTCTAAAATAATTTGTTACAGGTCCTGCTCTCCCAAATGTAGGCACAAACTATCCAGGCGCGTAAATTTTATTGTCTCGTTTACGCAATTTTATTGTCTCGTTTATAAATAAATTTATATCCAGGCGCGTTTATACGAGACAATAAAACGGTAGTGCTTAGATATGCGCTCACCAACGGTCAAACGAATTAGCTGCAATTGATATATCATAATGATTGTGTGACATATATATATATATATATATGCGTTATAAGATTTCGTTTCTCTTATTTTGAAATACCCGGACATCACAAACGTAAATTTTTCAGGATCTGTTTTCAGCACTGAATCTAATGACGATGGTGTCTCTTGGTCTGATCCTGCAGGTCAACAAACAAACAAACAAATTAAGTTTCGCGTAAATACCTACAATAATGTGCAACTTATTGTTAAAGCAAATTACGGTTGGTCTGTTATGAAAAATTATTACTTGAATAGAGGCTTCCCAACCTGCTAACAGTACCGGTGTAAAATGTGGAAGCGCGTGGACCAAAAATATTGGCAATCAGATTATCATGGCCTGTGCTGGAGGCTCTGCGAGGTCTTCAGATGGTGGAAGAACCTGGACAGTTAGCTCAAAAAAAGTAACGCTTGATGAAAACGTTACTGGTATTGGTGAGAGCATGGTCAGCGCAGATGGACGGTCTTCAAACTCTTTGTCCATGTTCATTCGAGCAGGAAGCCATGATGGATATCTTAATCATGCCATAGCTCAAAGTGACGACTTCGGTGACACATGGGGGAGTGCAAGGCTCCTGCCGATAGTTGGAGCCACATGCCAGGGCAGTATCGGTCGTGATAAAACGGCTCCCCCTGGTCAGGTGCTACTTGCTACAATCGACGGACATAATAAACTCCGACTTGGGCGTGGAAACATGAGCATTTTCACTCTCAATACAGCGATTGAAGGTTCAGAACCCCAATCACACGTTGATGTTTGGCCAGATGCAGCTGGATACTCAGATTTCGTGCAATCCAAGACTGGAAAGATCCTTTTGCTTTTTGAAGGTGGTGGCAGCGTTTACGACTATGGGATCAAAATTTTCACTCTTGATTTGAATTAAATCAATGTTTATTTTCGACAGGTTCTAGATATTATGATTTAATAATACAAAAATAAATTGATATATTAAATTATGAGAACGAAGTTCCAACAAAATGTAATACCATATTGGTATAATATTATATAGATCTATAGCGTCGACCTAATAATGGTACCGACCTGATATCATTGATCACATGATCAAATTAATAATAATAATAATTGAAATTATAACTCTTTATAATTATTGATTAACGATAATAATATAATAAATATTATAATATATCCGATATGCATAATTTTTAATAATATTATAAAACGCGAAAAGAAGTTAGCCAATTTAATAAATGCCGGCACAACTGATTCTAATCTCACGAGATGTGATACATCGTCACAGCAACGGACTAAGAATGCCTCTTCTCAAACAATATTTTAATCTAAATTTGGTCTCAAGATATTCAGGAACTTAAAAAAAGAAGTTTAGATTTACGAAAAGACCGCTACACATTCGGAAGAAATAAATTTAAAATAATTAGAGAAAGAGAGAGAAACTTGTCTAATTTATTGCTGGAACGCTAAATTCATTCCAAAACAGCAATTTAACTTGGACATCAATATTCTTTTCTAATCACGACAAATTAAAGCTGATCCAAGTCTGATCTAGTTCTTAAGTTTATTAATTATTATCAGATAATTGATCTTCGAACGTTCACACAAAATGTCACAAACTCAAACTGATTTGACAATTTTTGAAACTGATTGAATTTAATTTTAAACTTTAAAGGCAATCTGGAGATTCTGGACTTGGTATTCAAAAACACGTATTAAGTGTTTCTGAAAATTCATAAACAGAGCCCAATTATTTATACATTGAATACAATAAATATCGATAACGCGATATTATTAATAATATAATTTAGGCCCTATTTAAATTTATCCAGATAGGATAAATTATTTAATAATATTAACTTTTAAAGGCAATCCGGAAATATACGGAGCTCATTACATTACATTATAATTACGTATTAATAATATTATGCATTATTATGTCTATATTCAATAATATTAATATCATTGATAATATATCGATAATAAATTAAATAATTAAATTATTAATATCTCTGATAAAATCTAGATTATCGCCGAATTATTATATTCAATGTCCTAATATCGGATAATAATCATAGATATTTAATAATTATTAAAATATAAATTATTTATTATTAATATTAATAATTGTAAGTGTTAATTATAATATTATCCAATAATGATATCCAGGGATAATTTTATTCTTGGATTATGCTGGTAATATGCAGCTTACCACATGATTTAATTTGGCAATTAATTAATTAAATCTCGACCTATCAATAATGATATGAAAATGCTAATTATGTAAGGCACATTTTCAATTTGTAAGCTAAATATGTCTGAGTTTGGTATCGATCTAGTATTTTGGACTATCGATCCTTTAGATCTGTGGAATTAATAACTTTGGAATAATGTAAGAATAAGAATTAGTATTACTAAATTAAATGATCACGAATAGATCTGAAGGGGTTTTAGCGACACTGATAGCGGATTTCCCTCCCTTCTCAGGTAGCCACCTGAACTTTTTTACGAGCAGACTGTGCCTCAGTAGCCTTTTTCAAAAGTTCTTTCCTTCGTGAATCGTCCAAACAATCAACTAGTGCGCGAAATACATCATTTGTGTTCATTAACTCTAGCGGAGAATCACATCCTGACAATTGCCCCTTATCCATGACAATGATCCTGTCGCTATCTATAATTGTATCAAGTCTATGTGCTATTGTAAGCAAGGTGGCGTCACGAAAAACGTCCCGAAGAATTTTTTGCATTGCTGCATCTGTCTTTGAATCAATGTTACTAGTTGGTTCATCACAGACAACTATTTTAGAATTGTTCAACAATGCCCGGCCCAAACTTAAAAGTTGCCCTATCATGAATGAATACAATTAAATTTACCAAACCCCGGATATTTGGGAATATTTACATTGATTTAAATTAAACTATTTATTACTCTGTCCGACGCTCAGAGCGCTGTCTGTCATATGGGATCCTATTTCGTATTCCAGCGCCAGGTCTAATTGGACTTTTTTGAGTACATTGATGAGATCCTTATCATCATGCTCTCGGAACGGATCTAAATTTGTACGCACACTACCGTTCATGAGGAGTGGCTCCTGTGGTATTATCGTCATAATTTTTCTTAGTGTCAGCAACCCAAGGTCATTTATATTCTTTCCGTCAATTTTAATCGAGCCAGTTGAAGGTGGAACGACACGAAACAGCAAAAGAAATAGACTTGACTTTCCTATAATTTGATTACTGTGTTTCATTTTGGTGTATCGAGTTTCTGTGTCTTGTATGCATGAAATAACCTGCTCCAGTCTTTCCGCAAATTCCTATTCTCTCTTTGTTCTCAATGCTGAAGCTGACATTTTTAAGTGCAGGCTCGAGACCAGTACGATATACGAGACTCACAGATTGAAATTCAATAGCCCCCGTCTTGGGCCAAGAAGTTGTCGGAGGATCTGTATTTCGCACCCACTCTGGTTCTTGTGGCAAGTTTAAATATTGAAGCAATCTAAAATCAGTTGCGAATCAAATGGATTTTCTGTAATAGACAGGAACAACAACCGAGAACCTTTCAAGACAAGTTAATGTCAATTGCACCTAATTTAATACAACGCAAATATTCATAGACATATGGGTCTTGTTTCAACAAGGCAGTATAGACCTGGTTTATAATGAAGCAATAATATAGCAGAAAGTACGGTATCAAGTAGGAATAAGTTAGAGCCAAGCCAGCAACGGAAGCATCATATCTGTGGAAGACAAAGAATTTATATGATAGCATAATGCTATCAAAATACATCGTATACAATAACGGATTAGCTTACCTATCAGGGCGAGAGATAATGAATATTGCTGTTGCTGTTGAAATGGCCACGGACAATACTGGCAACGTATATATTTCAACAAATAGTAAAAACTTACACATGTTGTTTCTTACATACCGTAGCTGACCAGAGAATTTGCGTTAACGATTGACGCAGAAAAAAAACTGAAACGATTAAAATTATCTAACTCTTTGAAAAATCGGTTTTTCATGAAATCTCTACAATCTGTAGCACGAATAAAAGACCGACCTGTAAAAGGTTTATTTTTATTTTACGGTATTGATGTTGTGAATTTGAACAATATCTGATACCATCCACAACTTCCGACATACAACTTTGCAGTGGTGACATTGCATTGTTTGATAATCGCCTCATTTCACGATTTAAATTATTCACAACTTTTACTTCGACTGCATAAAAGCCGACTGCACATCCAAAAATTAACAGCATATACGGCATTACCGCACATACAAGCACTGCAAAAGCCAATAAAGTACAAGTGAATTGACAATACGTATCAAGGAAAGGCGTCAGGGTTTGATCGACGAGGGAAAGATCAGATGAGAATCTTGACAAAATTCTTCCAGACGGATTTTCTTCAAACCACGAGACGGGAGCATGCATCAGTCGCTTCATACAATCATCGTGCAAAGTTTGACTACTTCTGACCCCACCTTTCGCCCAAACATTGGATCCATAAATAAGTCCACCGGCGTAACATACGCTGCCAGCGATATATATGACGACGAGTTTCAACTCATTGAAGTCAGAATCTGCATCATTTCTGCTTGAGATCCAGTATGCAAACCATCGATCGTTAAAAAGCATTGTGGCATATGTCAGCAAACACAGTGTTAGGCCATATACAAATCGAACTGGATGAAATCCTCTAATGTAATGCTTAAATACAGCATTTTTAATGCCACCCTCTGCTAACGTCTCTTCTTTTTGTAACTGATTCGGTGCAATTAGTGCTTTTTCTTCAACTGCTTCTTTAGACTCTAGTTTCGATTCATCATTAATTTTCACTAGGGACAGCGATGTTGTTTGTCGAGGGATTAAATTTTTAACGATTGAAGCATTTTGAGTATCCTGCTCTTCATTGGCATCCTTTTTCATGCTATATTCAATCCAAGATTGAAACTTATCTGAGTTGTTCATCAGACTATCATATGTGCCTTTGGCATCAACTTCTCCGTCAGCAAGATAGACGATTTGGTCGAACTAAATGAATCGCAAGCAAAACAATAGTTAAAATGATGTATTATACATAATGTAATACATATCTCAACCAACCTGCGGCAAAAGATGTAGCTGAGAAGACGCCATCAAACACCCCTTTCCTTCCTCTTTACAAAACTCTACTATACTTGAAAAAATTTCGTTTCCTACACGATTGTCCACAGCGGAAAGAGGATCATCAGCTACTAAAAGATCGGGTTTTCGATATACCGCACGTGCAATGCATAGTCGCTGCTTTTGACCTTGTTATTAAATTTATTAAAATTATTACATATATGTAATATGTGGTTCTACTAAATTTTGACCTCCAGATAAAGTGACTCCCCGTTCGCCTATTATGGTCAGATCAGCATGTGGCAATAATTTGACATCTTCGGACAGAGCTGCAAATTTCAAAGAATAGTCAAACTTCTGGGGATCCCAGTCTAAACCCATTACAATGTTCTCCCGGACAGTACCACTGAACACGATTGGAATTTGTGACACATAACCGATTCTGTCTGACTCGATGCACTTTATCACTCCAGTTCCCTCAATCCATGCATCACCTAGAATACCAGATATTAGACAACTTTTGCCAGATCCAACTTTCCCAACAATGCCACAAATGCCATTTTTCAAAATAAAGTCCAAACGACTGAGCGAGAATGATGTAGCATCTGACCACTTCAGTGTAGATGCTTTTATTTCTACCAATGTATTTGGTTTCGTGGAAGCGTCTTTACGTAAAGATGCTTCTGGAATTTGGAGAAACGATTGAATCCTATGTAGACAAGCTCTCGTTGCATAAATAAGTATTAGAGACTCAGGTAGCATTATTAAACCAAGGCGTAAGTTCAAAAAAACATTCAACGCCTTCAAACAATAATTAATTGATTAGTTTCCTATGTAAGTAGAATAAAAACATCTCACTGCAAAGGCATTTGATGCACGTAAGGAATCAAACGCAGCAGAGCGCGCTTCATCACTGCCAACATTTGCGCGAATAGCAAGGAAACAAAACGTGACACATGCAGATAATATCGGAGAGGCGCGACCAAGTTGAACCGTTGTCATACGTAACTTGTTGAACTTCCTACAAGTTGAGTCGAAAAATAAAATTTTTCCAATGTAATCATGTGAATACAAAAGATCAAAGGAAAATATGTTAATTGAAAAATAAATTAACTGGAACAAGATTTGAACCTGAGTGGCTCACATTCGTCAGCTCGCTGTTTGACAATCCGTTCTAAAAACTTGTCTTCCCATGCACACAACTTGATTGTTTTGATTCCCCCTGTAATTGAGTATAGAACTTGGAGAACTTTAATATTACCATTGTAATTACTTCATACCTATTATGTGCCGAAGCGTCGCCAAACGTTTATCAGCCATATTCAGATTCAGGTGTTCTTGTGTCTTCGCAAACATGGCAATGCGACTATTTACGATTAAAATGATTACCATAAAAGCCAGTCCTACAAGACCAGAAGTTCCCACTGTGATCAAGAGCACAACGGTCCCACAGATGACAGAGGCTACTGCATTTGGAAATAAGGCCGTCAGTTTCAAATTTTCAAACGTCTAAGAATACAAAGGGGCCCAATATCATAGCAATGCGCGGGTATTAAACATTCATTTTATCATCAAGCAACACCTTAATAATATCGTTGCCCAGAATACTAGATTCTAGTTGCCAAAGTTACACAGATCAGATCAAACATACAAGTATTTATTTATAACGTACAATTTGTGCGTGTGCGTGTGCGTGCGTGTGTGTGTGTGTGTGTGTAATGGTATGATCGTCTTCTACTGCTGAGAGATAAGTGCATGTCAGTGTGCGTGCAGAGGTGTGAAAGAATGAAGTAGTACCTTGCATCATATGAGCAGACGATATCTATTGACAGTCAAATATTGGTCATACTTTCCCGTTTTGCACTGTATTAGATTTAAGTATTGAAGATGGTACACCTCTATGGCTTTTGCGTGAACTAAGGTACTAGCACAAGTTACAAAACGTGTTCCCATGATATCATGCAGTTGATGCCTTGCACAGCTCACAGCAAATCCCTCCACAATTAGCGTGATAGAGAGCTGTACTACCAGAATAACCAGTCCTCTTTGTTCCTCTCCTTCGGTCAGAGCGTCGATGAGCTTTTTGAGAATTAAAGGCCTTAAAGCAATCCCGGACACAACCCCGATAATGTGAAGTCTAACAATAACTAAAATGAGGGAAATAATACGCCACTACGAATAATTCTAGAAATTTTACAATGTTCCGGCAATTACACTCGTGGCCGTCAATCGTGACATAACTCTTAATAAAGATGGATTTGAACTCTCCAATTCGGCTTGCCATAGTTGTCTCGCCCTATCTGGTAGATCCTGTGAGCTATAGTCCCTGTGGTGCAGATATAATAAGACACCTTCAGATATTATATTATATTATATGATACCAGTCCCCTTACCTCGGCAGAAGTGGCGCCGGGCGCTTTCGCAAAAACGATGGAATCACCCACAGGAGAGATAATTCGTAAAAAAACCAGCGCGGTTTCCTGACACTATCCGTTTCAAGCCCCATCCTTCACTTCACGTCCGAACAACTCTGGCACAATCTATATACCAGGATGCTCCGAACTTCTTGCTACATATTTGCGAATCCTCCACAAAAATTCGTCTGACTGAAAAGAAGTATTTATTGACGATCCATTTTAACCCACATGTCATTCTACTTTCTCTTGTGTTCCCTGCCGCTCTACCACACCGATGCCCGCCGAGAGAGAGAGAGAGAGAGAGAGAGAGAGAGAGAGAGAGAACGGGTTAAAGCATGGTCTGGTTTGACAAAATCCTCGGCTAGCGAGCGCCTTCACTCTGGGGTACGGGACGACGTAAGCATAGGAAAGGCAGAGGTGGGTGCGAGAGAATAACCATAAAGAACAATAAGAGACGCATGTGCGCATAAAAAATTCAGCAATAAAATTATAAATTGAAGAATAATTATTATAAATAATTTATTATTTATATCATGATAGTCTACATAAATTAATAATTATTAATAATTTATTATTGGACTATAAATATTAATATAAATTAAATTTATTATTTTGGTTTTTGTAATAGGCCGAATTATTATAATATTATAATTATATAAAAGTATTAATTAATTATGGATAATAATATTTATTTATTATTTATTATTAATATCGTGATAGAACTATGCCAATATGCAAAAAAACTATATAAATAATTATTAATTATTAATTATATTTATTATTTACCTTGGTATACATTAAATATTATAATTATTTATTATGCATAATTTATTAAATTATTATAGTCTATGACATTGTATAATATTTAATTAAATTTTAAATATGCGCAATAAATTTAAAAATAAGAATCTAAATAATAAAATTTAATTATAATAATTATTAAGACAAAATTTAATAATAATTATTGTATACGTAATTAATATGATATCTATATTAATTTTATAATAAAAACTTATATGTGCATATATTATATTAAAATATGAATAAGCTTAATAATTTATTTATAAAAATTAAGCTAGGTATTTATAATTTAGGGCCTAAAACGTGCATTGATCCATAATAATTAATTATTTAATAAAAAATTTAATAATAAAAATAATAAAAATTATAATAATTTATGCATTTTATTAATAAAAAATTATATTTAAAACTGAATCATTAATTTAAATTTATTTATTCCAATTTTTATTAATAAAATAATTATTATTAATTATTCCGGTCGGCGCTAGCGCTGCGCACTGCGCAGCATGCGCAGGGAGGACCGCTAAAAAATTGAGGAGGGGGACAGGAGGGGCCCGAGGGGCCCGAGGGGGACGGGACTAGACGGGACACTGTCAGATCGTGAAGAGGACTAATTTTAATTATAATTATATTTTAAATAAGCTTATTGAATAAGTAGGCCTTAGGCTATTTATTTTATCATTTAATTTGGTAAAATTATAAATTATTATAATTATTATAATATTATATATGATATATCTATATCTATCTATATATCAGGATACCCAATTATAGCAATATATTATATATATTATGTATAAATATGCATAATAAATTATCTGATATATTAATTATTAAATTATGCATATAATTATTATAGGCCCCTAATATAAAAATACTATGCATAATTATACTATACATCATACAAGGTATCAGATATTGTTTTATAATTATAATTTATGGGGATTTTTTTTGTCTTCGTGAACCTCGGTTGTCGAGATGTATTTCTATTAACTTTCTCAAATTCTCAAACTCTCAAGTATTGTTAATTTAAAAAGGCAATGCAATGCAATGGAATATATATGGAAGCTAGCATGTCGATGATGATGATGAGATATAATATTATAATTATAATTATAATATTATATTATAGTAGTCTTGGGCATGACATTAAAAGGCACCATCTAGTATCTGCAACTTTGACCGCGATTGCGGATTATATTAAAGGAATTGTTGTTTCTAACTATTAATAATAAGTCTTGTAATTCTTAGTGGAATATCGGGACTAACCGTGAGACCTCTGTGGACCTGACCATTTAATTTCAGAGGAAAGCTTTGGTGGTGCCTAGCTTTGCCACAACATTGAGACACACATACTAGATATTTTCATAAAGTTGGATTCTCACCAGCTATGCGTGCTTATACAAATATGCACACATGGTAACATTAGATACAACTAAGTGTCGGTGTCGGTGTCGGTGTCGGTGTCGGCGTCACTGCTACCTGAATTAGAACCCAATATTGGACTAACTTCATCGCAATCCCGTGACGCTTCTAAAGCAGTTTTCTTGTTAACGATAATTGGCATGATGAATTTACGATCCCAGCGCAGTAGGCTGCTTCTAATCCTCCCTCTTTTCTCTTTTGATGTCAAGTGAGACAGCTTGACATCACGATCTCTGCATAGGTCATCTATTGAAGTATGGAAACCCATTTCGATTTTCAATGTATTTAGCAAAGTCGTAGATGTACCACCGAAGAATAAAATAGTAGTTAATATTGTCAACATTGTTGCATTGATCAACAGATCTTGATTTTGACTGGGAAAATCTATCACTAAACAAAACGCAATCGCACCACGTAGTCCAGAATGCAAACAGATAACTTGGTGCGAGAAAGGAATTTTTCTACTTTCGTCAGCAAGAAAATGATTATATAACCAAGCAAGTGGAATGATGTTCAGACAGCGACCGATGTTAATTGAAATGAATACCGTAATAAAGAAAAGAACATGAAACTGTGCCATCGATGCAATAAGTTCGACGCCCACCATGAAGAAAACAATCTGGTCTGAAACTTGGGCCAACATACTACATATTTGGCGAAAGAAAAGTTCTCCTTCCTTTGACATATTCAATGTCACCCAGTGATCCATAGAAATACCATAGAATAGTGACGCAACAATACCAGACAGACCCAGTGCCTCCCCAAGTGCGAAACAACTGTACGATAGGCACAAACACAACATGGATTCCATGACATGGGAGCCCAAAAGCAATTTGAATTTGAACAAAAATGTTGTAGCCCAGCCAGCTAATACACCAACGATTACTGACCCCCCGAAAACTTTTACAAATGTCAAGAAACCTACAAAAACGCTGCCGACATTCTTTGATTCGGTAATAAAGTGGCAGAAGACTGTGTAAAGTACAATTGAGACAGCATCATTCAAAATGGATTCTCCCATTACTTTTATTGCAAGATCTGGTATTACACCAAGCACACCAAACACAGAAAGTGTAGCTACTGGATCTACAGCTGAAATAAGGGCACCGAAAGCCATGGCCTCGTCTATTCCAAGAGACCAACCGGCATCTGAGCCTAGTGATGGCCCGAGTTTGTAGAGGACCATTCCAGTGAAAACAGTTGAAATTGCAGTCCCAATGAGAGCAAACATCAATATCAAAGTAAGACAATCGTAAAGTTTAGCACCGTCAATGTTGAAACCGGCAGTAAAAATTATGATGGGTAAAAGTACTAGACTAAATACATGTTCATTGAAACGAAAATCTGCGTCAGTCGGATGTAGATCGATTAGAGCGCCCGTAATCACACCAATAATAATCGTAACAAAAGACTCAGGGATGAAATGTATATGATTCTGGTGGAGATACTTTCCTGCAAAAATAGCACCCATAACTGCGGCTATAACCATTGAGAGAACAAATGCAGCAGTTCGCTCGTTAATTTCAGAATGAATGTTTGGTGGTGTAGTCAAACCATCCGTCCAAATAATATCTTCTGCTAAATGAATTTCCCCATCAGTTGTGATGTAACCACGCCTTTCAGCCGTGCCTTCATGAAGGTTCACAATTTGT
>Ga0099798_10582_pt1 | contig 11796 bp, 10 predicted proteins | sample Uncmet_Sort29A_1_FD_89870 | JGI IMG/M metagenome (GOLD analysis project Ga0099798, IMG submission 89870) | Marine eukaryotic communities from CALCOFI LINE 67, Pacific Ocean - CN13ID_Sort29A_1 | ecosystem: Environmental > Aquatic > Marine > Oceanic | place: Pacific Ocean: Monterey Bay | collected... | reverse complement strand
ATCATGTGATTCAGTAGAGCAGCCAACTAAAGTAAAAATCTGTGGTATGTGGTTTGGTAGCTTTCCAATGTTGTTTTTTGGTTTCAAAAAACTGGTATGCCTGCTCATTTCCAACTAAAGTTGGTGAGATATACAACACCTTCCAAATAAAATGTCTTCACACTTTCAACCATTGAATTTGACCTTCTGCTCGATGACGTTCGGATTTCGACCTCTCCTCTCCAAAATGTGCAGAATCTGAAGTTTCCAACGTCGTTTCGGGATAACTCTTTGAAAGTCAAAGAATCTCAAAAGAAAGTCTTCATCCTTCTCAAAAGTCCAGAAAAAATCCGTGCATGCCTGAAGTCCTTTGGTCTAAAAAAGTCCTCCTAAGGCACCAACTTCATATGGCAAATTGGTTGAACTTGCATGCAACAAATTAAGATGAAATTGAGCGTTGTGTGTGTTACCCTTTCTCGACATTCAATTCAGCAAAACGCGTACAAACAACTTGACGCAAAATCAAAGCAAGCTCACCTTGCGTGTGTCTGTGAAAAATCAATGGAAAATCGAAGACTTCCAAATGATTTGTTGCCCGTGGTGCACAAATCAATGTTTTCCAAATCATATCACGACATCTCACTCCAATTACCCCCCCCTTGCGCGAAAAATTTTGCCTTTTATGTGTTCACTTTTTCCACTAAACTAATTACCCCCCCCCCCTTCATGGGGGGGGGGGTGTCGTGATGTGCGCGCGTTTTGAGGGGTGTGGAAAGTAAACCAAAAACTCCATTCGGATTTCCATCGAAAATAAGACACACTTCCATCGTTGGTTTCCTCTGCCTCTCAGTTGATAAAGTTTCAAACTGTGTTCTGCGATGTGCACACAAAAGGCATAGATTTGGGTTTTTCTGATGGTCACACGCCGGCAATGTGCGAACCAACAAAACATGAATGAACGAGGCTGCACGGCCCGCCGGGGGCGGGCGCTCCTTGCAAAGTTTCAAGTTACTTGACAAAGGTTGAAAAGTGTTGTTGACTTAGTTAAACTCAAAAGTTTACTTTCGTTTTTGTGAATATGCAAGGCACTAATTGAAGAGACTTTTCGTGTTGGTGCAGAGAGTCTTTTTACTCAGTGTTGTTTTTCAAGTAAATTACATGTGAGTCTCGAGGGCGGGCTCGCTTCGCTCGCCCGCAGCTACAAACAAAAACAAAACAGTTAGCAAAGAGCAAGTACTTTCCATTTTCTGGTTTGATTTTTGTGTTGCCCTCAAAAAGCATTTGTCCTCAACTCTTCGTCCAAAGTATTTTCGTGCTGGCTTTTTGTTCTTTGTGTTGTTTTCAAGTAATTACACGTGAGTCTCGAGGCGGTCTCGCTTCGCTCGCCCGAGGCTCGAGACAATTTCAAAACAGTTAGCAAAGAGCAAACATTTTCCACTTTCTTGTTTGATTTTTGTTTTACCCTCAGTAAACTTTTGTCTTCAACTCTTCGTCCTTTAATTTTGCCTACAGGCTGCTTTATAGCCCACAAGAGGTCAAAAACCTTGAATATTTTTTGAAAATGTCGCTGTATTTTCACGGAAGTCACAAAAATTTCTTGATATTGCTGGTTTTCTCAGAATCAAATTCTTAAGTTTTTTAGGTTCCTCTTGCAACGTGGTGGTCTTCAATTTAGTCAGGATTCCTCAAGAGGGCCTTACTGCATTTTATCACTAGAGCAGCGCGGCGTGTAAATTATTTGCATTGAGGTTTACTATTCAGCAAACATGGAATCTGCACAAGACAAATTAATTATGGTAACCTAATTTACAACGGTTAATTTGTGTTTTTCATACCAATGTTTAGACTTTTTTCAACCGTTTCATTCTAAAGGAAATGATAATTTATGGAAAACAAAACCTCCAGAAATTGCTGTTTCGTGACGACAAAAACCGGCAGACTTACAATGTGTCATACACGAATCACTAAAATTTCTCATCTCACAAAATTCTTACACCGTTTGAGTGGGGACTGAGGATATGGAAAACAGGTTAAGAGCCATGGAAAAAGCAGTGAAACTCCTCACGACTGACAATCGAGACCTAAAAAAACGGGTATGGAATTCGAAAGCCTTTTTTTCATCACTTTTGTTGCGGAGATTAAATTTGAGAGAAAATAACGCTTACCCACCGCTGTTTCGAAGAAAGTGGCCCAAGCATCGCATAGACAAACAAAAACTTTGCATGGCACCTTCTGCAACCATGTTCATATCTCACATATTTGCTGATATATTAGCAATTATCGAAATTTCTGAAACCCACAAATGAAAAATGTGACATCAAGAAATTCTCAGATTGATTGTTTTTTGGCACATTTTGAGGACAAAAAAAAACAGAAAATTCATGAAGATTTGTAGCTGATGTTGGGGGAATGAAGATCCAGTCAGGCTTTTCAAAATACCTATTCGCAGCGCAGATGAAAAAACTAAATTTAGCAAAACTTTAAAATCACAAGTTTGCGACACACATTTTCGAAATCAGTGGTTTTGCAGCGGTTTTTGTTTTTGACATCAATGTTTTGCGGAATGAAAGGTATTGGTGACACTTTGAGCTATTTTCGCCTCAGAAAACTTCGAAAAACCTTCATTTTCGATGCAAACAATTTTGATTCTGCAGAATAAAATTCGGAAACTCAAAATAGTCGGAATTTCTCAGAATAAAATTCTTAAACGCCTGCTTTACCAGTAAAGAGAGAAAAAATGCATTGGAGGTGAGTTGAAAGAGCACGAAGTCATTCAAAACGACCTTCTCCGCATGAGGGTTCTCCTCAAGGAGCCTGGAAACCTATCCACGAAAAGGAACACCTCCCAAAGTACCTTGTTGCGTTTCTTGCACCTTAACGATAAAGGGAAGAGCTGTGATTTTTCAAAGTACGTTTTCTCAGCGGTATATCACTATTTTCGCAGCACCTTCACAAAGGCGGACGCTGTTTTAAAAGTCTGGATTTTAGTATTTTTTCCAAAAAATGCTAAACGAGCTCACAGAAGCGAGTATTGGTCGGATTTACATGAGACCGAAGTATGATGGAGTTGAGAGATATTAGTTTTCAACTTTAGAAATTTCGAGTCAGAGAAATCGAAATTTCCAGGCAATTTCGATAACTGAAGTTGGGACCCTTACTATGTTTTGCGCTCGTTTCTTGTTTTTTGAAATCATGGTTTTTGGCGAATATATCACAAAATATGCAAGATATTGAGCTGAACCCAAGAGCGAAAATGGAGAGAATAGAAGTCTCCATACAACCATCTAGGTGAGGGCACCCCTCCACCCCCCTTTTCTTTGAAAATCGTCTGTTACTGTGAGGCGGCGGGGAGACGCTGCACAAGGCTCTCGATTACGTGGAACCTGTTGCAAATGTCGCCGGGGCTGTAACGCGCGAGTTTCTTTCTGTGTTAAAGGGCTATCAAGATCTTTCTTTCTCAAGAGCAAACAGAAGCAAAGCTGTGATCACGCCGAACACTTGATTAAAAAGTCCAGAGCCTCAGCTATCCAACGCCGGGTCAACCACCAAAATTGGACATTTTCGCGATGACATCAACCCATCTGAAATAAAAGTTCAAGATCCAGAAATTTCTGAAAAAAAAAGGTGCTCAAAATGTCTGAAATGAACACATTAATCCTCCTCTAAAACCTTGGGACCTTATCATTGCTTGTGCAGTAGAAATTCGTTTTTCAAACCTGAAATGTTAAAAAATCAACACTACTTTGCTCTATTTCTCATCCTGGGTAAAAACGAGAAAAAACAGACTTGAATTTGACAAGGATATTTGTTTTGTGGGTGAGAAATTTCTGTTTTCTCCCCCAAATTTTGGAAGGACAAATTCAGATTGGTTTGGAATTCTTGAGGAAAAAACTTTTCTGTCCAGTTTTTTTCTGCGGTTTCAACGGTAGTACGCTTGTGCCAAATTTTTTGTTTCCTGCTTAGTACCACGCTTCATAAATTTCTTAGCCAGTTGCCGGACAAGGACTGCTTAAAAAATTGGGCCAAGGGGAGGGACCACATTAACCTTCTCTAACGATCCCCTACAAGTTTTACTCCTTCCTCTATGGCATGAAAAATGTACTGGTCTTTTTCGCGAAAAAACAGCCGAGGACCTTGATTTAAAATAACCACTCTCAATTGATGTCTTTCGACGAAAAAATCATTTTTGAAATTTTCGATCATATGAAAAAATACGTGCGATATTCAAAAGGTGATTTGTGCAGGGTTGTTTTGTCTCGTCGACTCTGTCACTGGTCTAGTGATTGTTCCCTTATTTGGTGAGCAAACTGGGAGTACCTGTTGATTGGTGAGGTTGCCAGCGTTGCCTCGGTAGCTCAAAGCCCGAGCAGTCCGAGTGTGAACGTCGAATTTGGTGCAAAAGTGGACGTCATATTGGACGCAAACAGATTTGCGGAGAAAACTGGCATGACGGCGGACAAGTGTCAAATTTGGGTACCGTGTAGGAAAGTATTAATAATAAAAAAAAAAACACGTTTAAGTTTTTTTCATGCTCAGTGAATATGAGACAGATGAAAAGTTTTTTTGGAGAGGGATCGTCAATCAAACTGAAGTTCGGGAATTTTTATTTTCAGGCGTGTGCCTTGGGCTTATCACCCAATATGCGCGCAAAACCCGTATTTAAGAGTGGTTATTTTAAATCAGGACCCTCGGTCAGTTTTTGCTGCAATATAAATACTTTTTCCTACAAAGTGGTTGCATGAGTGCCCCATTTTTGTGAAAGTACATACGATCGATGTGGACATGAAAAACAAGTATTATTTTCTCCTGGCGGTCACCCTCCTAGTATTACTCCCAATATGACTGCAAATACCGGTTTTATTCGCATTTTGGCACATTTGGGGGATCTTTTTGAAAAGGGTCGAACGCCGGGGGAAAAGTGACCAAGACCAGTGTATTGAGCTGAATAATGTTCCTCCGAACTTCGGGGCACCTAGCATGACTTGTTGAGAAGAATCACGAGTTTCAAAACTTAAAATTTCGAAAATAACGGTGTTTTTGCCTTTATTCAGCTGTAGATTGTTTTTCAACAGAAGTTAACCAAAAAAAAAGCCTTCAATTTCGAAATTTTGAGTTTTGAAACACGTGTTTCTTCTCAACAAGTCATGCTACAGTAAACTCCCTCCCCAAGGACTTACCATAATCAGGATTTCGAATGACCCTACGGTAAGTCCTTGTTTCAGCGAACAACCCACAAATGAAAAATTTCGCCGCCTTCGGCGGGAGTGTTTCCCTTTGGGAGATAGATTTTTCACGATGTAAAAAATTCCCCAGTGTGGAGAGATTGAATATTTCAGCAAACACTTCATGGGTGTGGAGAGATTAAAACTTTCAAACAAAAATTTCCCGGGTGTAGAGAAATTGAATTTTTTCAGAAAACGTTTTCCAGGTGTGGAGAGACTGAAAATTCCAAACAAGTCTTTCCCGGGTGTGTAGAGATTGACTATTTCAGAAAACACTTTCTGGTGTGGGGATGTTGAATAATTCAGACATGCATTTCCCGGACGGGTGTAGGGAGATTGAATTTTTCAAAAAATATTTCCCGGTTGTGGAGAGATAGACTATTCCAACAACATCTTCCGGTGTGGGGAGATTAAATAATTCAGACAAGCATTTCCCGGGTGTATAGAGATTAAATTTTCAGAAAAAATATTTTCCGTATGTGGAGAGATTGAAAATTTCAAACAAGCTTTTCTCGCGTTTGGAGAGATTGAATTTTTCAGAAAACATTTTCCGGTGTGGGGAGATTGAATATTTCACATAAGTATTTTCCGGGTGTAGAGAGATTGACTATTTCAGAAAACACTCCGTGGGTGTGGAGAGACTGAAAATTTCAAACAAGTCTTTCCCGGGTGTAGAGATTGACTTTTTCAGAAAACATTTTCCGGTATATATATATGGAGAGATTGAATATATCAGACAAGCATTTCCCGGGTGTGGAGAGATAGACTATTTCAACAACATTTTCCGGTGTGGGGAGATCAAATAATTTAGACAAGCATTTCCCGATGAAAAGATATTGAATATTTCACAAAATTAGCTTTTATTTCCCCTACAATTTTCATTGGGGAACAAAAAATTTCATTTGTGGGTTAAAATTTTTCGATGGACCCTACGGTAAGTCCGATGATAAGGGGAGTTATTGTAAGTCCTTGGGGGGGGGAGTTTACTGTAGGTACCCCAAAGTTGGGAGGAACATTATTCAGCTTAATACACTGATCTTGGTCACTTTTTCTCTGGCGTTCGACCCTTTTTAAAAATATCCTCCAAATGTGCCAAAATGCGAATAAATCCGGTATTTGCAGTCATATTGGGGTAAGATGTCTAGGGGGGTGACCGCCAGGGGAAAATGATATTTTTTTTCATGTCCGCATTGATCTTATGTACTTTCAAAAAAAAGGGGCACTCATACAACCACTTTCTAGGAAAAAGTATTTATTTTGCGGAAAAAACTGACCGAGGGTCCTGATTTAAAATAACCACTCTCATTTTGGACATTCACAGCATGGCTGATTTTCCGGGGATGACCTCAAACTTTGGGTTATGTTACCCAAAATTGGAGAAAGAGCTTCCATTTCATAAAATCTGGGGGTAAAGTTTTTCATTCTACAGGATTGCCTTCATCAAGAATTTTGTTGTAAGTTATTCGAAATCTTACGATGTGCCTTTAATGTGCTTTCTAAAGGCAAGAACATGATATATTGAGACGTTCAAAACGGCGTTGGAAAGTTCAGAATCTTTTCTTTTCGAAGGGTAGGTAGGTAGGGATGCTACAGAATCTTTCATTTAATGCCCTCCCACTTTTTCAAATACCGCAAATTGAGACGTCTTGAGAGTCGTTCAAAAGATTTCAAGGGCACAACTTACAAAACTGTAAAATGTGAGAATTTCCCTGAAATTATTGCAATCAGGGTTTGAGACGAAAAATGTCGTTTTTTTTTCTCAAAAACTATTTTTTGTCAAAATTGTGAAAAACATGGAAATGAGACACATTGAAGGGCATGTTTTGACATTTTTGAAGCAAAAAAAGGTGAAATTCTTGTAAAATTAAGGAACAATGACTTGAATGAATTTGAAGGGAAAAATACAGAAATTTCTTCAATTTCACGAAATTTCTGATTTTTATAACTAAATATCAAGATTCAAACTGACACTAACAGAAATTCAAGCTAATTTTCAAGCAAATTGGCTTTCCAAAATTGAAATCCAGACATTCCAGAGGTTTACTGGAAATTTTGAATTTCAATCGGAATTTGATGTTTTGGGAAGCAAAATTCATGCGAGTCATAATTTGAATATTTGTCCAGATTTGAAGAGTTTTTGAAAGTTTAGCATGAAAATGCCCTTCAACGTGTCGTTTCACTTCCATAAAGTGAAATTATAGCACTTTACCCAGGATGAGTAGTTTAGGTGGGGGGGGGGGTGCGGCCGGTGCGCACCTTTTCAAAAATTTTCACATAGGGGTGGGGTGCGCATCCTGTATCTGGGAAAAGTTATAATTTTCACATAGGGGAATGGTGCGCATTTGCGCACCCCCCTCACCGAAACTACTCATCCTGCATCGTCATTTTTGAACCCACAAATGAAAAAACGAAAATTTTACGATGGACCTTGTATTGACTTGATATCACCGGTATTCGCTCCATTTACCCCCCCTTGTCGAGAAAAAAATGGGATAATTAAGAGGGGGGGGGGGTAAACTGATTTTGTGGGAACTCCCTCTAAAATTTACTGGGAAAATTTTTCCGCTTCGCGGAAAATAAGGGGGTAAAGTTAAAGGGGGGGGGGGGGGTAAATGGAACGAATAGTGGTGATACCAAAATATCCACTGGATTGGGAAAAAAATTTACAGGGTCAGAGAGACAAACTGTTGTAGTTTTGGAAGGAGTGGGAGGGCTAGAAGTGAAAGGTTCTGTAGTAAATGCTTGTATCGGATATTGAAGGACTGGTCTGTCAGGGGTTTGGTGGGTATCGTTGAGGTTTACAACGGGTGCAAACAAACCTGTCGCGTTACGGAAACCTCTGGCATTTTCAGCAACTCTGACATGGACATTAGACCTAACAGGGCTGTGAAGTTCACCGGTGGAGTACCCTCAAAAACCACTTGCAAAAGTTAATTTTGTAATACTTTTACAATTTGAGAGAAGGAAGCGACTCGAATTTTCTGGTTGGCAAGAAATCTCAAGAATTTTCGGGTTTTTTTGCAGACTTTTGTGAAATATCGAGTCTTCTAGAGGAGATAGCATCCAACATTTCGACAAACCCTCTTAATGGCAAGTGCAAAATACGATTCTTCATCCGATCCACAAAAAATCATGTACCTGGCGACCGGTGGAGCCAGGTTTTTGGTGGGTTCGGTCACATAGTAAGGGTCCCAACTTCAGATATCGAAATTGCCTAGAAATTCCAAATTTTCTGACCCAAAATTATTACACTTCGAAAATAATATCTCTCAACTCCATCGTATTTCGATCTCATGTAAATCCGACAGATACTCGCTTCTGTGGTCCGAAAGCGGTTTTTTTTGTACCCACAAAAATGTTTTTCCATCTAAAAAGGCCATTGAGCTTTTTAAAATTCTTAAAACTCACATTTTTGATGAAATCTTATTAATTTCATGATTTTTATTTTTTCATTCTAATGATCAAGTTTTGTGGCAACTTCAGAATTTTTGAATTTTCAAACTCAATATTTGCTGTTTTTTTTTCTTCATGTATTTGTTCACTGAATATTCTGGAACCCTTCATCCGGTTCGTCCCGTTTAACCCGGGACTTTTCCGCTGGTGAGTCAACCGACGTTCACTGATTATTCAGTGAAAAGTCTGAGTAACTCCTCAAATTACAACCAGGATTTAAAAAAAAACAAAAAATGTAGATTTAAAAACAAACAGGAATAATATGAAATGTTTGCACACTTTTGTTTCAAAACCATCAAAATTCAGAAAAGTTTGATAAACTTTTATGGAATTGTTCAAAAAAAAGAGGTGTTCAAAAATCAAAATATCAATCAAAGAGCAAGAAAACACGCCGCCGAATAATTGTCTATCATGGCGGTTAGGGAGAGGTGTCACCAAAATGAATCAAATTTCAGTCTTCTCAAAATGCTTCTTGAACCTCATGAAATCTCAAGAAAACATTTGTGAAGGCTTTCGGAGATCTAAAAACCTCTTTGCTTCCGTTTTCATACTAGTGAAGTCACTCTATGAGTCATGACGCACTTCAAACAGAATTATGAAGGTGACCCAAAAAATTTGATTTTTAGATGTCCAAATAATTGCCAAAAATGATGTTTTTTTTCAAAAAATGACTTTTTTGGTGGACGTGGATCATCACCTCCCTCGAGATGAAAGCTGCTCTAAAGCTTTGGCAGAGTCCGGCTAAGTCAGGGCAACACAACTGCAAAATTTCATTGGTTTCTGAAACATGGTTGGAAAAATATTCCGAAATTCCATCTGGGGGGGGTCCTGGAGAGGCCTCCAGAGCCCCCCCCAGAAATTTGAACTTCCGCAATAGACAATTATTCGGCGGCTTGTTAGCAAATTTTCATTCAATTCTAGAAAATACAGTGAAAAAACAATATTTCTTGTGAAATTTCATAATTTCAGAAAAAGTGAAAACAGCAGATTTTGATGAAATCAAAAAAATCTTTTCAAAAATTCAGAAAAATTCAAAACTTGCATTAGCCAAAAGACAGCAATTTTTAACAACAAAAGTAAATGGCAAGCAAGCAAAATGTTACAAAAACACAAAGAAGCAAATTTCAACAAAATTATTTTTCCAAAAAATCTGAATCATCAAAAAGTTTTTGTGAAAGCCTGAAAAACAACAAAATTCAAGAAAATTCAATCAAATGTTTGAAATAACGAAATAACAGCAAAATACAGTAAATTTTAAGTTGTATCATATTTTTAGAAAAGAACTGAAAACTAAAGTCTATGAAAACACCATTATGACAGCAATTGTCAAAAAGTTAAAACTTTAAAAACCAAACAAAAAATTGACACAATTTCATTTTTTCAGGAAACATGAAAAAAAAAAAGGAAATTTCGATGAAAAGTTTGAAAAATAATAATTTTCGACGAAAAAATTGTTTTTGAAATTTTCGAGTATATGAAAAAATATGCGAGATATTGAAAAACTTCCAAAAGGTAACTGATGCGGTGTTGTTTTGTCTCTTCGAATCTGTGTTCAGTTCAGTGATTGCTCACTTATTCAGTGACAAATTTGGAAAAAAAATCCCGGGTTAAGGTAATAAGTTCCTGCTCGTGGACCATTAGAGTGGGCCGCAAATCAAAGAGCGTCGAAACCCCCTCTGGATACTTTGCGATAGAGTTGGACGAGAGAGGCCGGATCTGTGTGAGTACTGTCCCAAGCCGCAGGAATTGAGCCGAGCGCGAGGGCGCGCACGGATCACTGACAGTAAAGGTTCATCAAGCTTTTTTTTTCTCCTGAAGAGCAAAGGGAAACTGAGCTGTGATAACGTCGAAGTGTGCGTTGAAAACTTCAGAATCTCAGCTATCCAACATCGACGGCTCAACAATCAAAATCGGACTTTTTTTCGAGAATATAATGCCAACTGAAATAAAAGACATAAAAGTTTCAAACCCAGAAATTTCTGAAACTTTGGAAAACGTAAACTTTTGCATCAGCAAAATTATGTTTTCGAAAGCAAATCAACGAATATTAACTCAATTATTCGGAAAACGAAAGCGAAATTCAAGCTCATCAGGTGTCTAACTCAATTCCAGATTAATTGTGGACTGTTGTTTTTTTTCTCGGATCTTATTCCAAGTGCCTCACAACATTTCCATTCACTTCCTTTTAAATTTCAAGTATTTTGTCGTTCAAAAAGAGGAAATCCTTGAATTTCGTCTCAATTGTTTAGGAGTGAGAGTCAGTTAACATTGAAGTTGCACATATACGTTTTTTTAAACAGTCAGTGAATTGCAAAAGGGGGACAAAACACCGATATGTATCAACTTTACCTTCCCCCTGTCCATCATTTAAACTTCCATTTCCAAAAACTTCATTTCCACATTTTGATTCATTGCGATCTGACCAATATTTATTGATTTCTGGTGCCTTGAAAAAAAGCATTATTTTTACTGGAGGGTCACTCACTCAGGGGTGCATTTTACAAGGAAAGTGCTAAAATTTTGAAAAAGTTGTTTTTTCTTAACTTCAGTGAGCTGATTCAAAATCTTGCAGGAGAGAAGGTGTGATCAATTCATACGGGACGGAGGTTGCTCCACTTCATTTTCTGAGACCGATTTTCATGAGAGCTGGGTAACTTTTGAATACTACAATGGCTGCAAGAAGAATGAAAATAGGTCCTCACGTCAATAGTGGCAAAGCAAATTCATTTTGCAACTCAAAATTCAGAAGCAACACAAAAAAGTTGAGGCTTCTCTTGGGGGAAAACAACCAGTATGCCTCATGATCGCGCTTGCAAAAATAGAAACCTCCCCCTAACGTCTCAGGTAAAATGGTCTCCAAACCTGAGTATGATGGTACAGGTGCCTTTGACTAAACCCACAGAGTAAGCTTGGACTTGAGCGAAAGCTCTGCGAAAACGAGAAAAAAAGTATGACAACGCCTTCACTCAAAATGGATATGTTGTCCTTCTTGAATACTTTTTTACAAAACAACTGAACAGAAGCTCCGTCCCGTTTGATTTCAGTCCCAGGTTCCCAATAAAGTTTGCTCAAAAATAAATTCGAGAGCTGAGGAAAGCGCCTTTTTTCAAAAGTCGAGCACTTTTTTCTAAATTCACTGAAA
>Ga0099798_10581_pt1 | contig 11805 bp, 9 predicted proteins | sample Uncmet_Sort29A_1_FD_89870 | JGI IMG/M metagenome (GOLD analysis project Ga0099798, IMG submission 89870) | Marine eukaryotic communities from CALCOFI LINE 67, Pacific Ocean - CN13ID_Sort29A_1 | ecosystem: Environmental > Aquatic > Marine > Oceanic | place: Pacific Ocean: Monterey Bay | collected... | reverse complement strand
GTGTCGAAAAGAGGCAGCTGGAAACTGCACTAAAGAAGAAAGTTTTTTTTTTTTTTTTTTGACCTTTTTTGACTTGAATTTGGATTCGGTTGTAACTACATTGAACATAATTGAATTGGATTGGGATGGGAGTTTAGCTTGCAATTGGTGTGCTCATTGATTGCTTAGTTAGCTGAACCCTGACCACGCCCGGAAGGTGATAAAATTAATTTATTCTTTTATTTACTAACTTAACGTCTAAGATTTAATAAAGTTTTAGAGCATTCTTCACATAGGTGTATGAGTTGTGCTCTATGTGCTGCGCCGTCTTAGTTCACGGGGGTAGCAGTCAAAATTTCTTCCTAAGTATGTAATAAATGTAGTAGTAGCACCTGTATTTTTCAGCCTGGGTGGGCCATCTAATAAATAAATATATTTCAAATTGAATTGAATCGTTCTACTTTTATTTATTTATGAGGTGCCTCGCCAAGGCTGAACGTAAAACGGTGACAAACGTACAATGGTTTATACGTACGGAAAGACAAACTACCACTTATTTACAAATAAATAGGCAGAAAATACCACGTTTTTACGTGTAGGAAAACAATACTGAGAAATTAATAAATAAATATCTAGCGTGCGCCCAAGAACCGGATTCCACCAGAAGATGCCTTCAATCCCCTCTCCAAGAGCGCCTACAAGAACCCGAGACCCGAGTGGAGCATTGGTTTGACTTGTTGATACTTTCTTTAGGGGGAAGATCCAATTGACCCAAATTGGGGGAAACTTGGGGCAATGTGATCCTTTCTTCAACACATTTTTATTATAACAATGTCATCAGAGCGATAACGGCAGGCAATGCCAATGATTGGTTGACAATAAATTCAAAGGCAATTCTTGAATGATTTGTTATCTTACATGACTCGATCGCCCTAGCTAGGGTTCATAAATAATTTTAAACAAATTCAAAGGCAATGATTGGGGCTTCGACGCCTACAATAACATGTGTAATCGTGATCCCACGTGGATTCGAGGCGTGGACCATGAAAAGAACAACAAGAGCGAGGAGGTTTCTTCTACAGTTAGATTTTTAGTCGCAGAAGCTACTTTCTTCTCTGAAAAAACATGCAAAAGAAACGTGGCGGGAAGGCCCGCCCCCGCTGTTGCCAGATTTGGAAAGAGAAAGTGCGCGTTTAATTTCCTACTAGGCGATGACTGCCCCAATCGACGAATCAAAAATGAAGCAAAAAAAGCTGGTATCAGATACGCTGAAACGCCCTGTTCAATCATTGAAAAAGGTTTATTTGAAAAAAAAAGAAAAAAAATATTTCATAAAAAAAAAAATATTGACTAAGATTGAAAAAAAAAACGCCCTTTTCAATCATTGAGAAAGGCTCATAATATTAGATTGTCATTGAAGACTAAGATTGAAAGAAAAAAAAACGCCCTCTGAAATTCTTAATCTTCAATCTAATAAACCTTTTTCAATGATTGAAGATCGCAAATTAGGTTGAAAACAAAGGTTTACCGAGCTACAACGGACAAGGGCTTGCCACCTTACTATTGCCCTTTGCTGAACCCATCGGGTAACCACCATACTTCGGGTAGCCGGAAAAGGCGGTGGGCCGTCAGCTCTAGTTCGGGATCAACGAGAGTTTCTCTCTGTTTTTTTCTTAACAAAGATGTAGTTTTCTTCGAGGTCGCTAAAAAACGTGGCTCTGCGGCGTTTATTTAACCAAAAAAGGTGGCTCCGGGGGCCATGCATTTATTTAACCAACTGACAGGGTGCTATTGTGGTGGATCAGATGCCAAACTGCAATCAATTTTAGTTAGACTTAGTCCCAGGTGGTGTTCCGAGCCCTGTGGAAGAGACAAGGCTGGGTGCCGAAAATGTAGAACCTTTTGGGTCCCGATACCGGGAAATGAGTCGGCGCAAGTTCTTTCAAAAAGGGTAGCAAAAATGGTCAAGCATGGGCCGTCAGCTCGAGCTCGGGATCAACGAGAGTTTCTCTCTTTTTTTTTGGACACGTTTCAAACAGCATGCGCCCCCCCCCCCCCTTGCTTAGACGAAGTGTGGTACATGAGTTGCAAAATCCTCCATTGATTCCAACAGGCCTCGAGTGGTTCTTCATCACTACCGCAGTTACGCCGGACGGCTACTAGTATCACTGATGACTCGGTCGTCAGCCCCATGCTGCTCGCAAAAGCCGCAGGAAAAGTTGCGAAAAAGGTGTGCGGCGTCATGCTCGACATGAGCCCACAAGGTTTTGTCGTTTTTTTTTTCATTATCATTCATAGAAGGATTACAAAAAATAAAAAACAAGAAATCTGCACATTGAAAAATGATTTTTAACTTTTGTTTTCATTATAATTCGTCCTTTATTTTTGTGTGCTTTTGTGTCTAAGTTGTGCTTTCCTTCGGGATAGCTTTGAATCTTGAATTTGAATGATTGATATACCATGCAGTTGGCGCCTAATTCCGCTAGATCCTGGCTACTTCTGGTTTTTTTCCATTCATCAATTAGGAGGTCGGATGTGCATCCTTGTTCGGCACCCTTCGTTTGTTGATTACTAATTAGAAGTGGGTTTATACCATATGCCACGACAATAAATAATCTGGTCCTGCTTGCTAGTATTCCTAAGTGGTCCTGCGTGATCTGGAAAGCTTTTATTCTGTGAAAAAGTCTCGGAAAGAATTGCCGAGCGTTGGGACGAGCAGCAACTAAATAAAGCGATCTAAACGATATAGAAACGGTCCACAATGAAATGCTGAATATATAAATAGAATAAACAACACCCTTATTTAGGAATTAACAACAAATTGATGCTATGGTGGCATTTTCTGACCGCCAAATCCGACTATAAATAATACTAATCGCTAAAAGGCGTTCACAACATTTACTCCACCCGCAAGAAGAAGCAGCACCGAAGCGTGTCCTCTTCATGCGGTTCGGAGCCAAGTTACAGCAGCAACCCGAACGAAGCAAGAAAGAGTCCAAATGATCTATTCAACAATTATCACCGGCATACCCAGGACAACCACAATATTAATAAGAATAACAACCATAGCAACAGCCACAATATTAATAAGAATAACAACCATAGCAACAGCCACAATATTAATAAGAACACTAATAACAACCATAATTCTGGTAAGAATCACAATAACAACAACCATAATGTTAATAACATTGACAACAATGTTAATAGCAACGGCAATGATAGCAACAGCAATAAAAACGATCGTAATAGTAACGATCGTAATAGTACCAGTAATTGCATCAACGGCAAAAAAGACAGAGCAATGGCAGAGGCTGCTAATAAAAAACTCCCGGGAATCTGCAGTTCCGCTAGTAATAAAATAATCCCAGGAACTCAGATAAAAATATCCCCCAAAAATGCAGAGAAACCTCCTCAGATGTCCCACAAAAATGCAGAGAATAGTCATGTTGATCCAACGCACCTCATAATTGACGATCGCGTTGGCGGCGAAAGACAACATCCCGTGGATAGACATGGAGGAATCAATAGAAGTAATGGTAATATTACTAATATCAATAGAGATGGGAATGTTAATATTCAGAAGAGGCGTAACATGGATGGTATTGATGGGAATGATATTCAAAGGAGGCGTAGTCTAAATAATATGGATGCCAACAATATTCTATTGAACCGCAACAGTATGGAATTTAACCTAAACGACGGCCTCAAGAAAAACCGAACTAATTTTCTTCTAGATCCAAATGGAGGATCTTCTCCATTCCTTAATAATAATGGTCTTAATAATGCACGACTAGATTCTGGTATTAGCGGTGTAAATATTGATGCCAATGGATTTAGCAGGTATGATGGAGGAAATGACTCTATTGTTGGCTGCTCGGGGGGAAGTGGCCGAAGCAAGCTCAAAACGACCCGCCCGACTACTGTGGACCCCAACATCGGTACTAGTGGTTCTTTTAATTAACATTATTGGTTGATTCTTAGGTTGGGCAGCAAATTTAAAAAAAGCAGTCATCACCCGGGCTTGTTTTGACCCAAATGTCCCCATTTTTGAGGAAAAAAGTGAATTACGACCCGGCTCTAGTCCTTTTTGCCCCTAGAAAACGATTCAGAATCCTGGTTTTTACGCACTTTTTTTTTTATCTCGGTTTTTACGAACTGATGCTGTAAAATGGGACAAAAATTCCATATTCTAGGCTTGAAAACCCTTCCCAGGACACGCGAAAATGGAATGATTGATGCCCGAAAAAGCTGCCAAAATATCTCTATTTTAGTTGGAAAAACGGTGACAATTTCAGCCAATCGCTGGCCATCCTAATGATTCACGATATATAATCTCGCCACCCTGGTAGACCCCAACATCGGTACTAGTGGTTCTTTTAATTAACATTATTGGTTGATAGATTCACAATTCTCTTTAATTAACACTGTTGATTGCCACCGTGGTAGTCATATGATCAGGGCAGGAGTTCGAGAAAGTTTCACCCACGACCTTGTGAAGAAAACTTCGCCTGGCAACACTGTCTTGAAACAGGTTCTTTATCTATTGTCTTTTCAATTTATAACACTATTTTGGACTCGAGAGAAAACAATATGAATTTGAAAAAAAATCCTAAAATTCAGTGAGAATATCCTAAAAATATGATAACAAAAGACAATATATATCCCCAAAATATGAGAACAAAAATATCCCAAAATAACCCAAAAACCCCTCAACAAGAAAACCTCAAGAAAATCCATAAAACCCATTACCCCCTTACCCATTTAAGATCCAAACAAACCCAAAAAACCATCCAAATAACCCCAAGAAAATCCAAACAACCAAATCCGAAAAGGCCACGGGAATTTAGTAAGTGGAAGATCGGAACTTCGAATCGCGAAGCATCACCACAACGGCCACCATTTCTCCAATTGTGATTCTGGCAATCGCAAAAGTGGTGGAATACACTCCAGTGCAGGTCTGGGCTGCACTCCTAGCTTGGGCCCGATGCCGTTTCTTTTTTTTTTTTTCTTTCTACCTCTATTGCCTGATCCAACTTACATTGCCTAGCAGTAAAGAACATTACAAAAAATAAAAAACAAGAAATCTGCACATTGAAAAATGTGAATTTAGGTGAAAATGTGAACTTTGGTGGAAAAATATGAATTTCACCCCGAAACCCCGACCGTCATAATCATCAATTAATATCTTTTCATTCTACCGGCTCAAGATGTTGCTTGGTGTCCCATCTGGTCTGCCCGGAAACGGAAAGACCAGTTACTTAAATTAATTTACATAGTGTTATTAATTTACATAGATATTAATGGTGTTACTTTCTGTTCCTGTAGATCCCTTCAAGTCCTGGTGGCTCCTTGTGGTCTTTCCGGCCCCTTACGCGCCGGTTTCCCCGCTCTCTAACGTTTCCATTCTCGCGGGAATCTAAGCGGGAAAGAATAGTTCAGGTTTCCGCAATGGCGACCAGTCTTTGGCATCCATGGCATATGTCCACTTTTGGAGCCTATGTCAATTTTTGGCATATATCAGATGAAAGATTGCATTGATGAGTGATAAAAAGATAAATACTGGATAAAAAAAATTCTCCGAATTGAAAAAATGCGGAGAACCGTAAGTAGTACTAAAAGCGGCCAGTGAGGAGGCACGGCTCACGCCAATTATAATCGCGGCCAATTAATTTTAAAAAAAAGATTCGGCGAGTCGACCGAAGCGGTGGCCGAAAACAATAGGCCAAGAAATCATCTCGCGCCGGCGAAGAGCTCTTCGAGAGCAGAGCCTGGCTTTGCTCACACGTCACGGATGGATCGGGTATTTTATTGAGACAATGACGCTGTGAGGCCTGATAAAATCCATATACTAACCGTGTATTGCCCAAAATTTTCTGGGTACGAGCAAACTTTTCAAATCAAGATACTAGCTGCAAATAGCCATGAAAATGCTCGAAAAATACGCGTTTTTTCAGCTGCTAAAATCCATTTACTAGTCGCGGTTCGAACTTCCTGGATGCGCTGTTTCTTGAAGTCAATTCTAATGCTTAAAAATGCAGATTCTAATGGTGATATGCTTTCCAGGGACATCATCAGGCCTCACAGCGTCACTGTCTCATTTTATTATTAAGTTAGGCTACGGAACACGTTCCCCAGTCGGCAGAACACATTCCTCTCGTTGGTCAGACGACCTAGTCGTCAATTATTAAATAATAACTGAATGACGTTGCAGTCTACAGAAAACACACAATACGTTAAGTTAACACGTAATGCGTTGCCTAAAAAAGGTTGGCGAAGACCAGGTGCTGCAGCGCACGGAGAGGGAAAAAAGCTTCTCTCCGAGCAAGACTTTTTGCTGCTCCTTTTCGCCGCACAAGAAGACGAAGTCTTCATCTCCTGTGCGCAGAGCACAGCAGCAGCAAGGTAACTAATTAATAATTGACGACAAGGTCGTCTGACCCGTGTTAATTGTGAATATGGAACAACCCCTAAATTACTCAAAATCAACTGCAACTTTTTTTTCAAGCTTTATTATCATTTATTTTTTTAAATCTCATTTTTTCCAAATGGAGATTTTATTGCTGTTATTTATTAATCATACAATCTGTGCTATTATTATTATTATAGCAGAATATTACAAAGGAAAAACGCACTTCGAAAGCAAAAACTCGCAATCAATTCTCACATCAAATCACGATCAAAAATTACACTTTACAGGTACAGGCTGCCAAATGTGTTTCCAAAATGCGTCCAAAATTTGAATATTTTATTACTTACCAAATGTCCCCCCTTTTTCTTCCCAAATTTGAATCTTTTTTTTACCGTTGGGAAAGCCGAGATGATTGATTCGCGGGGGAAACATTGAAATTTGGGGGAAAGGCGGAGGAAACAAAGGGGGCGGAAAATGCGAAGAAAAAACAAAAGGGGCAAAAAGAAAAAAAAACATCAAAGAGAAACAAGGAGAAGGGAAGTGGGATGTTTGTTATTCGAGGGTGGGAGTTCCACGCGAAGGGTGAGGGGATTTTGAACTTTGATTGTGGAAGAGGGGACGGGCGTCTCAAATAAATACAACTCTCATTTTGGCAGGTACCAGGAATAATCACAACTGATCTCAGTTGTGATTATTCCTGGTACCTGCCAAAATGAGAGTTGTATTTGAGACGCCCCCCCCCCTCATCCACAATCAAAGTTCGAAATCATCTCTAGTACTCTTGAGGTCACGAGAAGTGGCACATGATTCTTTTTTAGTACACCAAATTGGAGGCAAATTTGACTCCGAAAAAAACACGTTTTTAGAGGCAATTCACGCAAATAAATACAACTCTCATTTTGGCAGGTACCAGGACCTCTTTTTTCATGTGAACATCGTTTTGCGGTAACTAGTGAGAAGCGTTAAAAATATACAAAAGTGGAATCCCGGCAAGCACAAGGTGGTTGCGTTTTGCAAGAATTGACCGCAGTTAGGGTATTTGCGGGAGCAAAATGGCTGAACAAAAAGTAGTGTTTTTTGGGCAAAAGGAGTGTTTGGCAAGTGACATGGGGTTTCCAAAATAAAAAAATCCCGTGACCCGGATTCTCTATCCCGCTTCGCGGGGGTTATTAAATAAATACAACTCTCATTTTGGCAGGTACCAGGAATAATCACAATCCCTTGAATAATACAACTCTCATTTTGGCAGGTACCAGGAATAACCGCGCCGAGGTGGTGATCAAAATCCCCGCAAAATGAAACAAAAAGTGCCCAAATGGTGATCAAAACCCCCGCAAAATGAAACAAACAAGTGCCGTGGTGGTGATCAAAACTATGGCACTTTTGACCGTTTTTTGGGGTTTTTCTCGTTTCCTTGGGGGTGAAATGGGTGGAAAATAATGGGACCGTATTTTTGATCAGGATCGGTACAACTCTCATTTTGGCAGGTACCAGGCATAATCACAACTCTCATGCAGCAGCCAGCAGCGCTATCATGAGTGACGCGTCGACGCGGCAAACGCCGACGCTATTGCAGGACTATGGTGTTTAATTGTTCTTTTTTTTTTCGGCAAACGGCCACGTTGTTACATTGGAGATCGTTCCTTTCCTCCCATCCCGTCCACTTTGGGGGTGGTAGTGCGCTCTGTGGTCATCAGGCTTAGATGATATTACACAATTACGGTAATTTTTGTGATGCGTCCTCCACTCGGGAAAGGGTGAGAGCAAAATCTCGATGTTTTTCCCAAGATTATTTCGAGCTTTTGCCTGAATATTGTTTAGTAAACCTTTTTTTCAAACTCCTTTTTTTTAATTTTATCAACGCGTATGGATTTCTGTTAATTCTGACCCCGATCGGTTTCTTGTGAACCCCAATTGGTTTCTATTAAATAAACTTCTTTAGTAGCCTAGAAACCGCCACCTACTCAAATATAGTCCAGTACTCAAATATACTTCAATAGCCTAGAAAACCAGCTAAAGCTAATCGCAGTAGGTACCTAAACTAACTTTAGTTTGCTCTTGGGAATAATTTCTTCAATTCCTATTTAGCCCCAGTTGTAGTTGACGAATCGACTAAAGCAGGTGAGTTGTAGTTGTAGTTGCGAAAATGATAATCGACTAATGCAGGTGACGCGTGCAAACTGACGAGAGCCTCGAAGGAATCTTCCATCCCACGGCGAGGAGGTGGGAAGAATCCTTGTAATAACAAGTACACCTTTGGTGCTGACAACTCAACAGCTGCCGAGGTCCGCGAAACGCTCCCGATGATTCTAAACAATAGCCATAAATAAGAGCAAGTAACTAAGAAATAGGGTCGCGAAACGCTCCCGATGATTCTCAATGATAACCATAATAAGTGACTTCTCAACAACAACCATCAACAAGAGCAAGTAGTAAATGAGAGCAAGTAAGAAATAGTGCTAGGCTGGTGTGGTCCGCAATAAGCCGTAAAGAAGCGCTCTCAATATTAAGAGTAAGTAATAAACAGCGCTAGGTTAAAATTTTGCTCCGCTGCTAATTTAGGTCATCAAAAAGCGCTCTAAACCAGGGCTAGCGGAGTGGTTTCAAAGGGGGGTACTTAACAATCACACGTTGAATAATAAATACACAACAACAAAATGGACTCACTGCAATATGTAACAAACAATGAACACACAACAAACAACAAGACACAACAAATGTATCTATTGCGCTGTCGCGCAACAAAACTGCGTCTCCTTTTTGAACAAGCACAAAGGGACCCAGCGGATCAATTCCCTTTTTTCGGAACTATTTGCTCTTACGTAGGGGAACTTCATCACAATTCCCTGCACAATTGCCTGTTCTTTTTTATGTCAAATCAAATGCTTGCTCTTTTTATTTCCTGCACAAAAGTCAGTATCTATATTATTCAAGGTCAATTTTATGCATCTGGATCAAAAGTCACCATCTATATTATTCAATGCCAGTATATTTCGAAATTAAATCCAGGGATGTCAATTTATCCAAAAACATTCAATGAGGCGTTGTCTATATGATTATTTATCCAAAAACATTCAATGCGGCCAAGTCTATATAACTAGTACAGACTCTCGATTTGGAATTTAATCAATACTGTTTCCAGAAATCGTCACATTAATGCAACATGAATGCATCAAGTATGTTTTTTTTTTTTCAAAATTTATCTATTTGTGAAGGGAAAATGTACGGAACATGACGAGATGACGCCGACAAAATGGATACGGCCGGAAACCCCACAGAGACGCGATGACGCCATCGCAAAAAATGATAAACCCATGACTGAGTGATTATGAAAAAACGGCGAAAAAGCTATTGGATTCGATCGTATGCGTTGACGGTTTCCACCCAAATATATCCATACGTCATTGACACTTCAATGCTAAAATCGCCCAGGTGGGCTTCCTGAATCTACTCTCTTCCTGCCAGCCTTCGCTCGCATCCACTGTTCGTAGCCCCGGTCGCCGGTAATAACGCCATTGGAAAAACAGCTGGAAACGATGCTATTAATTTCCAATTCATGAGAAAGATGTCCTCTTCCCCTTGCGCCTACCATATTCGCGGGAAGAGAGCTTTTCTTATTAACAATAGAAACAGCACTACTCGTATGGATTCCCGTATCAACAAATTCATGAATGATTCCCAAACTGGCGTAGACCCCTTCTAGTTCCTGGTTAGACGATTTCAGCCTCCAATCTAATTTATTAAAAATTCCTTTTCACATTAATGCAAATCAGATTATTTCCGGTAGGTACGTTCGTTGGTATGTTCAGTATATTAAATTAATTCTGGTATGTTCAGTATATGCAATTCTGGTATATGCAGTCAATGTAAATGTTTATTAATAAAAAAATAGAATCATGCAAAGTTTTCAAGATGAATGAAATGAATGCCTACAATGCCAATTTTTTTTATTCGTATAATAGATCTTAGTACGTAGTCTCCTAAAAAAAAAAAACGTAGTCTCCTAGTTATAATACTATGGATTGATTTTCCTAAGAGCTTTTTTTGAAACGAAATACGTAGTGGTATCCGGATGAAATGTAATCCTGTAAAAAAAAAAAAAAATCTAATCTAATACGTAGTGCTACTAAAAATACTGTTCAGTTCTCTACTATTATTTGAAATGTATTCTACTAGTTTTGTTCCATTCTCAAAAAAATATAATCTACTGCTTTGGAAATAATATTGTATTTGCTTCGTTGTTGATAAAATTCTAATATAATTTATTATTTTGGAAATATTGTACACTGTATATTCACGCACTAGTCAAATTACAGTCTAAGTTTGTTTCACGCAGTCACCGAATTAATGAGAATCCAGATTTTTTTGGCTGATCCGGTTCGACTTACGGGAGAAGTCGGTGAAAAAGCGGGGTCTGGTTCCGTTGTAGAAAAATGGACTTTTCATTCAAAATATGGGTGGAGTTTTCGCAAATTTTGAAAATATAGATTTTTTTCCGCGTCTTTTTGCTGATTGGGGCCAATCTACTGATAATTATTACGGGCATTTGAGGGGATGCGTGGCGATGTTCTCTATGATTCGGATTCTCTATCCCGCTCCGCGGTTGCTTTTTGATTATGTTTCCCAAAATATGTTGTATAGTATCTATATGCAGTTGCAGTTGATTACCCGGCCTTGAGCCACCAGGTCTTGTCTTCCCCGGAAGTGCTGGACCAGGTTAAATATATGGATGGATGGGTTTTACAATTGATAATATTTCCATTGAGAAAAAACAAACGAAAACAATTAAATAATATAAATGAACGTTGGTCGTAGCTTGTAGCATGTGCGTTGGAGAAACCCCTTGTACTATGAATAACCATTGCAACCCTACAATACTATGTATTGTATGAGTAATAATGAGTAACCCCTTGTACGAATAGCGATTGTATTATTAATACGCAATTATTCCTAAATTTTGAAGTGTACATTAATTTTTTGTGATCAGTTGGAATGGAGCGCCCAGTTGGAATGACATAGAAAAATAAAACCGAAGTTTGCATCAGTGTTTTTCGGTTATTCTGAGTTCATTTTGCGTCCGTTTGTTGAATGATTGTTTTGCGTCATTTTGATGCAGGTGTCAGTGAAAAACCGAAGTTCAGCGAAAAACCGAAAAATAATTTATGAATTTTCATGCATGTGTCAGCGAAACAGCGAAAACAAACGCTGGTGCAAGCATCAGTTTGTTTGTTGGATGTCATGTTCGAAAATGCCATTGATCAGGTTCCGGGAAGCGCCAACATTTTTTCCCTTGGGAATCCGGGTTGGATTTTGAGGAAAAGTGAATATAAATTGTCAATCCGGGTTGGATTCTTGAGTTCAAAAAAAAAAAAAGGAAAAAGGAAGACGGTCGCCGAAAAGCAGTATGTGTTTTG
>Ga0099798_10580_pt1 | contig 11816 bp, 10 predicted proteins | sample Uncmet_Sort29A_1_FD_89870 | JGI IMG/M metagenome (GOLD analysis project Ga0099798, IMG submission 89870) | Marine eukaryotic communities from CALCOFI LINE 67, Pacific Ocean - CN13ID_Sort29A_1 | ecosystem: Environmental > Aquatic > Marine > Oceanic | place: Pacific Ocean: Monterey Bay | collected... | reverse complement strand
TTTCCAAACCGGAAGGTTAGCATAGGCCTGGGGAACCGTGGCTTCAAAAAGCTCCAAAAGTGTGTGCAGCAAGAATTAAACCGGGTCTGAGACACACACAGAGGGACAGACGGACACTTAATTCTTGCCTCGGCAAGAATTAAACTCAGATTGGATAGTCTCTTATTATCAAACGAAAAGTATGTTTCTGGACTTTATGGGGGCGAGTAACAGTAAATTAGTCGAGTAGTGTTGTATGTCTGACATGTTTTTGAATTTTGTTTTCTTTTTCTGGGCGGCAGGTTTTTATTTTTGGAGTTTTATTTTTGTCGATTATGTTCCAAAATGTTTCATATTGTTGGGGAAATTGAAGGGGGAAACATAATTTTGATTTTTTTTTTTGAATATTTTGGATCCATTTTTGATATATATTTTGAAAATTAAGTCCGTTTATTTTGAATTCATCCGTTAATTCTCATCGTGATTTCAGGGATTTTGGGTGAACAAATTCGACTAAAAACGTATGGCAATGTGTCAAAATTTCTTTCTTTCTTTTTCTAAATAATTTTCGATTTTTTGTTGTAAAGATTTACAAACAATAACATATTAACAAAATGATTCCCGATAAGGAAACCCCTCCATGCAAAGCCGATCAGTTAGATGTTGGCAACGAAATCGCCACCACCACCCCTGGCGAATCGTTACAAGATTCTGGACGCAAAGGCGGTAGTAAATTAAGACAACGCACGTTCGATTCCGATTCAGACAAAAAGAGTGAAAATTCTAGTGAAAACTCCAGTGCATCTTCTATCGGAGGTGGCAATGACGAGTCTCAAAAGAACGCAGTTACCAATGAATTCTTGGAGGCTGAAAAGAACTGCGAAAAAAACGGATTTGTAAAGGAACACCATGATAACCGTATAAAAGAGAATTTGAAGCGCGTTGGTAAGGTAATTTTAGCTGGCGGTGCAGTTGTTGGAGCCGTGGTTGCTGCGCGTTATGTCTATTCCGGTGCGGGTGGTGACGTCGACTCGAATACCAGATCCATTGAGGCGGGTGTGCCATTGGGAGTGGAATGGCCTAGCGGTTTACGCGGCGGCGAGTACAATTATGTGGAGGGCGAAAAGATTGTGTGTCGACCAGACAAAACTGACACGCATGATGCTTTCAAAACAAAAGGAACACTGACAAAATTCATTACTACACAGGGAGAAGAAGTCGGTCACATACAATATTTCCGAAATTCTACTATCCCCGGTAGAAAATCACATTTTTTCATTAGCGCCAAAGTAACCCGAAAGGGATACTTCAAAGTTGTATACCATGATAATAGGCTTGGCGTCCTCGGCTCTGTTCTCAAACAATTGAAACAAATCCAAACAAATTTTCAACAAAGCCAAAAAAAAATGCATGAAAACCCCTTTTTTATATTCGTTTTTTCAAAAAGTGAACAGAAAAGGGTGCATAAGGGAATTTTAGATTTTTTTTTATTTGTGACTCAGCAAACGAGGCCTCCGAAATTGTGATTTGCGTCCTGAATGAAAATTTGTATTTTTGTTGGATGAATATTGGATGGGGCATGATGTGCGCATTTGGTTGATGTTTTTTTTGTTTCCTTCTTGGCAAAAAAAAACCCGAATCGTGTACTCGTTCTGAATCAGGTGGGTGTTGATTTCAAGATTCCATGCACATTCGTGTATTTGATGTCAAAGGGGCGCACGGTTTAACTCTTTTTTTCAATGAAAGAGTCGTGGTTTTTGATTTTTGAGCAATTCTCTTTTTTTTTTGGTGTTCATCGAGCGCAATCACATCGGGCCGAACGGTTTGTGTCACGAACCGGAGGAAAGAATCAAGACCACGAATCCGTTCGGGGTTCTCTGGAAATCAAATCCGAAGAAAATCTGACCCCCTTGGAAGAAAATCGCCTGTCCATTTTTCTTGACGTAGGAGGACTGCTTTTTTTCATTCCAAAATTTGATTTCCAGGAACCCAAATTTGTGTTCATTTATTGACGGATATTTCATTTTTGCGGATCTACCGACCCACCTTTTGGCGGGGCTTTAGATGCATGGAGCAACTGTCTGATTGACCAGTACTAATGGCCTAAGGCGCGCCACAGTATTCAACTAATCAGCGACCTGCAGGCCGAATCGAAAGAGCTCATTTCATTTTTTTTTTTTTATAACCCTCAATCCTAACCTTGTTTTGTAGGTTTTTCCAAAGGTTCCGCCATCCAAAAAAAGGTGTCTGTTCAGAATATTTCAGAGGCTAATTTGCTTCCCAGGGGTAAAAATTTGTTTTTGTGGTGGTTACTATGTTTTCCAGCCCCGAAACGGAGTGAGCTCATGTATCCATGGGAATCCGGTTGTGTTGGGCTGCCACTTTTTTGTGTGCATTTTTTTCCATGATTTTTCGACGTTCATCTGAGGAAATCAATCTTTAAGATCGATGTTCCAAACTTTGGAACATCGTGACGCATATCTGTAGAACCGCCGCATCGTGGCAAACCTGTGGAAGCAATTCTCTTCCAGTTTTGGTCAATGAGCGGAATCCGGCCCGGTGGTTCCCCCGCGCCCCTCATTGGCCCGTCATTGGATTAAAATGTGGCACACGAAACTTGGTTTTTGGGACGTAACAAGACTACAGTTTTTCTGTGCCCGATGGTCAAGTTTGTTTGGGGTCGGGTACACCTTTGGCGGTCCAAGTTTCCGCCAAATGGTTTTATAATTCATGCAAAATTGGTATTTGTTCAAAATTTGTTTGGAAGTGTTTTATGGATGGTCATCCCGGAAAAAAGCCAAAAAAATTGTAGAGGTGCCTTCGGAATACGAGGTCACACAAATCTTCGAAAACAGAACAGAATGCCTAACGGCAGTTTGTGGACAATTTTTTCCGGATTCCATCTATTGGCCAACGCGGGACGTCTGCATTGGACAGAATGGGAAAATTAATCCTTTGCGTGATTTTTTGTGGTAGAAAACTTTGGAAACTGAAGGAAGGAGAATTCGTCTTAATTTCAACTACATGGTTTTTTGAGATTTGGTAAAATTATTTTCGCCTGTTGGCATTGATATTTGATTGTGTTCTTGTCTGTTGGATTCATTTATTGCATTTTGATAAGTTTTTTTTTTTCATAATTTTGAGAAATTTATTGGTGCATAAGTACTCTATATACGTTTTTTTTTATTGTGGATGTTCATTCATTTCGTCTTGGTCCGGCATTTCGGGAGAATGCGAGCGAAGGTCAGTATTTAGACCATTTTGGATAAATTGTATGAGGTTATTATATCACGTGGGGGGCCCAGCAGTCTTGCGGTTTTGGGAGGGGGGAAAAAAAAAAACGGTTTAGTATTTTTATATAGTTAATGCATCGTCGTTGCAACTAATTCAGATACACACAGGGGCCATAGTTAAAACATGGTTGAAGCGCGGATGTGAAGAAAAATATCAGGCATTGTTTTTGTGAAAAAAGTAAAACCGGCCAACCGTGTTGCAGAATTCATTTCCTTCTATGATTGGTGCGCATGTAAAACTCGGAATATCTATGTGTGGAGCATCATATTAGGAAAACAAAATTTGGTCGACAACATTTGAGATGATTTGTTATTAACATTATTTTTAAGGTATTATTTTTGTAATTTGTAATCTAGAATGAGGAGGTCATTTTGTTATCAATTCGACATCAAACATACTATATGGGCGGGATAATCACATTTAGTCTGAGGTCTCTGGACATAATTTTTGTTGCAGGGGGGACAAACATTTGTTCAGTCTCAGGAATAATAAGAATTTCTTAACATATTGCGTATCTATTTTTGATATGCAAGCCATATTCTTCTTTACCAAAAAAATACTAGTTGTTTCTGATGTTTTCTCCTATTATTATGTCGTTCGCTCCCATTAAGTTCCGGAACGGACTCTAGGAAGGGCCTCTTCGTCTCAGGGGGAAAGCAAACTAAGTTAAGGTATTATGTCGTATTGTCAGTTTGGAATTCGAAATTTTTGAGAGATTGTTTTGAGAGTTCAACAAACGATCATTTTCGAGAGGGTGTCTTTGAAACGTTTTTTTTTTTTTTTCGGGAAGAGGGTTGGTTTCATTTTCATGGGATGGAAAACAACAATGTTTTGTCAACAATTTCCCATGGGGATTTCCAAATTGTTCAAAACTTATACGGGAAAATTTCCAAACTTCTAGCATTGGTGTATTTTCTTGGGACAATATGAAATTATTTCCCGTCCAAAATAATAATTCAACTTTACATTATCTATTATTGATTTCATTGTAAAACGAAATTTTCACAGAAAAATTTGAATTAGAACTTTCTTACTTGTAAAACGAAAAACTCCTTTGTTTTGATACGTAAGCCACATCAACGTTGAGTTTTATTTTGACAACAACACTAGAAACAGAAAATTTTTAAAAAGATAGAAAAACACCGTGTATTTCACTACTATTTGGATAAGATTTCTACGAAAACTAGAAATTTTCATAAAAAACTAAAAAACACACTTTTAATAGCATTACAAAACAACTAAATTTAACATTGTCAACATGCGTAAACACTGTATACTTCCCGTGTTCGCGTTCGCCGCGACATTGTCAGTATTTTTAGAAACGTACATCAGCGTTCATGCGTTGTCTTTAACGTTCCGAGCCCAGCAGGAAAAACGAGGTGGTAGTAGTGGTAGTTCTGTTGGTGGAAAAAAGGATGCGGAAGAGAAACCCAACAGTTCCGACGATACTAGAACCATGCCAGATGGTTCGACATTAGGCCCACGCCAGGCCACGTCCGACAGCACCGGTTCCTGGGTCGATGTTTTGACACCGGTCAATTCCGGTGACGGTGGCGCGTCCGGCGCGAGTTCTGGCCCACGACCGATGCCGACTCCCGTCCCAGTCCAAGTTCGCCCAATCTCCGATATGCTGAGAGCGCACGCCGCCGGGTCAGACGCATCCTATGTGCAAGTTGACTTCGTGGATGATCAGTCCACCACAGACGATGCTGAGTCAGGGATGTTAACCGACCAGAAAACACAAGACGATTCTTCTTCTGACAATTCATCCGCACAGACAGTTGCACCAAAAACTTCTCAAAACGCCGCAGCTAGTACTTCAAAACGTGTCCAATTCGCAACTCCCGGTATGGACGCAGAGAGCCTGCAAAAAGCGATCGCCACGGCTGTTGAAAAGGCCGAACAAGGTGGGTCTGGAAAAACACCGGCCACTGTTGTACTGTATTTTCTCGTTTCAAACTTTCTGGTTTGTCTGGGTCGGTTGTGAATTTTTGACTCATTTTTTTTTTTTTTTGGTTCAAAAAATAAAAAAAAGATGCAAAACAAAAAACGTGTTTTTGGGTCAAAAAAAACGCCCAAAATGGCCCACCATACCCAGACAAACCAGAAAGTTTGAACTCGTCGATGTTTCCGGGTCAACAAGCGATTACTGGGCCGATAATTTCAAAGGACTGCTACAGTTCGTGAAAGATTTCAAACTTTCTCGTGTCCAGGTCAATAATTTTGGATCAAAATTGTCAAAAAAAAAAACTCGTTTAAAAAATGGTCTAATAAACTTGTTGTTTAGAAAACGCATTTTATCCTGGCTAGTACTAGAAAGTTTGAAAAGGGCAAATTAACACGATTTTTTTTTTATAATCGGACTCAAAAATGAAAAAAAAGTAAAAAAAACCCTTAAAATGGGCCAAAAAATCAAAAAAATGAGTCCGATTATAAAAAAATCGTGTTAATTGATCTTTGGAACATGCCTGAAAACCGCGCGACGAAGGTGCTTTAACACGATTTTTTTATAATCCGACTCAAAAAAACCATTTTTTGGCCCATTTTAAGGGTTTTTTTGATTTTTTTTGAAATTTTGAGTCGGATTATAAAAAAATCGTGTTCTTTTCAAACTCGCAACGTTTTCTGTCGAACTGAACACGCGGTTAGATTATGTCGATTTGCGCGAGTTAAACACCGATCATTTCCCATTAGAACCCATGGATCCGAGATATAATGTGCTTTTTGTTGAAAAATTGGATAAGGAAATCAGGCCGGAAATTGAAACCGAACTGAAAACCGCGGTTATGGAAAAACTCATATTGGCAGGCGTTGACCCGGTTGATTTTGAAAAAGCGAAAACAGAACTAATTATGTTAGCGGAGTCCGATGAAGATGTTTCTGGTGTTGATTTTACAGGTATCGATTTGGAAGAAACAGACGACTGGGAAGAACTAAGTTTGGAATTCAGATTGCAGCAAAAAATTTTCGAATTGCAATACCCGTGGTTGTTTGAAGAACAAGAAGAAGATTTTCTTGAAAGAACACATGGAGAGGGTAAAGAATCCGTTTCCGAATCAGACGACGGGGGAAAAAGTCATTCAAATGCGTCTTCACCTTCCAATTCTCCAGCCTCGAAAGGCTCACAAAAAGACGATGAAGAACCTCAAGACCCCGCATCCATCGTTGCAGAATTTGTGGAAGGAATTGTCCAATCAGCCGTGCAAAAAGCGTTAAGAACTCCATTGCCAGATTATTTAGTTGAAAATCCTGAACTACTAAAAGAATGCAAAGAAATCCTCGCATCTGCAGACGATTTAGTTTACAAAAAAATGGAATATCACCCTGAAATGGTCGAAGCAGATAAGAAATACGTGTATTTAAAAGATATGGCAGATAAATTGCTAAATGGCGAAGAAGTCGAAATCAATGGTCAGAAGTTCTCACCCCGTTTAGAACGCAATCCCCGTAAAAATTACGGTCACCATCGTCCATGCCACTGCCCGAACCCATTTATTTTCTCCCCGCACCCCGCCGCTCAGTGCATAAAAGACGAGGAGGAGTTGTTCAAAAAAACGGCAGAATTCGAAGAGAAATACCCGACGAAATCAATCGAGGAAATCAGACAAATGGCCGCAGCGAACCAAAAAGGAAGCCCAAGCAAATTAAAACAAGCGTTCCTGAAAGTGAAACAAAAAGCGCCATTCTTCCCACAAGCCACACCCCAGGCCGCGGCCTGCCAAGCGTTCCAAAACCGCTACCCTACTCCGAAAAAGCCAAAAGCCAGACAAGAGAAACACATTGACCAGAAAGAAAGATTTAACACGATTTTTTTTATAATCCGACTCAAAAAATGACAAAAAAAATCAAAAAAACCCTTAAATGGGTCAAAAAATGGAAAAAACGAGTCGGATTATAAAAAACTCTTGTTATTTGTCTACGACAAGTTGCTCGGCTACGAACAAACATTATTAGAATTCCTAACCCCCGATTCTGCCACAATGCTGTACGACCACTGGTACGCTGCTGCTAAAGAGATCGAGAGTAAAATCAATGCCGAATCCAAACTATTAAGAAAAGCAAACGCTGAGAACACAAAAGTATCTGGGGGCCTGATCGTCCTCACCGATGGCCAAGACACCGGATCTAAAATCGGGAGTGGTTCAAATGCGCATTTTTATGGAAATAATTTTTTTGCCAGTCAACCTGCTCCCGCCTTGTCCTTCGGCCCAGCGTCTCAGATCGGTCAAATCGGTCAAAGCCAACACCAACAACAACAGCAGCAACAACACCAGCACCAACAGGAGCAGGTTAAATTACCGGGCGAGTCCGATTCAGAACAGCAGAAAAGGCTCAAAAAAGTAGCAGAGGAAAAATACTGGAGCAGTTTGGCGCCGTTGCGCGATCAGGTGATTAAATTAGGTGCTGGTGGTGTTAACGTGATTTTCGCGGCGCCGAAAGACTCGGCTTTAGCGGTCGGCCAGAGATGCGGAGTCTTGAAGGCCAACACGCTCGGTTTCAATATCGACTGCGCTGGGGCAACTTTTGAATCCTTATCTGCGAATGTGGGGAAAACCCTGGCTGAAGCTAGCACGGGTGGAGCGGATTGAACACGATTTTTTTATATTCCGACCTCGTTTTTTGAATTTTTTTGTCAATTTCAAGGGTTTTTTTGAATTTTTTTTATGATTTTGAGTCGGATTATAAAAAAATCGTGTTACTTCTCCAACGGCGTTTCGACAGCTTACGTGGCTGAATATGCGGGCAGATTGGCTTCTGAAGGGGGCGACGTATCTGGGAGAGTAACGCAAGGCTTAGAGCTTGACGCGATGAAATAACACGAATTTTTTATTCCGACTCGTTTTTTGAATTTTTTGGCCCATTTTAAGGTTTTTTTTTTGACTTTTTTGAAAAAAAATTTGAGTCGGATTACAAAAAAAATCGTGTTCAATCTGCTCCCGCAAGGTTTAAATCAGCGACTACTCCGGCGAATGGCAGTGTCGAGGGATTTCATTTTTTTTTTTCAGTGGAAATGAATTACAACACATTACAAAACCGAGTTGTATTTTTTTTTGTGTCAAAATGGAGGGGAACAAATACATGTTTTAGGCCATTTATGATTTATTTTTTTTCATTTGTTTTTTTTTTTTATTTTTCTCTTTGATCTGCCACAACAACCAGAAATTTTGAATGCTTCCGGCTTGCCTGGGCCTTTAAGCCCTTGCCGCGCAATTTCCTGTCCAGCCACTGGCGTCGGTTTCACTAAATTGCAGAGAATGTAACACGATTTTTTTATAATCCGACTCAAAAAATTCACTTTTTGGCCCATTTTAAGGGTTTTTTTGATTTTTTTTGAAATTTTGAGTCGGATTATAAAAAAATCGTGTTATGTCCAGTTGCGACAGTTCAGCCGACAGAAATGCGGCGAAAGATGCGGTAACACGATTTTTTCATAATCGGACTCAAAATGACAAAAAAAATCGAAAAAACCCTTAAAATGGGCCAAAAAATCAAAAAAATGAGTCCGATTATAAAAAAATCGTGTTCGGTCATGAACTCTCTCGGCGGGCTTAGTGGTTTCACCGCACAGCACCCTCCAGCGCCTGCTATGACCCGTGCGAAAACAGGTGAAACTTCTGGCCGGTACGGTAACAGGAGACAGGGCCGAAAGGAAAAATTGAGTGCAATGAAATCGAATCTGAAGCCGCTAGCCGAAGACAGCCAGGTTTTACTCAGTCCGAATGGAAAAGAAGTAGTACCATCATCGTTATTACCGGGAGGAAATGGGTCTAAAAACGCGGAATCATTATCTGATGGAGAAGATTGTTCTACGCACGTGGAGGCGTTCGCTGGGTCAAAACTGGTCGATCCTTTGGCCAGCGACGGTGACGAAGAAGGGTCGAGTTCAAGCCGCGTATTAGGTTCCCGGCAGCTTGCTGAAGCCTGTGCTGCGCAGCAACAAGCCCTGGATGAGGGCAGCAGCTACAACCCAACATTGGAGGTTGATCCGACTGAGACTTTATTTCGTTCGGCCGGGCCAGCATGCGTTCTTCAGCCGACGATGCCGGCTTTTGGCCAACAGCAGACAACTTCTGACGTGTGGGGGCTTGGAGATGCTATGGGCGTGCAAACGATGCCGGCGTTGCCGCCGCATCCAGCTTCGTTAGGTTGCGTTTTTTCCGTTGGCGATGATGTTAGTGCTGGTGATATGGGTGAGGAATTGGGTGAGAAAAGGCCGGTTTTAGCCTGTTCTGGTCGTCGCGATTTGGACGATGGAAGCAGCTCTGACGGCGCAGCAGAGACCGTTGCTGATACAGATGCCGTTCTTTTGAGCGCTGCTAATCTCGCCGCTGGAATCCTGCCCGGTGAAGGTCTCGAGGACTCAGAAGATGAAACTGACGATAGCAGCAGTCCATCTGGCTCGAGTTCCGCGGTGAGTCCGGTTGATGAAAACGGGTTGCCGATTGACGGTACTAGCACTGTTTCATTGAAGTCGCCGCGTGTTGAGCGCGTTAAGCAGGCGTCGTCTACCCACGAAATAGTTGAAAAGGCGTTGACTCCCGAGGACGTGGCCAGAGCCATCGCGCGCCGCACGCCAAGCCCGCAATCGAAGCAGCGCAAGCACGGGGAAAGAAAATGCCAGCACATTGGTAAAGGCGGGGAAAAAAAATCCGCCGGCAACAGTAACAGGAGTTGCGGTGAGAGTTCGCACGACGATGGTGTTTTTTTGTCCGCTTTGGACGGGGCGGATGACGTTTTCGCCACGCCCTCGGCGTCGTCTGTCGGCGATGACGACGGGGTGCTTGTCGGCGATGATGATGGTTCTAGTACTAGCAATGGTGGCGCCCATTTGCATTCCCCGTCCCAGGCCGCGAGCCTCCTGGCTCAGTTGGACGACGCTCTTGAATCGGATACTGGCAAGGCTTCTTCGCTCAGAGGCAGCAAACGGTCTGCGCGCCAGGGAAACGGTAGTAAAAGTGCCGCCGGAAGGCCGCCGCTTTCAGGTAAGAGTGGTCGCAGGACAAAGGCAGGAAAACACTCAGCCGTGCGCCCAGATACTAATATGGTTGGTGGTGCGTTCGACATGCCGCCACTGCGCAGAACTGGACATGTTCATCCCCCTGGCGTTTCTGCTCTCGGAAGACAGGACGCAACACGATTTTTTTTCTTATAATTCCGCGTCCGTTTTTTTTTTTTTCCATTTTTTTTTGTTCATTTTTAAGCCGGTTTTTTATTTATTTTTTTGGTCATTTTAATCGGATGATTATAAAAAAATCGTGTTATGCGCGTGGAGCAGAGAGTGATTCCGACGACGACTTGTTTCCATTACCATAACACGATTTATTTTGAATCGGACTCGTTTTTTTTTTTTTCATTTTTTGGTCCATTTTCAGGGTTTTTTTGATTTTTTTTTTCATTTGAGTCCGAAAATGATAAAAAAATCTTGTTCCATCAAGGCCATCGCCTTTTAGTGGGCAACAACCGAATACTAACCGAGCACTGCCGTTTCCCCCACAGCTCGGGCCTTGGCCAGCGCCGCTAAAACTCGCCCGCGGTGAAGCAGTTCCAAAGCTGAAAAGGCACAACAATGTTGACACCACCGGCGATTTGGCTTTGTTAACCGGCGATATCCCGGGTTTCTTGGGCGTTGTCCCACCACCGCCACCGCCGGCGCGCACGGCTTTAGTTGCCTGTCAGTTCAAACTTTCTGGTCAAAAAAATCGATTTTTTTGGTTCAAAAAGTGAAAAAATGTCAAAACACGGCGATTTTGGACCAAAAACGGACAAAAAATGAACTTTCTGACCTGGCGACCAGAAAGTTTGAAGTCAGTCCGGCCCAGCTAGGCAGGGCGTGACGCCCGACTACGAGCCCGAAGACGCAAACAACGGCCTCCATGCTAAAGCTGACGCTAGAAAACAAGAAGAAATGCGGGAGCAGGAGGAGCAAATGAGAATTTGGGAGCAGGAACGGGATGAACGACGCAGACTGAATGAAATATATTACGCAGAATCCGCAAAGTACGAAGCCAAGAAAAATGCATTGAGACCAGCAGTCGAGGCGAGAATATACTTTTTCCGCGTCAACCCGTGGTCCGTTGCGTATGATATGTTTAGCATGCCGTCGGATATGAATGGGTTAATTAATGACATATTGACCGAAATGGTTGGCCCAGGGCCAGTCCGCCCCAGTACCCATGCAGTCCCAATGCCCCCATGCCCGATGTCCAGGAGTGCATTTTTTAATAACCGGCAGCAAGATGATGATGCCAATGGGGGTGGCTCTGGCTTCCCACCGTGCGCTCCACCACCTTTAGTTCGTATGATCACTACGTGCGATTTTCCTCAGGGAGGACGGCAACCCGCTCGCTCACGAGGAGGCGCAAGGGCATGTTCCGGAGGGGAGGACATGTTTGAAGTTGCTGAAGGGGAAGATTCTAGTGAAGGAAGTACTAAGTAAGTATCTTTCTTTACATATCAATTGCTTTTTTCCATTGGGCATAGTACAAAATATTTAAGCAGCTATTTTTTTCAAAAATGGAGCGCGATTTTAAATGGACGCATAT
>Ga0099798_10579_pt1 | contig 11853 bp, 8 predicted proteins | sample Uncmet_Sort29A_1_FD_89870 | JGI IMG/M metagenome (GOLD analysis project Ga0099798, IMG submission 89870) | Marine eukaryotic communities from CALCOFI LINE 67, Pacific Ocean - CN13ID_Sort29A_1 | ecosystem: Environmental > Aquatic > Marine > Oceanic | place: Pacific Ocean: Monterey Bay | collected... | reverse complement strand
TCCAAGCAGTACCTTACTTTATGTCAACAATTACAACCTGGTTTACTAACGAAAGGTTTTGACGACGAACAGATCTGGGCCCAGATAGTGGATGAGTCTATTGATATTCAAGACGATGGTGCTGCATGGAAATTAAAGTTAAAAAGTTTGAAGAAGAGTATTAAGGAAGAAGTTGATGAGAGGGAAGGGAGTGATGAAGAAGTAGATGATACTAAGGATCGTGGGATGTTTGATGGATTAACTTCAGAGGAATCAGAAGGTAATAATGCTGATGATGAATCTAGTGAATGCGGATCTGAAAAAGAAGAAGATCTGGATTCTGAAGAAGAAGAATCTATGCTCCAAGAGGAAGAAGAAGAAGAAGAAGAGCAGTCTGAGGAGATTCCTTCTAAAACGACTCAGAAACTTGAAGTAGATCCAGAAACCAATACTATTAACGGTATAGCTCAACGTGTCAAGAAGGAAAAAGTAAAGACGAAAAAAGCTTCTAAGAAAGGCCAACCTCGTAACTTCATAGATATGGAATCAGACGGTTCAGAAGACGATTTACCTAAGAATAAGAAATCTTCTTTTAACAACTCTAACTCTAAGTCAAAGAAATCTCTAGAAGACGAGTTCTTCAGTCTAGAAGCTATGCAGAAATTTGGGGAGGAGGGTGAAATGTTGGCTGAAATGGGCATGGGAATCGACGGGTTTGGAAAGAAGGTCGGTAAAGGAAAGAAGAACGGTAAGAATAATAAGAAATCAGTATTGGAATCATTAGATGACTTAGGTGCAGGTGGGGATGATGAAGACGATGAGGATGAGGAGGACGAAGAAGCTTTATATTCATTGTTCTTTAAGGATGATATTGAGGATGGTGATGATTTGATGTATGATGACTTTTTCGGTACAGCTAAAAAGAGTGAAGAAAAGAAAGAAGCTGCTGTTCCAGAAATTAAAGAAGTAGCTCCTGTAATCGAAGAAAAGAAACCTACTAAGGCTAAGAAAGAAAAAGAGTCATCAAAAAAAGAACGATTGTTAGTGTCTGACTCTGAAAAAGAAGAATCTGATATCGAAGAGCCTATTGGGGATATGAGTGACGATGAAGAAGAAGATTCAGAAGAAGAAGAAGACGATCTTACCAAGATGCGTAGAGAAATGAAGGCTGCTGATAAGGAGATAAAACTTACCACTACTATCTCTAAAGCCGATAACCAAGAAGAATCTGATTCCGATTCCGAATCCTCTTCCTGTTCATGGGATAAATCAACAGCTCTCAAAAACAAAAAACATGGTGCCGTTCCTTTCTCTGGCTTCGCAGCTGATGATGAAGATGACTGCAATCTATCTGATCTTGATCCTGAAGAAAGGGAATTAGAGTTAATGCTAAGGAAGATTGGTCGTTCTAAAGAATATATACCTGGTGGTGACCTAACCGGAAGGAATTGGAAAGAAGAGATTGTTACTGAATCGGAAGGGGAAAGTGGTGATGATGATTTAGATGATGAAGAGGAAGAGTCCGATGTGGATGAGAAGTTTGAGTCGGATGAAGAACTTGAAGAGGAGGAATCAGAGGAAGAAGAAGATGAACTTACTAAGATGCGTCGTGAAATGAAAGCTGCTGATAAGAAAAACTCTAAACCAAATGAAGAATCAGACGAAGAAGAATCCGGTGAAGAGCAAGAAGTACCACTATCCGCTGAAGAAGAGGAGTCTGAAGAAGAAGACTCTGAAGAAGATTTTATGTCAGAAGAAGAGCCTAAGTCTAAAAGTAAGTCCACTGAGAAACACAGTGTTTTGATGGGCCGCGCGCGGCCCATCAAAACACTGTGTTTTATGCGTATAGAATGGCTCAAATTCGATGATTATGTACCCGCAAGGATCACGAAAAAAAGTTTAGGGTTTGTTCCAATCCGAAGAAGACGAAAACCAAGAAACCGTCGAAGATTCTCCTCAAACTAAACGTCGTAAATTAGAAGAATCATCCTTAGCTGCTAGAACTCAACATTTATCTACTCTCAACAACGAAATAGAACAAATGGAGCAAGAACTATTGGAATCTAAACATTGGTCTCTAACAGGAGAAACTGGAAGTAAGAAAAGAGAGAGGAATAGTTTGTTGGAGTTAAATTTGGATCTTCCTATGAGCTACTTCCAATCAAAACGTGCCGTGGATGAAGCTATAGCTATGGGAACTTTAGGTCAAGATGGAAATGGTGGTTTAGGCTTTTAATATGAGTTGTAAAATATAAATTCTAAACACTAAGACTAATTACAAAATAGAAGCTACGATATATCGATTTGCTTAGCCTGTCAAAGAGATTACACCAGTACACGTTTATGAATGAAGAAAGATTTGATTAATTAGAATTTACAATATGATCAGAAAACACGAATCAGATTATGACTTCACGATAGACATTTAGAAAAATTCTTAATATGAATAATAATATCACGAATAGAAGGACAGAAACGATGGGATAGTACATTTGTGGATTTTTTCAAGTACTAACTGTGAAGTTTAGCTGACGTGCACGATATATCGAATAATAAAGAGATCAAGAGTTTCTATTCTTTTAAGCTCTACATACTAGTTAGTACAAACAACAATGATATCAATTCAATGTGTTAAAGGAATCTAATGTTATAATTGAACCTATTAAACTAAATAAAAACTTTAAAAGTACGGTATGATTATCGGTTAAACGTCAAAAAAGGAAACGAATTAGTATCACTATTAGTATTTCCAACACTCTTTATACGAGTTGATAAATCAGGCATGCTGCTTGAGTATACGTAGGCTAAAGAAAACTAAGAATATACAGATGAATATCGTAAATTAGTTAGTACAACAACATGTTTTAAAAAAGCTACGATCACAAAATACAATAACAAATGCTTTGCGGTTTCGCAGGCCATAGAATCTGAAATCACAGTGACATCAAGATTCCGGAAAGAGTTCTTAAAAAAGTACTGGTACACGTCATGACTTTTGCTTTTTAACAGACTATATACTGTGAATTAAAAAAAATGAATAATATTCTAGACATATGTTTCGCAGATAAAAGGGTGATTATAATTATTAAGCGAACTTCTAAGAGCTAAAGTAATGTCAGACTGTCATTATTAAGTCACCTATATTCTTATTTTCTCACAAATGATTTATTTCGACTTAAGACTCTTCTAACACAAACTTCAAATCAAAAGTTCTATTATATGAAGTGGTAAGTTAGTTTTAGATATAACTTATAAGACGTATTCTAAAACTATTCTTGTCAATATCTACCTACTATTACACCCACCTCCTTCACCTACAATATAAAAAAATTGATAAATTCTAAACAACTATAGTGACTTTGGACTGTTGAATAGAATTCCTCCAAAAGCAAACGATAATGTACATTATCTTAAGAATCTAATTGATGAATCTAGATCAGAGTAACCCGTAAATCTACGAAGGTTCAAAAGTATTACTTGAATAGTATTCGTTTACTTTAAAGATGTGAATATATTCCATCGATGAGTCATCATCAGAGATGAAACAAATCCATATCAAGCTAATTCTTAAACTAAGGAGCTCAAATATGATCAAAATTAGAGAAGACAAGCTAGGATAAGAAACACTGACTATAAACTTCTAAAACTTAAATTATTGATGCGCTAATTGAGAAAGAAACTGAAAGAAGAGTAGTTCACATTCAAAATACCTCCTCATTATTAACTTCACGAAAGAGCCTATAAGGTTCTATTATAATATTCTAATTGTCATATGTTAGTCGACGAAATAACTCGAAATTCAATCCTTTTTTGAAAAGAAATAGGGATAATAACGCATCATCTTAACGCATTTGATTTCCTATCTATCTCTTGAACTTCTATTATCTTGATATATCTTACTTGATAAATTATCTTGATTTCTTAAACTACTTAACTTAGTACTTAAAAAATGTAAACTATAAAACCATAAAACTATATGTTTGTTTGAACTAATATTCTTATAAATTTTGAAGTACACAATCAATTATTATCTAGATCACTAGATATCCTAATTGCTGTTTATATTCGAAACAGTATTAACTGTTAAAAAATATTTTCATATCTACTATACACTTTAATTTTAAAGAGCTTTAGAGATTTTCCTTTCCTACATACAATATTATCCACTTTTACTTCCAACTTAACTTTCAAGTTTCAACTTAACTCTTACCCACTATAAACTTACCTCCTTAAGACTAAGTACTAACTTAAGTACTCCCTCCCACTCCAGCATAAACTTGATATCTACTTTTCTTAGGAACTCCTTTCCTACTTCCAACACTTCGTCCTATATTGGGTACAATAGACTCGTAAGGTAAGGCTGGTTCAACTTTCCTAACAAAAGTCTGTTCATCATTCACTGATGCCCAAGTATAGATCTGAGATCTAATATTAGAGTTATCTTGTCCACCAGATTGAGAAGCGGATCCACTTACTTGTGCGTTTTGTAACTGTTGTCCTAAAGTAGAGAGTGGATGAGTCTTACTACCAGCAGAAATACCACTAGGAACCCCACTTTGTAACTGACTATTACCAATATTCATTCTAATCACCAACGCCTGGATATTAGTAGCTCCATTACCATTACTAGAAGTCGATGATTTATTTGGATTAATTTTTGCTAATTGTACTGCAAAAATCCTACTCTTCTTACCTCCAATATCAATCATTGGTGGTTTAGAGATGGAATTATCAGGGAGATTACGAGTTGATTCATCAAAACTACCGAATGATCCACTACCTAGTGACATTTTAGAAATTTTCAAGATTTTAGATACCGCTCTCCTTGGGGATACATAATTGTTGAAAAAACTGCATGAGAATGCGACTTTTCCTTATAAAATCCTTATGGAATTTTATGACTCTAGAATTAAGGTTTTCAAACTTCTAAAATGTCACTTACTACAAGCGTTCTTTCCATTAGTAGGACTTTCAAAATAACCATCACTACCATCACCTTCTTCTGAAGTAGACTTTGTAGCAGTGGTATTTGTACATCCAACTCCATTTCCTACTTCTTGTTTAATTCCTTCTCCCATCTCTAAATATGCATTTCTACTCCATAAGGGCAACGAGAATTGGAATCTAGTAGCAGCTTCCACTACACGTTCTGCTGAAGTTAACCTTGGATTGGAGAGTTGTAAGTCTTGTAATCCAGAACGAACGATTTCTGATTGGGATAGACGTTGTCTACGTTCTTGTTCAGGAGAAATAGATAACCATTGCATAGCACCATGAAGCATGTTAGCTGGAGGTTCTTTCTCGACTCTGACGAACTTTTCACCCGTTAAAGCACAACGGTATTTGAGTGTGTCGAAGAGTTTTGGATGTCTACGGAAATCTTGTGGGGAGACTCCGATTGTTTCGGGCTGATGAGGATTTTTACCTTTTAAGATTTTTTTTAGAAAATAAGGGACACTAGATTTTTTGTTAAGTACCCGGCAGCATAAATGCCGCTGAAAACTCCGTTTTTAGATTAGCGCACTTCTGATGGGGTTCCAAGCTTTTGAAAAATTAATATTTAAATACCCTGTTGTAACATTTGATGTTCCCATACTGGTCCACCTCCTGGATAAATGAAGAATGGAATGATACCTTCAAGAAGAAAATACGCGACCGCCCTGGAAAGCCTTGCAAAAGTGCTCTTTCTTAATGTAAAAACAGCGTTTCAGAGATAGATTGTGCTGCCGGTATTTACTCAAAGAGAAATCTAAAACTCTCTGAAATTTTAAGTACCATCCGTCGGAATATTATGTTGAGTATTCCCAACTTGAGTTTCAGTCAGACTTAACCACATTAATCTCTCTAAATCATTAGCTTGACTCAGAAGATTAGAGTATGTTGGGGAAGAACCTGGATTAGTAGTTCCTGGTGCACGATTCTTTAATGCAATACTAATTAAATGTTTTAATTTAGAAGACCATTCTTTTGCTGAGGATTCGGAAGAGGATTTCTTACTTTGTTTTCTAGTACCATCTTGTCCTGATACATCATTTTGTACTAAGGCTAAACTATTCAAAGCAGCCATTGGACTATCTGCTGACTGTAAACCTCCTAAATGACCTTCAGATGAGTTAGCTGTTTGAGAATTAGGACGAGTATAACGTTCACCACGTTGGGTAGAAGGAGCTTGAGGTTGAGGTTCCTAAAAATGAAAGAAACCTTAAACTTTCTCTCTAGATCTTTGCGGATACATAATTATTGAATTTGTGCCATTTTTTATGAATAAAACATAGTGTTTACATAGTGTAAAACACTATGTTTTATTCATAATACAAGACTTGGTAACTGATTAGGTCCAGATCTAGGTGGTGGAGTTGCAGCGCCTAGTACCGTAGGTGGAACTGCTACAGCTGGTATTTGTCTTGGAGACATAACCTAGGTGTTGCTTTGGTCCTTGAAAATGTTAAACTGTAAACCGGGACTTTCGCTGAATAAAAGTAGCTTTTTAGCAATGAAAACAATCATTTTTTTGATATATTTAGGGTCCTGGGATTTAGACGTAAATCTAAAAATGTCAAGCCAAAGCAACATCCAGCTATCTCATTATCATTATCGTTTGCATCAAATAAAACTTCTTCTGTACCAGGAATTTGCATAAAGCTAGAATAACTTTTAGGAAATGGTTGAGATGGAAATTTGTCATCAAAACCTTCGAAGAGAGATGGTCCATCAGTATCTACTGCTTCAAAATAATTAGCTTCAGGATGATTAGGGTCATCTGGATTGTATACTTCTTCTTGTTGCTGGTCACTTTGTTGCAACTGTTGTCTTAATTGCTGTTCTGCGGTTAAGTATTTGTGTAATTGATGTTTACGATCAACTTGACCTGTTTTAGAGACATGACCTCTTCCAGACTTAGTCTTCAAGATCTTGGACACTTGTAAGAAACTCATTTGATCTAAATCCATTGGAGTAGTATGCTGAGAATTAATATTATCTTGATCGACATCCATTGGCATTGGAGCTACACCTGCACCATTATGATTCAAATTACCTTCTTCTAAACATTCTCCACGTTGATCACCTCCTCCTTTACATTCTGCTTGAGGTACCATTCTTCCTGCATTCGAACGATGTCTAAGACCAGAAGTTTGAGAAACCTGAGCTTCTACTTCATCACCAAATTTCTGTCCTGCTTGCTTAAGGTGATTAGGTCTTGAGCTAGCACCTCTAGATCCACTTGGTGCAGATGGTGCAGCAGGAGCTGGCATCAAAGCTGATCCCAGGGGAAATGAAGAAGTATCACCAGTATACATTTCTTGTTGAGCTGGAGGTACCACTGGAGATTGATTTGGTAATGGTAAGTCTTCAACTCTTAAATTAGGTGCAGAAAACATAGGGTCGATTTCAGGCCAAGACTGTGGGATTTGACCCATTGAACTTGGAGGTTGTTGTTCAATAACACCAGTTCCTTGCTCTTGTTCAAGATCATCTGCAAATGAAATCTTTCTATGCTTAGCACCACGTTGTCCCTTAGTACCATTTCCACTCATTGCACTTCCATTAGTACTTCCACTGCCTGTAGATTCTAAACTTTCCATAGTAGCAGTCTTACTAGGAATAGCTTCTAAAGTTTCCAAAGATTTATCAATGGTTGAAATAGCTTGAGTAGAATGAGAATCGGCTCTGGTAGTAGTAGTACCTTGACTAGCCGCAGAGGAGTTTATAGAGAATTTCTCTCCTTTTGGTTGCATTGACATATCACCAGCAGGCATTAAGGCACTAGCGCCTAACTGAAACTTACCACCATTAGCATCTATCAATTGTTGAACTTCTTGTAACTTTTGATTATAATTTGGATTATAATTAGGATCTGATGTTGATAGCTGTTGATTATCTTGTTGTCTTAATTTTAATTGTTCAAGAGTGTCTTTTAAATTATGTTGTGACTTAAGATTCAAAAACGTCTTCAACTCATCTCTTGATGGTCCTCCTTCTTCAGAAGGGACACCAATAAATTGTTCTAGAGACTCAAGTAATTCAGAATTAGAATTCTTCAATGGATCAGTAGCACTTGTAGCTGCAACAATAGGAATCGGAGAACTACGCTTCTGATTACTATCTAAACCAACTCCTGATGGTAATGATTCATGAGTTGTGGAACCTGATTTAGATGCATGACTTCCACTTACCTGGATGTTTCTTTTGGTACTCAAATTTCACAAAGTCTAAAGCTGTAATTTCGCTGTGTTATTTTAGCTAAATATGCATAGGAAATGGCTACTGAAACATGCTTTCGGGATGGGTCTCGAAATCGAAAATTTCACAATTTCACAAAATAAGCAACAACCAGTTACACTGTGACTTTCTGTACCCGCTGTTGCAGTAGTAGAAGTTGAACCAGGACTGGTACCAGTTATACCTCCATTATTACGAGATTCAATTAAACCTAACTTTCTTAATCTAGATTCAGCATCATGTAAATCTAAATCAACAAAATTACATTCGAATTTGACAACATGTCTCACTGTTTCATAAGGTGGACCTCTGTTGTTTGGGACGAAGGTAGCAGAGGCAGAGGAGTCATTTTGAGGTGGTTGTGTAGATTTAGAAGTAGCTGATAATGATTTAGAAGTTTTTTCACTATCAGTGGGAGTTGGAGGTCGACCATCACCATTCATACCATTCTTATCTTGATCTCTCTCTAAGAATCCAGGATTAGAACCTGTATCAGAAGTAGATCCAATAGAAGACTTTCTCTGTCCTTGGTTCCCACTTTGGTTACCACTACCAGACGGTGGCGAAGCAGGAGAAGAACTACTAGGGTTACTCAATGGTTTACCAGTTCCAACTTTAACAGGGTATTGCTTTGGTATGTTAATTTTCGGTTTAGGCTTTAGATTTCTCATATTGAGGATCCTTAAATCTATCAAAAAAAACACGTTTTACCAAGGTAAATCCACTGTTTTTGATAGGTTCTGAGAGACTTTCAAAAATACGGTTCGAAAAGTCTCCTTTTAAGAGATAGATTCCCTTTAAATATCCTTTAAATTACCTTCAGAAACTAATAAGCAGTTAACCTCTCCAACCCAATGTAAATTAATGTGTCCAATAGAACCTCTTAAGTGAGAAAACATTTCATGAGTTAATTGATTCACCAGAGTAAGTGCTTCTGTGTGAGTTCTAGTTCCATGAGAGAATGCACGAAGTTCTGTTTTATCAGAAGATCCGTCTACAGAAGAAGTTTTAGAACTTTTGGAAGTAGTAGCAACCTGTTTACTAGATATCTCAGGAGAAGCAATCTGAGGTAATTTTACCCCTTTACCTCCTTTCCCACCCTCCGTCGACGAGAAAGCTACACCTTGACTAGCAGCTAATGCACTTAAAATATCTTCAGGAGTGGTTTTCCCCATATATGCTTGAGAAATCTTCCACGAGATCATATACTTATCCCCATCAGGCATTTTAGATTCTAATTGTTGAACAGCAGATGTGTATTGTTTCAAATTAAATAATGCAACGATAAGAGATTGAGAAATATCGAAAGTAGATTGACCTTTCTTTTTAGTCATTTCATTTACAGCAGCACCAGATAATAAATCCGTTAGAGATGGTAATTTATCTTCACTTAGAATCTGACCTGGAGAAGCAGCAAGAACCAAACCATCTTCTGGAACAGGAGCTTCAGCACCATCTCCAGGAGATGAAATTGAGTCCATGTTAGTTAGAGAAGTTTTAGCACTTCTAGGATCCTCGGACTTAGAGTTTGCTCCACTAGTTGTTGTATCCTTTTCACTCGCGTTAGAAGAACTTAATCCTTTCGTTCCTGCTGTCGATTCTCCAGATAATGTTGTTTGTTGATGATTTAAACCAAGCTTGTTCTTCTTTACAAAGTTATTAATAGAACTATTCACAGAATCTTCAGAATATGGCCAACTACTACCATTGTTTTGTTCTTCTTCAGTCAAACGTTCTAATTGTTCAATTTTGTGAGGAGTAAGACGACCAGTAGTATCATCACCATTAAAATCACTCATACTAAAACTCAACGAGGAATGAGTCCCAGAACGAGAATCAGAAGAAATATCTAAAACATCTAAATCATCATTCGTTTGAGATTGTGTTCCATAATGATCATCTTCTTTATCTCTATTAGAACCTCCTTTTCTACTACCACTACGTTTAGAAGCACTCTGTCCTCCTTGACTACCATTACCTTGACTACCAGTATGAGAACTAGGTTTAGAACCACGAGCACTTCCTTTAATAGCAGATCCATTTCCATTTCCAGAACCATTTTCTCCATTAGTTGTTCCTCCTCCTCCTCCTACGTCATTAATATTGATATCTTGTCTATCTCTGTTAAATAAATCTTTATCTAAAATAGTACCATCTAAGCCTAATAAAGAAGAATCAGCATCATTACTTTGAGTCTGACTTAGACTGGATGGAGAAGAAGAACCAGCTGGACCATTTTGTAATGTAGTACCACCATCAACAATACCATCACCATCAACCATATCATGTGCTTGACTCTGTTGAGTCTGAGAATTACTATTAGCCGATGCTGGTCTAGAAGGTCTAGAACTAGAAGAAGATCCAGTTCTAGAAGAACCATCTTCACTAGTACCTTCTTCTTCAGTTTGACTATCCTCTTCTTCGTCTTTAAAATTTACAGAGCCCGAAACTTTGTCTCTTGCTCCTTGCAGGTACATAATTATCGAGTTTGAGCCAAATTCTATGAATAAAACATAGTGTTTCAAAGGGCCACGAGCGACCCATTAAAACACTATATTTTATTCATATATTACCACTGCCAGAAGACTCTTCACTACCACTTTCAGATGAAACCGATCTCGAATCAAAACCTCCTCTATCATCTCCTCTACCATCTCTACTAGTACGATTGCCATCACGATGGGAACGACGAGAACCTATAAATTAAAAACAACAAAACTCTAATTTTTTTTCTGCTCCTTGCGGATACATAATTAATGAATTTGAGTCATATTCCTATTAATAAATCATGATGTTTTAATATATTATAGTGTCTCCACAATAAAGGTTAAAACTACACTATGATTTCTTAAGATAGTAAGTACCTCCTCTAGAACGCCCTCCTGTACAATTCCCATGTTCATCCACCCCCGATTCACAAACTGTAGGCTCAGTTTGAATCGTTTCTAAACCAGAACTTCCTTCCGAATCATGTGAATCCGATAACTCAACTCCCCCGGCTTCATCAGACTTAACTTTTAAACTCCATCCTGGTCTGCGTTCCGAAAGTTTTAATTTATCTAATTTACCAGATAAACGATCGAAAACTAAATCTTCTAACTCCATGTTATTATTACGTTGTTGAGAAGCTAAACCTATATCTGATTCAGAACTAGCGGAATCTCCTCCTCCGGATACTAGAGGAGCATCTCCACCAGAAGCAGAACCTCCGAGATGAAACAAACCCTAAACTTTTTCTCTTGATCCTTGCGGGTACATAATCATCGGATTTGAGTCATTCTATACGCATAAAACATAGTGTTTGATCGGCCGCCGAGGCGGCCGTTCAAACACTATGTTTGGCCGTTCAAACACTGTGTTTTATGCGTACCTCTTCCATGACTATGACGTCCTACATCTCCACTATCTCGACCACTTTCAGAAGAATCAGAATCAACATCTTGTTCACCAATAGCTGGATGGTGCTTTGGTAGGCTAAATTTCAGGTGTACAAACCGTAAACCGAAGATTTCGCTATGTTATTTTAGCTATTTACGCTTAGAAAACGGCTTCAAAATCATGCTTTCGGGATGGTTCTCGAAAACCAAAATTTCACAATTTCACAAACAAAGCACCAACCAGATAGTCTCCATATGACTTCTTTTCCCATTTCCT
>Ga0099798_10578_pt1 | contig 11854 bp, 3 predicted proteins | sample Uncmet_Sort29A_1_FD_89870 | JGI IMG/M metagenome (GOLD analysis project Ga0099798, IMG submission 89870) | Marine eukaryotic communities from CALCOFI LINE 67, Pacific Ocean - CN13ID_Sort29A_1 | ecosystem: Environmental > Aquatic > Marine > Oceanic | place: Pacific Ocean: Monterey Bay | collected... | reverse complement strand
AACACAATGAATTTTGGGCTGTATTATACTCAGAAGAATTGCTTGGTGTTTTGAAAATATTTCACAGACCTTTGAGTGTGGAAAACTTGCGCACGCCCTTTGATGGTTTAGATCCTGTGGACGAAAAATATAACACCATAAAGTTTGTTTTGTATAATTTCTTGGACAAAATCATGCCTCACGCCGATGGGCGTGAGGCTGGATATGTTGCAAAGTGCATCAAAGGAACAGTCCGCATCTTTTTTGGTAAATTAATCAGAGCTTTCAACAAGGATGCCAGAAGGTATATCGATGAGCTACTTGCAGGCCCCGCGGAGGAAAAGTGCTTAATTGCAACGGTACAATTTTACGTGCAGTATATGCATGACGTGGCGGAATTGTTGGTTACCGAATTTGATAAAATTCTTTACAATCTACCGTTTACAATGGAAGAGGTTGGTTTCACCGCCAAGAAAGTTGTAGCCAATGTTTTATACATGCATGATTCATTTGGAGAAAATATGTTGCACGAATTGAACCGCCGAATCATCAGCGGGCCTCCAAAATATGATGAGAAGACGATTGTGAAGATGAAGGTTGTTTTGCACGAGTTGACCCATTGGAACCATACCGACGGAGACAGTGATGATGGCGCTGGCAATGACGATGCCGATGAAGACGAATCAGCTTTCATTCAGCTACAAAACGATGAAAAACATTCCGATGAAGCGTTGTATAAGACAATTCATGCGCTACCAGCCAATGTTTTTAACAGATTACACCATTGGGTCGATGACTTGTGGAGTTCCTTTCATTATCTAAAGGAGAATGGTCTCATGCAAAGCGATATCAACAATTTTCTACCTGGTGCAGTGGTCGGTTGGAAGAGAGATGGGCCAATCTACTGGGAATCCACAAAGTGGTGGATGCTTGGAAGAGAGATGCACGAATCCTCAATCCATTTGTCAAAAATGTTCCACAACGGGGAAGATTTCACGCATTTTTTCATCCGCGCCATTTTGAAATTATTCACGCACAAAGTACAAAATTTGTTTGCGAATTACATCTGGCGGATTTTGCCGGATGTGATGAACATGGATCAAACCGCCATTCAACAAAAACTAAACAATGATTGTAATACATACTTGGCGTTGTGGCAGAAGATTATAAATGGATTTGCGCATGTTGCAACGAAAGAAAGACAGGACGGAACGATTGAAGTTGCAGAAGCGCTGGAAGTTTTTGCTGATATTTCGGCAGAGGAATGGTTGAAGGACGCGTTGACTTTTAAATTTGAGGATGATCAAAACACATTAATGAGTCGTTTGGATTCTTACAGAGAGCATGTTTTGATTAGCCAAGAACATTTTCCACAAGCCGCCATGGACAAACTGGACACCATTCAAAACGTCCTCGAAGAATTCGGTGCTGACAAATCAGCATTTCAACAAGAACGACAGCAAGCTGGTAAAGCTGGTAAAAAGCTTTTCAACCAAGCCATGCGCCCGTCATCGTTTGTTCAAGCTGCGGCTGCCGCTGGCCCCGGTTCTACTTTAGGACCGGCTGCAGGTCCAGCTGCCGGCCCAAATAATATCCCAGCCCCACTTGGAGTAGTTGTTGGGCAACCGAACCCTAATCCCAACCCTGGTGTAGGTGTTGCAGCGGCAGGCGCAGGCATTCCTGGTCCGCCAGCTGTTGCTGGAACTGCAGGTGTAGGTGTTGGTGCACCGCCAGTTGTTGCCGGACATGGTCACGCAGTACCCGTGGCCGCTCCAGGTGCCGGACATGGGCATGCAGTACCCGTTGCCGCTCCAGGTGCCGCGCAGCCTAATCCAAATCCAGTTCATTTTGTTGCAGGGTTGGCCCCACCACCACCAGCAGTACCTTCTGTCCCACCTCTTGCACATCAACTGACAGCAGCACCGCCGCCTCTTTTTCCGTTGGCTTCTGCAGGGGGTGCAAACACAGGTGTACACGCCATTCCGACTGCTGCCCCGGCGTCTGCAAGCGGTGCAAACACGGGTGTTGGCTCGTCCTCTGTCCCACCTCGTGCTCATCAATTGACAGCGTCTTCCGCACCGCCAGCACATGGACACGCTCAAGGGCAAGGCCATGCTGCTCCTGTAACAGCACATCGTCAATTCGTTCCAACAGCTGCTCCTGCTCCAAATCCTTCCTCCGGACAGTTAATCATACCGCGCAGGGGCAATTCGTTCCTACAGTTGCAACGCATGGATTACTCGAGTTTTTTCAAGCACAAAAAGAAACAAACGGTTGATAAAAAGTCGAAAACGATCGTTTTTGATTTTTCAAATCTGGATTTGAGCGGTGCGTCGACAAAGTCGCCTGTGAGTTCAAAACAACAGCAGAAAAGAATTGCTCATGACGATCGACCAGTCCATACTCCACATAGTGATAAAAGCTTAACACCCACCTTAACACCTTTGTTGAGGTCAAAATTGGCTTCTAAGCAAGCCAAGCCCACAAAAAGTTTGGATGCACTAGAAGCGCAGGCAATACAGCAAGCCCACCAGTATTTGGATAGCATTGCAAAGCAAGGTTTTGTCTTTCTCCAACAGCAGATTGAAAAAAGGGTTGGGCATGTTTTTGAGGCTTTTCTGACCAGGTGGGACACTTTGTGTGCTAATTTTGTTAGTAAACTGGAGGACAATGCCAGAAAAGGCGCGCATTTTTTGAAAATGTGGCAAAAATTATGGAATGTGGAATTGGTCAAAAAACATATCATGAATCTTATTATGCTCAAGGTGGAAGAATATTTCCGTGAACGATACAGCCTGACGAAGTGGGAGTTGAATGTTGACATTCCAACCAAACGAAAAGGTGTGGTTAAGGAGAAGGTATGGGGTGTGAAACCAAGCAGTAATTACGAATCGCCTGACACCAGAGAGCAAATACGAAAAATCCGAAGTCAAGAAGTTGACTACTACAAGGTCTTACTAAAGTTTGGTGCTTCAGCTGATGGTGCTGCGGAAGTTCGAAAGTCATTAGAATCTGGTTGGAGAAATTTAAAAATTTTGGTTAAAAATTCACAAACGCCAAAAACGGTACCAAAAACCAAAATTCGACGCCAAAATCGTCAAAATCGTTGTTCAAATCGCCCAAAATCGTTGTTTTAATTAAATTTCTCCACTTTTTTTCAAAAAAATTACTAGGTGGCCGAAGCGGAACGTCGTTCCTACAAATGGATTATTCCATGTGGACAACCCCCAAAAAACAAGACGCGCCCACCACAGATGTACCATCTGTTCCAGAAAAGCCATCCACTGTTCCAGTCAAGCCATCAACTGTTCCACACAAGCCCAAAAAAAGTTCTGCTGAAAAGGAGGCAAGCGCACTGGCTAAAGTAAATGCCCACTTGGATAGCATTGCCACTACGGGGTTTAACCATCTCGTGGGTGAACGTTGGGATTATGAAGAGCCTTTTGGTATATTTGTTGGCAAGTTGGACGCGATATGTGAAAGTTTTGTTAAACAAACCGAAGAAAAAGCGCGAAAAAGCAAACGCTTTATGAAAATTTGGAGACGACTATGGAATGCTGAGTTGGTGAAGAAATATGTCCTAAATCTCATGATGCTGAAAGTTGAGGACTATGCGCGTGAACAACGACAAAGAGAACGTGATTTTCCGTTTCAAGCTGTAGTGCAGAAAAGCTTTTCCGTCTCACGGCACAAGTCAGATATGCGTGGAATGACACATTTTGTGACTCCAAGCAATGACGACATGAAAGAGCGAATTCGGGTGATCAGAAGTCAAGAGATTGACCATTATAAGATTTTATTGGCGCTGGGTGCGTCCGATGCTGGGGCTGAGGAAGTGCGAAAGGAATTAAATTCTTCCACAGCAGGCGTTTCATTTTTACAAATGGATGTCGATGAAAAAAATTCTACACGACAAAAGCTCAGACATCAAGATGCCAAAGATGTGAAAGTGACTTCAATGCAGGATATAATGTTCGTGTCGCATTTTCGGTACGACCAAAAGTATTTCATCGAGCACATTTCCCATGTCGGCTACAACATTCTAACGCGGGCCGCTGTTCGGAAGAGTTCAATGGAATATTTCGTTGATCCCGGCCCTTCGCCGGAAGCATTTCAAAACATCGTCTTGACGAGAGAAGTGCAAAAAAGTTTTGAAGATTTTATGGTGATTGTTTTTCGAGCCGCTACAAAATATGCAGGGACGTTCTCTCAAAGTTATATAGGAAAGGGATTCATGGATGATTTATTTTTTGATGGCCCTGAAGTCGTGCGCAAAATTTTGAAGGATATTATTTTGAAGTTGAGAGATTACTTCATCCAGCAAATTGTGCATGCTTTGAATCTTGTTAACGTTACCAAACCTGAACAGTTAGTGAAATCGCCACAAAGTGAACTTGACATCTGCCTTCAACAGCAAGGTATTGCGTTGTCCTGGTTACAAGCCATGGAGGAGTCGGCTGTTTCGTTTTTTGATTATTTGCAAGCATATGCGAGATCGAATCATATTGACCTCAGACAAAGCCACAACGTCAAGAATTTGAATGATGACAAGGTGATTGACTTCAAATCGAAGCCACTCAAATGGCTTTTGCATGAGTGGTATGATGTTCAACGTCTCGAGCAGTGGCATGTACCTTCCCGTATTCTTGCAGGCGTCTTTACTGTAGATGATTTCGTATTGCTGCGTATGGGCTTTGATCGCAAGAAGTCGTTTTTCTTCAAGGACCCGCAGAGAAAAATTCGACATTGGTTTGCTCATAAGGGTTTGTCTGTTGATGATTGTGATACTTATCGCAGCGATGTTGGTGTGTCGTTTCTTCAAATGGAAACAAGGGATAGTATCTCTTTTCCTCGAAATTTGGAAAAAATGGATATCGACTCTCCAACAAAAAATCCAGAGCGATTGCACGAACCAACTCTTGGGCAGAAGGGCGCCAGGGCGTTCAGCGAAAAATTCGCGTCAATTCATATTTCGAAGCCAACTTGGGCTGATTTGGATGAAGTTGCTGAGGCCACTGTGCCAGTTCCCCTGGTCAAAACTGCTGAAACGACATCTTATTTCGAATGGGAGCGCGATATCTTTTGGAAGTCGTTCGATCAACCGTCATGGACTGAGCTGATTCCTCATCTTGGCTTTCAAATATTAGTCAAAGCAAATGGTCATATGATACCAAGTGTTGCGCCCGCATTCGATACATTTATTGACAGAGTGAAACATTTTGCCGGTATTCATGCAGCGAAATTCCGTCGACGTCATCGTTTTGACAAAAATCATGTCATTTCGCATATTATGAAAAGGATTGTAAAAATGTTGCGGGCTTTTTTTATGGATGACATTTTGGATTTGCTGCAATCTGATGTCAATACCATCGGTGCTTTAAAGTATGTCGATTATTTACCAGGATTTCAAAACCGTGGAAGCTTTACCGACAGTCTTGCTTGGGATGATTGCGTTCTGAATTACTTGCAGTTTGTTGAAAAAGTTACAGATCGTCTATGGAAGGTTGTTACCAGCACACTCAAAAAGCATTTCGGTGATGAATGTACTACATTATTTCCGGCGCGGGATTTTCTGTCTCTTGGCGGTACAGGTGGTGAATTTATGTTTGGAATGCTAACGCAATGTGGGTATGAAATTGTTCCTGCCAAACATACAATCCGCACGAAATCGTCCGAAATTACGGCAGCAGATCCAAACGCTTTCGTCATTCGTCCGCGTGGAAAATCCAGCAAAGATTATCTGCCTATTCAAGACAACACTTTAAGAATTCGACAATTCTTTGCCGACCGAAATTTCAGAGTAGTATGGCCAAAGGACATCAAAAAGCATCCTGCTCATGCAATCGGTCGGTTTAGGAGGGGCTCGGCTGGCGAGATTGAGGATTTGCCGCAGGCTCTAGACAAATCCGCACCTAAAAAGTAAAACATAATTCTAGTCCGCTAAAAAAGTGGATTGCATATCATTTCATATTGTGATCATATTAATATTAAAACTATCATGGAAACATTACGTAAATTTCCGCGAAATTATAGCAAATGTATATAAGTTCATCGGTTGGTAACTTAGTTACAAAAATAATTTACATACTTATCAGTTAAGTACGCATATTATCTGTTAATAGTACACAAATATGGCTAGCCCTCATTTTTGGAGGATCTGTTTATCGTCACATCATTTCAACAATGTTTTGGACAGTTTGTTAATAATTACACATAATTACGTTATAAGTACAACACTATCGATTTACAGTTAATTTTTGGCAGCATGCATTCGCGCATGCTAGTTGTATTTTTGGATTCTACGTTTTCATATTGAAATGGTTAGGTCACCATCATCTCATTGGATTGTAGTTGTGTAATGTTGTTGCTGTCAGAAGTGGTGTAATCAAATTAAAAGAGAGATGTGCAGTGCACGGTTACGTACCTTGTTCTCAAAAATTAATAAAAATAATAAATCACAATCGTTCAGCAATGCGCCTTTTTTGTTGAACATGTTACAAAAATTCATGTTTGTCTTGTTCATAATTGTTGCTCATATTAAAAAAAACAAAATTATCAAAATTGGTCACACCCCCACCCCACCACCACCAATCTTCTTTGAAAATCTTACAATCCTCTTCGAAAATCTTTCAAAATCAAAATTAATTGACAAGGATTCAAACATTGTATCCCGAAATCAATAAAGCAGTTTTTTACCCACCAAAAAATTTAAACCAACAAAATAACACGTCGTAATTACAGCAAAAAAATAACAAAATGAAAAAAGTATTGATGGCAGTAGTGGTTACCGCAGTGCGCGGTGCGTCGAATCTTCCAAAAACGGAATCGTTTATTGGAAGTGCCTCTGAGGCCGTTGATGTCAATCACAAAAGAATGTCTAGTAAATTTTTTGCCTCTGAAGTCAAAAGAATGTCTACTAAGTTTATGAACAAAGTTTCTAGTAAGCATGAACGCAGTAAAACTGGCGTTCCAAAGCCGGATTCATTGATCGAAGAAACGTCGTTGCCACGACGATTCTCAGTACAGTATGTCAATCCGATGCACACGTCGCTCCCACAGTCAGGCACAGAAGGTGTTGCGCAGTCGCGCCGCCGTGGTCAGGCTGTTTGCAAAACTCTTACCAAAACGCAAAGTGCTGGCGATGCAACTTCAGGAACGAGTTGGTCGTTTAAGATGCCACATCGTGGCGTGCAAAGTGTTCGTTTACCAAACGCGCACCAATCCGAAGAAGAAAAAAGATTTTCGTTTCGCAGTCGCACCAAGAAAAAGTATCAAATTAGTGGCGACAGTTATAATCAAGGCGTGGGCGTTGAAAATGTCAGTGTACACACGGCGAAATCATCGCAAACATCATCTGATGGCCGCAAGAAAAAACCTTATACCGCCTCCGATGCTAATGAATCAAGAATGTTTTCGACCGGTACTGCGCGGAGGTCGTCTGCAGATCTCCCCTCACTTTCTACGTTATCTATAAGTGATCTGGATCCTTCGCTGTCAATGCAAAGACTTGAGGAATCCTTAAGAGGTTAGAGAAATTTAAAATCAAATTTCGAGCATTTTTGGGCCCTGAGGGCGTCTGCGAGACGAAAAAGAGGTCTTAACTCGTCAAAATCGTCGTTCAAATCGCCATTTTAATTAAATTTCTCCACTTTTTTTCCAAAACATTTACTAGGTCGATCGGACACATATCGATCCGCTTCGGTCTGGGAAGCACCATTCTAAAACGTCTACGTAACATCATATTGTATATAAAATTAAAAATATAATTAATTTATTAAAACAATTTAAATTTTATAAATATCAATACCTCGAAAAATAAAATTCCAAATACACATCCGTTGAACAATTGTTTGGACAGTGTCTGTTTGTTACACAAATAATTAAATTAAAATTTTTAAATAATACTTTATAATCATGCCAATAACGATTCACGTTTTTGGCAGAATCCATTCGCGCATGCTAATTGCATTTGTGGATTGTACGTTTTCATATTGAAATCGATTTTCATAACTAAACATATCATTGCTGTGTATGTCTGCTGTAGTATTGTAGTGATTTTGGTTTCAGAAGTGGTGTAATAAAGTTAAAACAGAGATGTGTAGTGCACGCGGACGTATCTTGTTCTAAACAATACAATCAAAAATAAAATAAATCACAATCGTTCAGCAATGCGCCTTTTTTGTTGAGCATACTTACATGTTTGTCTTGCCAATAATTGTTGCTAAAAATACACAATCGGTTGCATCCCCACCCCCTTCCTACCTTCACTCAAAATCTTTCAAAATCAAAACAGGGTTGACCAAACGTTTTTCCCTAATCAACAAGTAAAACAGTTTTTAACCAGCAAAAACTAACAGCAATACCTACGGGTGTCTGTCGTATAACTGTAGGTATAACAGTTGAAATTATTGAAACCAAACTATCGCATAATTACTCACATAAACAAATTTGAAATATCTGTTTTGTCAGAAACAGAAAACAGTTTTGAAAATAATCTTTTAAAACATTTAAAATACCATAATAGTCGTAATTACAGCAACAAAAAACATAGAATAAAAAAATGAAAAAAGTATTGATGGCTGTGGTGGTTACCACTGTTTGCGGTGGATCCAATCTGCCAAAAACGAAATCATTCATTGAAAGTACTGAACAGGCCGCTAGTAATTTTATGAAAAGAATGTCTGGTAATCATGAGAGCGCTGAACCAGGCCTTGCTAAGCGTGATTCGTTGAAACGAAGCGAAACTGAAGAAAAAGCACGAAAAAGCAATATTTCTAGCACGGTTAACCTTTCTGACTTCATTTCCTTGAAGTCAGAAAGAGGCGGCCGTAGTCCTCCCGTCAAAACACAAAGTGCCACTGATGTAACTTCAGGAGCGAGTTGGTCGTTTAAGATTTCACGCCGCGGTGTCCAAAGTGTTCGTGTGCCAAACACGCACGAGTCGGAAGAAGCAAAACGATTCTCGTTCAAGTTCGGCACCAAGAAAAAACAACAAAAGAGTGGTGACATTTATGATACAGGCACGGGGGTTGACAATTTTGGCCCTGACGCGGCCAAAAATTTAGTGAATGTTGTTATGAGAAAATTGTGCACTGCTTTGAAGAAGGGTCAATATAAAAACATTCCACCAGCGTACGTAGACTTGCAAAATCAAAATATCGAAACAAACTACACAACCAAACAACAGCACCTCATTAAAAGTTGCTGCATGGTGAACCATCAGCAATTAACTGCCCGTTCTGGTTTGTGTAGTAGTTGCTTCAGTTGTATGCGTCCTTCATTCACTCCAGAAGATGTCGAACTTGCATTCGAGTGTCCTTTCATACTAATTCTCGATAATACAAGTAAAATTGGTACTACAAACGCAGAAAAAAGTTTGGATGCTCTTTGGAACACAATCGTCAGAAAAAACTCTGATACGGAAAACTTAAACAGCCGCTATCGCGCGATGGAAATGATTCGCTGCACTCACAACGAAAAAGGCAAAGCAGTGGCTGATTTTTGGCTGGCGAATGAAAATAAAAAGGATATAAAAGTTATTAATTGGGTGAGAAAAGCTTTGCGTGAACAAGAATTAGAAGACCCAAGCACTCCAAAAAGCTCAAAAACAACGCAAGTCGAGTTCAAACACATATCGAAAAAAACATCATGGAATGCCGGCCAGAAGAAACGCCGCACGGATACCGACGCGACCACCGCATCTGATGCTAATGAATCAAGAATGTTTGCTACAGGGTCTGCGGCGAGGTCGTCTGCAGATCAACCTTATCCGGCCATGTCCCTTATGTCCATGGAGGATCTCCTAGATACTAAGCTGACAAACCAAAGACTTGAAGCATCCTTACGCCAAGAAGACTCGTGCCGGACGTTGGAGAAAATTTATTATTGTCAAAAATCGAGGTTAGAAAAATCAAAAGCTTGCACAAATCGACGCTAGCACCCTTAAAAACCATATTTTCGTCCTAAATTCGTACTTATTTTAATTTCTCCCACTTTTGTTACAAAAATTCAAGGTTAAAATCTTTGGGCAGCACGGCATCCTCTGCGAGCGCTGGAGCGACGGTTGGTGGCGAACATGGTACGAATTTACGAAAAATCATAAATGCGTATCAAATTCATTTAAATTATTGCATGCCATGATCATCATTTTGCATGCCATAATCATCATTTTGAATTTTTTAAAAAGTCGAATTACAAACATAATTAGGTCGAACTCTCACAGCCGGGCCGGTCTGGCAAGTCAATCACGACGACGAGTTGAAACTTCCATTCGATACAAAACAAGCACCATTATAATTTATAAAAACAACATCTACATAAGTAAGTACTTATACATATTACGTCGAACAACATTGAAACAAAAAGTACTTACACATAACGAAGTTCATACAAAAAACATATCTATGATTATTGTCACGAATACAAAAAAATAATAATTTAAAAATTTTGTTGCCAGCAATTTTAAAATATCTGTTAAAAACAAAGTAAGAACACGAAATTCGGATTCACTATTAAAGCACAAAATTATGTTGACATCGACATGTGGTAAATTCGAATTTGTGTTGTTAATGTGTAGATGTGTGTTGTAATCACGTGCGTAAAAAATGATGTGTAGTGCACGGTTCACGAAAATTTAAATTCTCGCGACAAAAAATAAATTTACGATTCTCATACGTACGTAATTTCGTTTGGTTCATCTAGATCTCGGTTCATCAAAAACAAAAATCCAACTAATTTCAAAACAACCAATAATAATTCCAATATAACATTTTAGAAAGTATATTTAGCTATAAATCTATATCGATTATTATACAACCGAATCGGTAACAGTACACGTAGTACACAAATATACAAACAATTTTGTCATTAGGAAGGTATCGAATCATAGATCATCCAAATTATATTTCAATTTCTTAACTTTTTCGAAATAATAGTACAATTATCAACTTTTGGAAACCAAACAATTTTTTGATTTTTTGGAAACCAACCAATAATTAATGATTCTAGATTTTTTAAACAATTGTTAGTTGTACAAAGATTGCAACACAATAATTAGTAAAGTAGAGATTTTGTAAATTTTGAAATTATGCGGTGGTATAAACATTTTGTAGCAGGTTTAATGCTTGCGGTGACAGTGAGGGGGATAGAAATTCAGTCAGCAAAAAATGCAAAACCAAATCCCGGTGAGAAATTTACGGCAGTGCTAGCGAGAAATATGCCGCAGGAGCCGCCATCAGGCATGCCGCCATTACTGCCAACGACGGTATCGAGAAGATCGCCGGTGTTTCAACAACGACAACGTTTTGCTAGCGACTCGCCGAGGAGGGTGTTACTGAAATCAAGCGCGGCTGCTTATGGTATGGAGGGAAATCGCGGAAGGTCGGCTACGGCGGGATTGGATCCTACTAGAAAAAGTGGTGAGGGTGGCGGTTTGTTAGAATCTCCTAGAAATTCACCGCGGATGAGGCACTCACCAAGAGGTTTAGTGAAACGACGGTCTAAAGAACAGCTTGATGCTAGTGTCAAAAGAAAGACATTGTTAAAACGACCTTCGAAAGAAAGTTTGGCCAGTACGCCTGAAAGTTTAAGGGTGAGGGTAAGGTCGCAGGATAGTCTAGCCAGTGCAGAAAGCATTGCAAGAAGAGCACAAAATTCGCCTAATATGCAGCGCGTGCCGAGTCATGGGAGCCAGATTAGTCAGATAGCCGAGGGTGAAGTTGTTGCTGACGTTCCCGCGGCAGCTTATTTTGCCCGGAATTATGGCATGCCGGGGCATTTATTGGCGTATGCGAATGGGGAGAGGATTTCTTACGATTCGGTTGACACAGGGCGAGGTAAAGTTTTTCAATTTTTGGTTTTGCTTTCGTTTTCTCTC
>Ga0099798_10576_pt1 | contig 11897 bp, 6 predicted proteins | sample Uncmet_Sort29A_1_FD_89870 | JGI IMG/M metagenome (GOLD analysis project Ga0099798, IMG submission 89870) | Marine eukaryotic communities from CALCOFI LINE 67, Pacific Ocean - CN13ID_Sort29A_1 | ecosystem: Environmental > Aquatic > Marine > Oceanic | place: Pacific Ocean: Monterey Bay | collected... | reverse complement strand
TTGTGGTACCAGACTGTAGTGGGTTCACACGTTTGATTTCGACGGTAGTGGAATAGTGCTGCGGGTTGGTCACGCCGACGCCGACGGCGACGGTGGTAGCGCTAGTACTACTACTACGATTAATGAGTTTTTCGATGTCACTGATTGAGAAACGAGTCCGAGTCGGACTCCGACTTGGCAATGGCTTTTTATCTCTATTAAGGTTAGCATAATGTCCAGCTGCAGCAGAATCAAATTGACGAGAAGGAGCTGCACTCCGAATTGGTTTAGTAGTATAGGGACTGACTGTAGCGGGACCTGCTGCATTGGGGGTAAAAGTGAAAGGTAGAGGAGTTCTGGGACCACCTCCACCAGATTGACCAGGGACTCCACGGTCACCTAGAACTTTTTTTTGGATACTTAATCCATTTGTAGACGGAAGAAGTATATTAGATACAAACAACGTTGGCATGATAATTTTTATGCCGATGGAATTTAGAACTTTTAGTAGTAGTACTTGTACTGACATGATTTCAACTCTTTTTTCTAATATGATTCAGTAATGATGATCACAAGATAATTACAGGATGCTGGAGATAAAACGAACTTAAAGTCACGCCTAAATTTACTGGAAAAACGTTAAATAACTTAAAAACTTAAAAGAATGTCGTTACTGTAATATCAAGTTTCAAGTTTCACCGTAAAACCGAACTAGCTAGCAGCTAAAACTTCAAACCACGGAATTTAGACTAAGAAAAAGTCAACAGAAATTGTATATAATCAAGGTGAAATTTACGCAGCACTGGATTCAGAGATTGATGTCAATGTGGGCTTGAAGTTAGGTTGTTGTTTGCTAACAAAATGAATAATGGTTTAGACAAGATTTTCAAGAAGCAAGATTTGTTTGAACAAATCTTCTTAGTGATTACCTACAGGAATTTTAGAGGCATGGTTATATATTAAGTTCATAAACACAGTAACAGTCGCAGATGTAATTTATTTTTCAATGTCATCAACCACCATTATTCATTCATAAGAACTTGAAGTTTGCATTTAAAAATTAAATTTTGAAAGATCAATCATCATCATTTCTCAAAAAATTCTGGGTGTTCATCTAGGCCTTCCACCTCACCAATAACACCGTCTTTCCGCAACTCTCGAAGGATATTCAGGGGATTCTTCCACCCCGGTGCGGGGCTGTCATGCAGTTTCCAGTTGTAAATCGGGTTGAATTGGAGATCTAGCCAGTAAATAACAGTCGTCACAGTCGTCGTTGATCCGATTCCGTTAGCAGTGCCAGCTGGACCTTTTCTTTTTAAATTTATGCAGTCCAAAAGCAATTTCGCACCGCTACATTCTATCCCACAACCGGATAGATTCAGGTAATAAAATGGATTCGCGTCGCCCCTTTTTGATATCAATGGAGCAAAAACATCCATAGCATTCGAATCATTTTAAAGGTTTAAATTCTGAAGGTTGTTTTCTGACAGATCCAAGCGTTCAATCATACCCAAAATATCATACTCATAATCTGTTGAAAATAGCTCCCCCATCTCCTCTACCCCGTGATCAATACCACAATCCCGCAAAACCAGTTTGGGAACTAGGGGTAAACCATTTAAACCGCAATACTTCTGCTTCAGTCAACTCCCCAACAATCTACATCCGGTTAGTCCGAAGAGATGAGGGCCGCAGTGACGAAAATCGAGAGACTGGAGACGAGACGTCGACGAACTCTAAGTTGAACATGACACTGATCCTCTTAGTAGCATTCTGAGTGCAAAATGCGCCAATGGATTCGCGAGGTCATTTGGGGTGGTGATATCAGAGCAATTTTCTTGTCAGGAACTTGTTTCCATAGTACTGTTGCTGTTACAACTTGACTTATCATACCGAATCGATAAACATTCAACCGGCACAGAACTACATACTCCACGACGAAAGCTAGATGGATCGCCATCGAGATTCAGTTTCTCTCGAATCAAATGACGCAAACAGTTGGCATTCACACAGCCTGAGGTTGTTTAACAGTGATGGTAATTACAAGATAGATCCAATATCAAGGATTCTATGGTATACGAAGGACATTGACTTGAAATTTCTTCTGAACGTTACGGTTTACTTGAACTCTATGAAGACTAAAAATTCTTCACAGGGCCCCCCAACAGCTCCCAAAACAACTCAAGCTCCCAGGAATACTTCCGGTCAATGCGCTCAGCGTCGTACAAATAATTATCACCCTATTCCACGACATCTACATCATTGTCGTAAAAGTCTCGAAACGGACAGCAACAACCGAGTCTGATAGTGAGGCAAATCCCGAGTTTGTCCTGGTAGAGTGGGAGTTGAGTGCTGTTCTCGACGACGTTATGACCCTCGAAATATTGATACAAATCGTAATCATTTCATGATGCAGAAGATTCGGAATCTTGTTCACAAAGTTATACTGAATCCGCATATAAATCAGTGCTATTATACTTAGACGGATCGTATCTACGTTGTGTTGGATCAAAATTCTCACTATTTTTCTTGACAAAGATACCGCACTTTTTTTATGTTGACGAATTTCAGTTCTTCCAAAGCTCCTAAATTCCTTCAAGAAACTGTACTTTTCGAGTACAACGGCGGGGTGCAGCAGCTACATGATTGCCTTTGAACCCTTTGCATAGCACCTCTTCTAACGGTAAGGTTACACATTGTTCATTTGAATTTGAATTTCCTCGAGTAGTACCAATCCTCACCAAAACCACTCCTGATCCATTTTTTTCTGCACTAGAGAGGTCTAGTTCGGCCTAAATGAATCGACGGCCTGTCTCTGGTCCAGCTGAATCACCTGAATCAGATTCAGAAACTGGATAGTAACTTCAAGAGAGCGCTGACATAACTTTTGACAAAGCCATTATGTTTCACTACTGCTGGAGGGAAGATGAAACGGGATGATCAGATTCACCATTGGCATAATTGTGTCTTAGAGTACCTGGATTCACGGTCACAATCGAATCATTTCGAATCAGCTCGACTAAATGGTCACGAGTAGCTAGAGGACCTCTTGTAGACTTTTGAGAACTTGAGTAATACACGTCTGCGTATCTGCTACGTTACATTTGTTTCGACAATAGATAACATAGTCTATCTTATTCAGAATAATCAGGCTAAACCCCATGCAAATTATGATTTAGTCTACCTCTATAAGGTAAACTAATATTTAATTTTTGTCCACGATAATACTGCCATGCCACTTCGCGTTTTAAAAGTTCAAGATCGACATGACGTTGGTCAACATCGGGTCTATCTGTTAAACCAGTCTGAACTGTACCTGTAATAACCCCAGGACCCGGAATCAAACACCGCTTTGACACATTAACAACAATCACATCCGAATTGACACTAGACAAGGACTCACCATAAGCATTGAAATTTCCACCTAAATTTACAGCAACTGGACGAACTCGAAGCCAGATGTCATCGTTTGTGGTATTTCCGCTAGCATTAAATTTCATTTCCGTGACTGGCAAGGATTAATATGATACGGTGAACTAGATTCAAACTGTTGTCGTGATTAAATGTAAACGCAAATTGGACCACCAAAATAAACTTTGAATCAAATCCCATCAAAAAACAAATATTTTAGCTACCAGCATCTCAAACGACTCTGAGCGAGACCTCGAATGTTGTCGAGAAGGATAATTGAACACAATGTTACGGTAAATTACTGCCACTGGTGATAAATTTCCAAAATTTCGCAACACAGATAACAGGAAAACAGAGAATCTGTATCATATCGTAACTACGAAAGCGTAAAACAGAGAATCTGTATCATATCGTAACTACGAAAGCCTACTAAGGTCACTGCTTTTTCCAAAAAAACAAAAATGCATGTAACTACAAGTCTAAGATCATATCATGTTAATTTCATTTTCATACTTGAATTTAACGAGTTTTTTAGTTCATTTTAATTTAAGGCGTTATCGTTCTGTCACTGATTGTCTCAAGATAGTAACTTAATAATATTAGAATCTAATAATTAGAGTCTAAAAGAGTTTTAGATGACTAATAATCCTGTCCAACTTTTCAATTTGATTTTGAATCAGACTCCGAATCAAGAAACTGTACTAGTAGTACATTTTTCAAATACCAATAAACTCTACTATACCTGAATGCGTCTGCACCAACACACTATAATGCACGAACTGAAACCATTCCCGGTCCTACTCAAAGAATCCCTATAGTAATTTACAGACTGCTTCTTCCCTCCGGCATCTGAATCATCACCTCCTGACAGTGCCCTGAAACTTGTCGACCCGTTCCTGCCAGTGCTTTCGCCGTAAACACCTGGTATCGTGACATCGGTAAATTCTCGGACTCTTTCGAAATTTCCATCTGACTCTCTGGTAGTAATTTCCTGATGCTATGACCGTCCCTCTTATCTCTCTTCTTCTTCCTGCCCGACTTTCTATCCTTACTGGTCTTACTAGACTTCTCGGACTTCTCCTTCCTCTCCTTGGACTTCTTGTCGTTTACACTTCTGATCTTGTCCTGAATCTGATTCTTCTCGGTACAAATTTGGTTCTTCTCAGAAGCTTTAAATGGTTCAGATTCAGAAAATAACCCGGATTTGCTACCAGACACCATTTCACTATCATTATCATCATCATCACCCTGATTCTCATTCACCCGATGTTCTCTCTCAATCACAATCTCCTTCAGCATGTACCGATCGTCGTCGTATTGTTGTTTGGGGACGCGCTGATCTCGAACACGATTATTGACATTTCCATCAGAAGAATTTCCGCCATTGGCATCCTTTTTCTGAGACTGAAAGCGCCCTTTCCACATCCAATACGCCCCGTAACCGCAGGCTGCCACTGAAAGACCGATGCCACCGGCTAACGCGCCTTGAGCCAGAGTCAAGGAAGTTGAACTGGTTACGGCGTCGGCGTCGGTAACCGTAGTAACTGTAGTAGTAGTACTACTAACAGGAGGTCCTGTACTAGTAGTAGTAGTAGTACTACTACTACTACTATCAATAGAACTTGAAATTTCTGTCACGGTGCCAGGGTTCAAAGCATCTTTGAACATTGTGTTGTGAGTCTGAATGTGATGAATCTGATCGCTCTGGTTCTGGTTCTTCGGATTCAATGTGGGGAAGGAATTAATATCGATATTGGAATCTAGGGCCGTAGAAGAAGAAGTGATTGTTTCGGGAGACTTAAATGGTAGTTGGGCTTCCACGGAAGGTTTGCTGAGGAAGGACGAGCGTTGTATGGGCTCAGACTGGCCCACTTCAAGTCTATACTTAATATACCATTTAATTTCCGAATCCAAATCCTGATCTGTATTAGATTTATGGAGTGCTTCAAGCACCTTCTTGAAAAATGAACCGTTACCATCCGCACTATACTTAGTTTTGATCTGAGGAGCTGGAGGCTGCCTTGATTCATCTTCAGCCACCGCTACCATCAGACTACCAACCACCTCCGACTCAAGGTTCTTCATAAGAGTCGAATGTGAATCAACATCAGTCCCAACCTTAAACTTGTTAGCTGCAAATAACCACTTGATTCCCCCTATCCTTTGAGTTGCAAGAGTCTTATCCAATTCGAACTGTTCAAAATAATTCTTCAACATAGCATCCGTTGTGTTTGCTAATTCCAGTGTAATTCGGCCAGAACTTGTTTCCGTGACCTCGACAACTAATTTCTTCCTGTAGTCCTCCGGCACGTGTTTCAAAAAATGACCACAAATAATCTTCTTGAACATAGAATCAAAACTGTGTGCCGGGTTTTAATCAACAGGATAACCTACATCGCGAAGCATGTCCAAACCGGTGCCGGGAAAACGATAAAAACCTTTTAAGGACTCTAATTGATCCAGCATAACTTTCACACGTTCTTCCACCTTTTTCTCATCAAAATATTTATTGAAATTGCTTCCAGGCCCATCACCTAACCCCAAGTTCATATTATCCTCCCCGCAACAGCCTCTACCACCTCCTGTACCTCCTGCAGTATTCAATTTCATACCCATAATCTTATTCTTCCTACAACCAACACTTGTCACAATACGATCACGAAGAAAATGAATACGATCACGAAGAAAATGGTCGTAAATCAAACTGCTATATTGCCCATCATTCAATAAAAGCTCCCATTCCCGGCTAACAAACATTCCAACAAGAGTCTTAAGATATCCCATTACATTACCATGCTCACTATTCCCTTTCTCGGATCCATAATATAACCACTCCATAAACTGACATATATGATGCGAAAGCGGAGCTATCTCGTCAAGTCTTATTAGACCGTCTATTGAATCAACCCTTTCATTTGCTAGACCTCCTAATTGTAACTGTTTCATATCAACAACATTCAGACCTACCAATCCCGATAAAAACGCATGAACATGATTCTTCACATTAGCATTTGAATTCTGTGAGTCTAGTTCCGGAATTGCTTTCGCTAACGTACCGAAGTTTGGATATCGTGTTGCGAACTCAAATAGTACCATTGCACCATTGAAGAGCCGGCTGGCTTGCCCAACAATCTCTGAAACATCTTTATAGATTTTAATAATTTCCACGAGATTCTTGTCGTCAAAATTTATAGCACTGTGACTACCATCACTAGTAGTTTTGTTGGTAGTCGAGGTAATAGATTCTAGATAAACTACCATGTCCTTCGCTATGAACAAAGTACGTTCCAGCGTTATAAATGATTTCTGAAACCTAACGAATTTTGATTCAGCCTCGAACAGATCAGGCAACGAGGTTCTGAGACGTTGTCATTCTCTGAAATAACCATCGACTAAGATACGATAGGCAGTTGTTTCATCACTACGGATACTACTTTTAGCAATGAAATTTTCAACTTTTTGGATATCAGTAAAAGCCTGATTCTGCTGCTGTAAATAAACATAAAACCCATCGAGATATTCCTTTTCCAACCTAATCAGTTCTCTCATTTCGTCGGGGGACCCTCCAGGATTCGATTCTTGCAATTTTTCGAATCTTTTGTTAATTAATTTGATACTGTCATTTCTTTCAGCGAGAATGTGATTCAGATTTGCTTTAGTGGCACTAATGACGTCCTCGCGACGAGAACTAACTGGGGCCGGGATTAGTGTAAGTAGGTCTTTTTCAGAACTTTCGATGAGTTCCTCGGCTTCTTGTATAGTAGTCACTTTGACCTTATGAATATCCCGAGCCCAGTCGAGTTCATTAGGGGATGTTTTGACAGCTATTTGTTTAATTTGTAAACGCGCTTCAGCAGCAATCGGTTTCATTTTCGAGATTAACTCTGTCAGTTGGTCGTTAGGGCCCTGGCCCATGAGAAGCTGGCTCCTGAGAAACATGTCAAACTCAAGGATTCTATCCAACTGTGATTTCAATTCTATAGTGGCTACTCCTAGAGGGGTGGGCGCTGGTGTTGGCGTTTTTGGCCGAGATGTCGTAAGCCGTCGTTTAAACGTTTGCAGATCGGTAAGCGTATTCTGACGCCGTCCGGCCTGCATTTGTTGAAGCAACTTCTGATACTTTTCGGGGGGAAGATTCCGTCTTCTTTGAGACAACATACGAGCCTGTTCGGGTTTTAGAGCTGCTGAATCTGTAACCTTAAACTTCTGTACCATTTTATTACTACTGGAGTGAAATCTTCAGAACCAACTTCAAATTGTTGTTTGTTATTGCAGAGTTAATAAACTTTAAAGAGGGGACCGTGGAGAGCCTGGATGTACTTAGTCTTTAACCTGAAGACTTCCTTTAAGATTGAATCTGAACTAGAACTTAGATTTAAACTAAGACTGCTGAGACTGTTACTGGTACCAAAAATACCGGTGTTATCACTTTAGGGGAACTTTTATTTTTGTTTGAACTTTATGGTGGAAGAAATGGAACTTGTACAACTTGGATTCGAAATTTAGGGAAGTGTAAATACTTTTTTCTAAAGGGTAACGTTTAACTGAAAATTTAGAAAGGAAATAAATAGGTAACCGTATGACTATTCAATTTATTATGTATTGAGAACTAGATACCTGTACTCTGATATTAGATAACAGGTCAATTTGTATTACCTATGATATCACAAGTAACACAACTATTGATAGAGGGATTATTCAATAAAAAAGTCTTGTACACTAATAAATAGTCTACACAACACAATAATTTATAATTCAGGAAATTCAGTATTATTGATTCAGAAAATTGTAAAAATACGGGGTATCACACCTGTTTCAGAAATTAAAAGAACATCAAATTGCAATGGGTGATGTTTGAACGTAGCAATGGATGGTACAAATAACTTTCGTAATTAAGAAGTGCCTTGATAGGGTAGTAAATTGAGTCCTCTACCAATTAGCAATAATAAATTCTTTTCTCGACGAGGCGCAGCCTGGACATAGTCTAAGTACTACATGCAGTATTAAATTTAGATGTCTTCGGCCTGATTCTTACTTCTCGATTTTTGTCGGAGAACGAGAACAATTTTTTTTTGTTTTTATTCCGTGTCACTCGAACGATGATGGATTAAACGATCACTGACTCTATGACTTACTATGATTATCTCTTTTTACGTGTTAACTAAGTGTGACACTGACTTGTTTATTAAATTTTCCTACTATATTTATGCATAAGGTCCAGAACACTGTCACATCGTAGACTATTAATACTTCATTATGTAATATTGAATTAATCGTGCAGGCTTGCAGCCTGAGGTGCTTCAACAGAGATAGCCCACTCCCCTTCTCGCATTCAACATTGTCATCAAACAGTCACCATTATTCATTCATAAGAACTTGTCAAATGCGCTATTAAATATTTTACCTAAACTGTTACAACACAAGTTTACTAGACTTGTTTGCTGCTGTTTTTTTTTGGAAAAGAAAGAAAAACCGTAGCTGCACTCAAGATCTTGAATTTCATTGAATTTCTCTGACAATTTTAAAATCGAAGATCGATTCAAGATTGCTCATGTTGTTATGGCACAAGTGGTACTAATTCTTTAACACTCAAGATAGTTGTCTTGATTAAATGAACTGTAGTATCAGGATCGAGAAGCGAGTTTTTGTCCTCACCAAACTCATCAGAGCAAGGTTTGACACGAAATTAGGTTCTCATCATATAATCTTTAAAAAAAATATAAATTTAAGGAAAACTTAGAATTTACCGTAATAGTAGTCTGTCATTTAATATTATACTTTGCGGGTACAACTGTTATGGTGGGATCCAGCCTGACTCTGAGCTACATGATTGCTTAGCCTTTTGGCTTTAGCACATACTTCTTCTAACGGTAAGGTTAGTACACAATGACATTGTTCAATGATATTTGATGTTGAATTTCCTCGTCGACCATCGATAACCACTATTTTTTTCTGCACTAGAGAGGTCTAGTTCGGCCTAAATGTCATGAGAGCGCCGACATAACTTTCGACAAAGGCATTATGTTTCACGACTGCTGTAGGGAAGATGAAACGGAATGATCAGATTCACCATTGGCATAATTGTGTCTAGTACCTGGATTCACGGTCACAATCGAATCGTTTCGAATCAGCTCAACCAAATGGTCACGAGTAGCTAGAGGACCTCTTATATTTTGAGTTTCTAGTTTAGCAGTGCCAGTGTTGCAACTGTTAGTACTATAATACACGTCTGCGTATCTGCTACGTTACATTTGTTTCGACAATAGATAACATAGTCTATCTTATTCAGAATAATCAGGCTAAACCCCATGCAAATTATGATTTAGACCTCTATAAGGTAAACTCATTAAATAACTCTTCACATTTTGTCCACGATAATACTACCATGCAACTTCGCGTTTCAAAAGTTCAAGATCGACATGACGCTAATCAACTTCGGGTCTATCAATAAGCATATGATCTGTTGAACCAGCTCCTACTGCAAATCCCGGAATCAAACAGCGCTTTGATAAATTGACAATTATCACATCCGAAATTTTGCCATTGGACCCACCATTAGCATTGAAATTTTCACGTGATACAGCTGGACGAACTCGAAGCCAGATGTCATCGTTTGTGATACTTGCGATAACTTTTTTCATTTTTTTTTTCCCTACAAGAACCACTAGCAAAGATACGACCGTAAACTAGAAAACTGCTGTCGTATTATTTGTAAACATAATGTTCAATTTCATGATTCATGAATCATTGAGACAAAATTTTTATTTTCTTAAGCCACATCGAGAATTTAAAAACAAACATTTTTACCTAGTATGATAATTGATTATCTCAAACAACTCTGAGCCTCTAGAACGGAACGGGCATCTCGAGTACAACGAACACAACTTCAAGATTTAATATTTACTATTTAGTATTTACCAGTGATATAATTCATCCTAAATTTTAATTTAGCAACGCATCGGACCTTTCCACGCGTAACTGCGTTTGGAAGCCATCTATCTGCAAAAGCTGTCTTGGGAAATCCACTGCCGCTAAAAATACCTCGATACATACCACTGGCAAAACTGCTCTAAAACAAACGGGCAGTGGAAGGTGGGACAAAAACGATAAAAAAATTGTTCTATATTCTCCTGTTCAATAGGAGCCTTCCTATTCTTTGCTCAAAGTTAACTCAGACCGTTGCGTTTCGTAGCCCCGCTAAGCTCAAAGTTAACTCAGACCGTTATCTCTCAGAGTAAACGAGCGTCTATCAGAAACTGATGAAAAGAAAGAAAATTTACAGGTTGTAGCGTTCAAATTAGTGAAGAACACCGTAGGTTGTATTCCTTTGAGTGATACTGTAGTGTAGGTAATTGATTGCTGGTATAAAGTGGGTACTGTGTGGAGTCTAAAGAAACATTCGAAGGCAAACCAATATTAATAATAATTTAGTTCTTTGAACTTTCTTTCTTTCTGAAAAATATGGCTTACAAATCGCTAGTAATATCCAACCAAATTACTCCGACCGTGTAATACTATCGAAGAAGTGACCACCTACAGTTACAATGCGGCATAAAAAACTGTTTTTAAATAATGTGACTAACTGTCAACAGTATAAAAATTTAAAACTGAGCCTTAAAGAAGTTGTGATTTACAAAACTTTTTTTTTAATACAAGTAAATGTTGCGTTACACGCAGATACAGGAAGAATCCAAGAATGTCAATGTGTGAGTGTCAGTGAGAGTATTTAGTGATAGTAGATTGAAATGAAGGGATAGATAGTTAATTGTGACTTTGAAATAATATTAAGATGAAGTTTTTTTTTTAGGATAGCTAAATAGATATTGAGGATAAAGAGAGTTTGGTTACAAACAATTTTTTCATCGTTGTAACAGATTCTAGTATGGAATTATGATAACATGTCAGTAAAATTCTTTGGTACAGTAAATAACGAAGGTAGCAGTATTATCAATAAGAACTTGGGAATATCCAGCCCGCAAATTTGACACCCAAAGTTTATCTTGAACAAGTGGGACAACATCTGATGGAATCTAAGATCTTGAAAAATTAGTACTGAGGTGCACGACCTAATATAGACTTGTTCACCCATTCTTCAAGACCTCCCAGACAGCCAGGACAGACGAAACCCGCTACGCGACGCACTTCAGCGTCTTTTTTCATTCGTTCCCCAACATGCTTCCACATGCGTGAATTACAGAACTCTATTAAAATTCCGACTTTTAAACTTCCAGTGAATTCTCGAAATACACGGCTAATATAATCGTCTCTCAAAGATTCTTCCCCTCCAAAATTTAGGGGAACAGTTAGTGAAGTAATTGGTCTATTCATATAATTGCGGTCAGTCCGGCCAAATGTCATACTATTAATAGAGTTATATTGTTGGTTTAGTAAGTCTGTTACTGTCAAATTGCCATTCTGACACATTAAACTTGAAATTAGATTACTGAGTACCCTAAGATCTTTTACAGTCTCATCCCCAGGCAGATATACATATCTCGCTATTACCG
>Ga0099798_10575_pt1 | contig 11913 bp, 8 predicted proteins | sample Uncmet_Sort29A_1_FD_89870 | JGI IMG/M metagenome (GOLD analysis project Ga0099798, IMG submission 89870) | Marine eukaryotic communities from CALCOFI LINE 67, Pacific Ocean - CN13ID_Sort29A_1 | ecosystem: Environmental > Aquatic > Marine > Oceanic | place: Pacific Ocean: Monterey Bay | collected... | reverse complement strand
TGGGCATCATCAATTGATTCATCTGATTCTGTGGCATCATCATATACTGCTGCTGTTGATCAGCTCCTCCCTGAAGTTGAATTACAAATGGTGGTGGAGGTGCCTGAGGAATTTGAATTGGATTCATCATCATATTCAAATTATTAGGACTCGGCTGCATGCCCGTATTATTGGATAACGGACTTATCATCTGAGATACAGCAGCAAAGCAACCTATAGGAGGTATAGGACTTTGAATACTACTTATGGAAACTGCTTGATTTAAGTTATGTTGTTGAACAGGCATAACATTCAAATCATTACTTGTCTCTTTCTGACTCATCAAGGCTGTTGCTGCTTGAGAGAAAGACATGTCACCTCCAATATGATTACCTAAATTGTAACTTGCTCTGTGTTTAGGAAGATTTTGATGTTGTTGTTTTTCATCAATTTGTTTTAGTTGTAGATTTCCAGTTTGTATGCGTCTGGAACTTTGTCCTGTTGTTCCAGCTGTTGTATTGATATTTCTTTTGGAGCGCATCTTATTGGCTCCCTTATGTTTAGTGTGGTGATGACGATGATGATCTTTATCTTTATGTGATTTTGATTTATCCTTGTGTTCCATATCCTTATTGACATTGTGACGATCTTTCTCCTTGTGATGCTCTTTACCAACCTCTTTATTCTTATAATTAAAACTTGTAGGTGGAGTGATAAAAGGAGTATTCGTTTTATTCGTAGATGTCCCTGTACCTGGCCTAGACATCACTACCGAGTGACTGTCATTAGATACAGAATGCTGAGAATAAGAATCATCGTGTTGAGATTGAGACTGAGATTGAGTTTGATTAGAAGTTAAAGTATTGTGTTGCTGTGGGTTTCTATTAACTTGATTTTCATTATTAGTCATCTCACTATTGCCAGAGCTAGAAGGAATAGTTTCATTATGTCTCTGAGGTGCATCAGTATCCACCCTCTCAGATGGAATCGGCTGTTCCTCCATAATATCATCTTCTGGTATAGAAACTCTACGATAAAGTTCAACACATGTATTAGCACGTTTCACGTTTCGTTTCGCTCTTGCACTACCACCACTAAGGTTACTTAATCTTTCACTGGTTTCTTTGAATGATTCTCTAAGAGATTCCATGCTAGGACGGCTGTCGATATTATTCGCTGTACTTGTAAAAGAAGTGTTGTTATTACTATAACAAAAAGAAGTGGCTTCGGTTCCAGTAGCTGAATCCATATTCGAAGATTCACTATTTTCAATAGCTTTTTTACTCATCAATTCTCTACTTCTTGCTATAGTCTCTAAAACTTTAGAATCATTAGCAGGCAAAGTAGCAGGCCGACTGCCACTAGGATTAAAGTTCGTTGGTCTATTACTAAAGCCCTTGCTACCTCTTTGTGCAGGTAACCTTCTTGGAGTATAACTACCGGACTGATTAGAAGTTTCCCTTGGGATAATCTGTTCTAGAGGTGTAGTAGCCACCACAGGAGTGACTGAGTGTGATTTAGACGTAGTTTTAGATGCCTTAGAATGACTATGTGATCTTAAAGAGGTCTCTTTTGAATTCGAAGAGAATTTGTTGTTGGTACTTGTAGGAGTAGCCCCTCCTTCTTGTCCGGATGAAACTACTGAGTCTGACTTTGATAATTGTCTTTGTAGGGCAGCTGCATCTGTTAGATCATAAGAGGAGTAACGGTTTTCCATATCATTTACTACATTAGAATTCGAATTATTTCCTTCACTCGTAGCCGTACCTTCTGTCTTGTCAAACAAAGATCCAGCAAAAGTTGAAGTCTTCCCATAAAATGTGTCTCGATTAGCAAAACTATTCTCACGATTATTGAAACTACTATTTGTTTCACCAAAATTAGAATTAATGAATGTTTGACGGTTAGAATTCGTATTACCAGTCGTGTTGCCAGGAGTGCTATTACCTTGTAAAATAAAATAAATGTCCGGTTAGAACAAACCTTCAGATTGCCGGCAGCATCCCCATGGCTCAAAAACGCTCCAGATTGCATATTTCAAAGGAGTTTATAGTGTTCAAATTGTAACTCTAGGATTGAGGTTTTTAAGTAGTTGTAGGCGCCTTCCCAGCGTTTAGTAATTCATCTTCATCGATGATGAACTCAGATTGTTGTTGTACCTGTTCAACTGAAGTTGCAGCTTGTAATCGACTAGGTAAAATAGAGATATCAGGAACATAAGGTTCTTGCTGTTCTGGGTGTGTTAGATTATTCTTATAATTACTAATAGGTGGTGTCATTGATGTAGGAGTAACTTGTGATATAGAATGATTATGTTCTGCATCTTCACCAGTTTGTTTCAGGAATTCTGTAGTATTATCTTGATGATTAGGACTAGATACAATCTCCTTTGATAATAACTTCTCTAGTCCAGCTAACACAATCTTCCTAGCACTAGAACTTGCACCAGTACCTTGTCCTGTATTACTCTTATTACTTTTCCTCTTTGGTCTAGCACGAGGAGAAGATCGTGGAGATGATGATTTATGAGGACTGGTTGAGGGACTTGTTGGTTGCATATTAATATCTCCTGTAGGCTTTGCAAAGTTATCGACAACATATTGTTTTATATCTTGTAGAACATTTCTAGGACTTGCATCTCCATCTATATTATTGTCATTCCTACCTCCATGATAAGTTGCAGCTCTTTTATTACGTCTCTTAGCTTTTGCAACAGGATTTCTTGGTGAGACACCAGCTTTTGGCGAAGTAACAGCAGCAGCTGCTTCAGTGGCTAAAGTTTGAGTTTCTATCTCACCAATTGTTTTATTAGCGACACCAGAAATAGATGCAGGTGGTGGCAAACTTAAAGGTTGTAATTGTCCCACTAAGCCTGATTGATGGTCTGAAGAACTTGTACTATTGATTGTTGTATTTCTATCGGTGGACCTTAAGTTATTAGATGGTGGAGAGGGAATAGGAGAAACTGTGTTGACATTATTTAAGCTATTCATTGTAGCACTCGGGTTATAGACACAAGCTGTAGATGAAGCAAATGATGCATTCCTAGATGGATCTCTAATTAAATTATTCGTAGTCGATGTTATATTTTGTGCATTAGTATTCCCCGGTGATATCCCACTTGTTTTATTAATATTATTTACTTCACTGATATTCTGATTCTGTTGGTTAATCATTTGCATCTTAAAAATCAAACAGACCCTAAACTTTTTCTCTTGATCCTTGCGGGTACATAATTATCGAATTTGTGCCATTTTTTATGAATAAAACATAGTGTTTTAAAGGGCCCTCCGCGGCCCTTTAAAACACTATGTTTTATTCATAAAGCCTGTGCCATCTGCATTCCTATTTGCCATTGTTCATTCCACCATAATTGATAGGATTGTTCCCAAACTGACTTCGCTTCTTCAAAATTTATCATCTCTTTATCATATATATTTTTCTGATGCAAGAATTCTTCACTATGCTGATATGGTGACTCACGTTTTCCATATCCGATTTGAAGCACGATACTAGTTAAAGTGCGCTCCTTTATTCGGAATCCGAGACAACCTACCGCTTTAAGTAAAGCGTCTTCATCAGCAGAACTACATTGAAGCTTGTAATCATCGATAGAATATGGTTCGAAACATGACTTTAGCTTCTTAGGTGGTTTCGGTAACTTAGGATAAGTATGGTTGCCTGGATGATGATAAAAGATAGGTGGATACGTACCTGGTTGATGATGGTAGAGTAGTTTTTGGAAGATTGGGGAAGATTTATCTTGATAGAGGGAGAGGTTTTGAGAATGAGTTTGTTTGTCGCCGGATTCAGAGCCGTTTGGCGTTACATTATTGTTTCTGTGATTATGATTATTGCCGCGATTACGATCAGTACCTCCTTTAGAATTATTCATATTACTCGTATTCGTACCGGGAGTTTTTGTAGTGTTGCTAGTATTTGTATTTCCTCCTCCATTATCAGAGATGTTATCTGATGGTAAGTTACTGAGCTGTGTAGCACCACTACCACGATTTGTTTTTTGATCATTATCATTTTGATTATACTGAATCTGATTATTCTGAATCTGGTTATTCTGAACCTGGTTCTGTAGATTGCTAAGAGCTCCTACTCCACTCACACTATGTAAATTTAAAGCATTTATTTGTTGACTATTTCTTCTCGTGACAGGTCCAGGAATAGTTAGTCTATTTTGACCCGCGAATGATCCGAATTGAGAAACAGAGGATGCAACACTACTACGTCTAAAATTAGATGTAAAGCTTCCAAAATTGGCATTAGAAGACTGTAGAGAACCTCTATGGGGATTGTGATTTGCTCCAAATGAAACTATATTATTCGTCCCCGTTCCTACTTGTGTTTGATTATTACTCGTAGTATTACGTGGATCTGCAGATTTACTACGAATATTAGAATTGTTAGGATTAGAATTATTTGAATCATTATGCTGGATCTGTTGCGATATCTGTTGTGCGGGAGTACCTCTAGATAAAGACGCTAAACTTTGAACCGACGATCGTAAACCAGCAGTAGCTGCTGTATTAATGTTGTTATTATTTTGAACAAAATCGTGGAAGACGGAATTAGTAGTAATGGATGGTCCTCTGGTAATAGAAGTCATTGAGGTAGCTCTATTAACATTATAATTAGGATTGTTAGTATTATTTCCAAATGATGTCCTCATATTTTGTGGAATGTTATTTAGATTCTGATTCTGGTTAAACATCATCTTAGAACCTGCTCTGCTACTTACCATACTTGCCATTGTACTAGATCTTCGAGGTAGAGTACCAGCAGTATTAGCAAGATTACCATGCTGTTGTTGTAGTTGACTTGGAAAAGAAAAATTATTTCCGCTTGGACTTCTTAACTGACTAACAACCTTACTTATATGATCATTGAAATTATTACCATTATTACTATGTAAGCTTGGATTAGGAGAAGGATTTCTACTGAGATTGATGTTGTTGTTATTCATGTTATTGTTTACTTGTGTAGACATATTAACTGGTGTGCGTGTAGACATACCTATCACAGACGGAATGAATGAGGGGGAGGCTGCGAAATGAACTGTTTCTGGACCATTGTTTTGATTCTGTCCATTAGCACTAGATGGCATAGTAACATTAATATTCATGTTCATATTAACGTTTACATTAGCACCATTCGGCATCTGGAAACTTGTACTACTATTTGTGTTCTGATTAATATAATCTATAGCACCAGTGTGAGTAGACGTACGACCTTGTGAACGTCGCAGATCTTGAGTGGCTGTAAAGCTAGAAACATTTGCATTGTTGTTGTTTTGTTGCTGTTGGACTTGATTTGTATTCTGTTGTGCATTTCCATTGCCCGTACCATTAATCAATTGTTGGTAGTACGCAGCATATGCTGCTTGGTTCTGTACCAACATTGGATAGTTTAAGTTGTTTAAGTTTTGCTGATGATTCAAGTTTTGATTATGTTTCTTAGACTTATTGTTATATCCACCACCACCACTACCTGGTATCCAATTTTGTTGATTCTTATCATGATGATCGTAGTGTTGTTGAGTTTGATTGTTACTGTTGTAAGCATTATTTTCCGTCTGACTCTGTGGTAATCCCAAACCATTCGTATTATTACCACCAGTTCCAGATGAAGAACCTCCAGAACTGCTACTGACATTAGCAGTATTACACAAACAAATGCATTTCACTAGCTCCTGCACCATACCTGTATGCAGATCAGAATGAACTTCTTCGTATAACCGTAATAAACCTTGATCAGAATAATACCGGGAAGTCGATGAACGATCCTTATTAATACTAGGATTCATAGGGTTATTAGGAGGATTACTGTTGTTTTGATTTTGAGATTGTTGGTTTTGGTTTTGACTTTGATTTTGGTGCTGTTGGTTCTGTTGTAGATTTTGTCTGGTTTTAATATGATCTTGATTATTGTTCCCAAAATTTCTATTGGATTTAGCATACATAGATACTCCACCGTCTTGAAGTAAACTAGGTGGAGGAGGCATATCTGGTAGGTTATTAAAAGGATTATTAGTATTGCTATGTTGTTGTTTTTGCTGTGACAGTGATTGAGGTTGAGGTGGCATATTATAATTATTTCTAGTAGATGCCCGACGATTGTTATTTAGCCCAGGAACAGTACTAGTTTGGGTATTTTCATTCACAGCAGCACTAGTCATTAAAGTTGAATTTAGAGGAGGCGCTGCTTGTTGATGTTTGCCTTCTGTGAAAACATTAGGTTTATTGTTATTAAGTTGAAAATTAGGCTGCTGTTGTTGCTGCTGTGACTGTAGTTGCGGTTGAATTGGAACTTGCTGTCGTGGTAAATTAATCGTATATTCATTATGATTACTTGTAGGAATTTGATTAGACACATTGCAATTGGATTCATCTTCTTCTTCTTCTTCCATAGTCTGATTCTGATTTGACATCCCTTCATAATAACCATAACTTTTTGTACCAACTGTCAATAATCTTAACGTCAATTGGTTTTCTGTTAAAGTACCTAGTGAAATTTTAGAAATTTTCAAGATTTTAGATCTCGCTCCTTGGGGATACATAATTGTTGAAAAAACTGCATGAGAATGCGACTTTTCCTTATAAAATCCTTATGGAATTAAGACTCTAGAGTTGAGGTTTTAGGCTCTAAAATGTCATGTTAAAGTACCCGTCTTATCAGAAAATATTACATCCACCTGTCCTAAATCATCATTGATATTAGAATTACGAATTAAAGGTTTTAGAATGTTAAGACATCATTTCATACCTACCACCATCATCTTAGGATCCCCATGAAATCGTCGTCAAAACGAAGATTCTGAGGCGTTTTGACGGCTATTTCAGGGACCCTCGATATGACTCCAAAATGATGGTGGTAGGTATGAAATGATGTCTTAAATGTCATCCACATTTCCTTTAGTACTGCTATTACCTGATCCAGAACCAGAGCCTCCAGCAGAAGCAGCTGCTCCTGAATAGTATTGGTTTGAAATTGAAGAATCAGACGAAGAAGTTCCTTGCTGATCGTTAAACACATGCTGATGATTAGTTTGTTTATTATTCTTTTGATTAATATGATTATCGTAAATTCCATTCGACTTATTATTAGTTTTATTCCCATTCCCAAATACATTCAGATTCAGATTCTCATTCACCATTCGAATAGTACTTGCAAAATATCCTGATAAACTTCCTATAAGATTATTGGCATGATTTTTGAATTTTCCTTCTCCAGAACCACCATTACCACCATTACCACCATAACCATTATTTAATTCATCAATTTCTATTTGTTTTAAGGAAAATAATTTATTCATAACTGACTTTCTTCCATGTTTAGCTCTTTTATTTTTAGTGCCTTTCATTCCAAAACCAGGAACTGCTGCTGTACCAAAAACCGCTGAATTTTGAAATGGTGGTATGTCAGAAATGTTACTCTGTAGTTCGTTTCCGGAGTTTTGAGCACTTACATCATTACTGTTAAAACTTCCTGCTAAGTTGTTGTTAATATTATTGTTGTCAGGTATACCTAGGTCATTATTCTGATGATTTCTTTGCGGGCATATAATCTTAATAGTTGCATCATTACATTTTTGTCTCCTTTTATTTCGAAGTACTTTCCCAATCATATTAGTAATTATATTTTTGCTGAGAGATTGAGATTCTGTTTTCTTCACAGAAGAAGAAACATCCTCGTCTTCTGATGATACAATAGACGAAGTATTCGATTTAGCTGGGTATTGCTTTGGTCTCTGAAACTGCTAAAGCGTATTCTTAGAATTCGCTATGCTAAAGTAGCTTTTTACATGCATGAGTCCGGCAATTTAGCGAATCTGCGAAAATACGAGACCAAAGCAACATCCAGTTAGGTACTTTTTTACTTCTCTTTACCCATTTCCCTCTAGCAACTTTTTTTATACTCTCACTCTTTGGTACTAATTTAGATATGGATTCAAAGAAAGCTTTTTCTTTCTTTGAGTTTACGGACTCAGAATGATTATGGGGCAGCTGTTGAGAAGAGCTACCTAAAAATCAAACAAACCCTAAACTTTTTCTCTTGCTCCTTGCGGGTACATAATTGATGAATTTGTGCCATTTTTTATGAATAAAACATAGTGTTTGAACGGCCGCCGTTCAAACACTATGTTTTATGCGTATACCAGCTCTTCTTTTCCTTTTATGTGACCATACAGTATCAATTAATGCGCGTCCCATACTAGAAACTCTTAAAAATGAAACAAACCCTAAACTTTTTCTCTTGCTCCTTGCGGGTACACAATTAGCGAACTTGAGTCATTCTATACTGTAAAAAACATAGTGTCTGAACGGCCGCCACACTATGTTTTATGCGTATACTTCTTTGTTATAAGCGATGTTGGTGTTCCAGAAGAATTCGATTTGTCCATTAGAGGGTTAAGAAGATTCTGAGACTGGTTCTGAGACTGAGGTACACTTTTATTATTTGTGCTTTTGTTCGTGACGACATCTAGATCACCTAAGATATTGTGATTCTGATTCTTAATATTATTGTCAGGAATAGCAGCAGTATCTCCTTTTTCAGTAGATGTTGTAGTTACTACTGCCTCTACAACACCAGTACTTTGAAGTTTTTCAGTGGGCACAATAGCTTCTGCAGCTGCCCCTGCTGGTGTTGTATTAGCTCTTCTTTCGTTTCGTGGTGTCGCATCTGCAATTTTTAGTGCTTCTGCAACTTCCAATTTACGTCTAGAATCCGATTGTCGCTTCTGTCTTATATCTTTTCTTAAATCTAAGAGTTTCTGTTCATCGTAACCATTGAACCCTGAGAAAAAGTCACGAACAGACTCTTTTTTTGGTGTTGTTGATCTTAGACTTTTAGGACTAGATCCTCCTCCTCCTCCTCCAAATAGTCTTGAAGTTAATTTAAAACTTGATCCAGGATTAGAATTATTCGGAGTTGTAACTGCACTGTTGTGGGGAGCTTGATGGCCGCCGCCCATTCCACCCATAAATTTATTGTTGGCGTGTAAGAAACCGAGTTCAATATCATCTTTCGGCTGCTGTTGAACTTGAGAAGGAGGAACTGTTTTGCCTCTTAAAGTTCTACTAATAAAAGTGGTTATAGAACGTGATGAGGAGTTCAAGTTTTTTGGAGTAGTAGTACTAGTCTTATTGATATCTTTAGCTCCTATTCCTCCTGCTGCTGCTGGTTCAGAAATTCCTCTTTTCACAGATCCCATTCCTATGTTACTCATTAAGGATTTAGATGCTAGACTTACAGAATTAGTATTACTTAAACTTTGATCATGTCCAATATTCTGATTAATATTCTGATTATTAACAGTTCGTAGACTGGTATATGCAGATGTAAGTGCACGTGATGATTGAGGTGCAAGGCCGGATGTCATATGAGACGCGGTAATGGAGGAGAGGCCGAAGGAAGCTCCCCTTCCCAAATTGTGGGACATTGTATTATTAGGATTAGTATCTACTTGATTTTGAATCTGACTGTGACTGTCTTGCTGTTGAACTTGATTAGTGACATTAGAAATATTATTATTAGTAGCAGTAACTGCTACAGCTCCTGTAGTTGCTGGTGAAGGTAAATTTGACAAAATATTATTATTTTGCTGCTGCAACTGTGACTGAGAAGCTATTATTGCAGATTGAGGAGTAAGAGTATTTATATTCATATTGTTCGTGTTGTTGTTAATATTCATATTATTAAAAAATGGACTTTGTTGATAAATACTGTTGGGTGTAGTACCAAGAATACTCATATTATTATTAGCTGAAGGAGAATGTAATACGTTTCTGCTAGATATTGCCTTTACAGAAGAGTTTAACTTTCGACGACTATGTGGACCTAATCCTTCATAACTCTGCATCTTTCTACGAGATTCAAATAAGAATTGATTATCTTTATGCTTTACTTTCTCCTTTAGATTTAGAAGGATCTTGATCAGATTCAGAAGGATATTGTTCCTCATTCATCACTTGGCAGAATGATGAATCCTCCTTATCGTTTTGTATTTCATTTTGATTTATCATTTCATCATCATCATTCTTAAAAATCAAACAAGCCCTAAGCTTTTTCTCTTGATCCTTGCGGGTACATAATTATCGAACTTGTGCCATTTTTTATGAATAAAACATAGTGTTTTAAAGGGCCCTTTAAAACACTATGTTTTATCCATAAATACCATATGCCAAAATAAATCCTTATCGTTCTGCATCGAAACAGCTTGTAACTTCCTTACTAAATCCAATGTCATATATAAACTAATTGGGATTAAGTTATTATACAACAGAATGTATGTGACGAATTTGAAAGCATAGTTTTGTTCCGGATCTTCTCTGTAGTCGGAGATTTCACATTTCGATATCTGATGCATAAGAGAAGGATCCGTTACTGGTAAAGTGCTTAACGTTGGATCACACGTATTGTAGAGAGGATTTTCGAGAGAGTTTAAGTCTAAGTTACTGTTAGTATTACTATTACTAGAGGATAAAATTCTATTACTTGTACTGGAAGAAGAAGAACATTTATTAGGTATCCCATAAACATGATTATTTCCAAAATCAGTTTGGAAATTGAATTGATTAGGATCATTTGCATTGATACTCCCTAGAATAAAATAATTGTACATTTCAAAATCCTTCAAATATCCGGCAGCATAAATAATTAAAAAATCGCAGTTTCTCTATATAGAATCTGTATGATTTAATGAAGATTCAAATCACTAGATGTTTAGGATTAAGGACAATAGGAGTAATTATCTTTTATGGAGTACTAAAAGTAGTTCCATTAATACCAATCCCATCATTTACCCATCTACCAACTGTATAAGCAGCATGTACACCATATAAAGTTAATAATTCTGCAAAATCACCAGATGATATAAACTTTTGATAAGAAGAGTTCTTCTTATGATTCCCACCTGTATTTGAATTCCCATCTTCTTCATAACAATCTCCTCCTCCTACTACATCAATTTTATTCACATATTCTTCAAACAATATCCAAGATATAAAAGTCAAGCATAACAACAACACGAAAACTCCACCTAAAAAAATATTCGCTTGTTTCTCTAGTCTACTCCGCTTATGTTTCTTATTATCTGACGTAGAATTCAACATCACTTTCGTATCCGCCCCAGTAAATAAAACAACTGCGAAACAATATTCTATATTCTTAATCTTTGATGATCTTAATATAACATTCGAAATAGCAATACTAACACCTCTTGGATCACCATCACGTTTAACTGGTTATGGCTTTGGTTCACAATTTTGGGTTTAGGCTTTAGATTTCTCATATCGAGGATCCTTGAATATATCAAAAATTTCACGTTTTACTAGTCAAAATCAAGTGCCTTTAGTTGCTTCTGAGAAAGTTTACAAATTAAGGTTCGAAAAGTGTCCGTTTAGGGTATAAACTCCCTTTAAATTACCTTCAAAAACATAAGCAGTTAAATGATCCGAATACACTATCGGTAATAGCATTTGGAGCGTTTACTTGGATATAACCTTTCATATTAGATAATGATTTCAAATTACTGTCGACTTTCGTATCTTCTAACGCAGTTCTCACTTTCAAATTCGACTCTCCATCCAAATCTGAAGTTTCTACATAACAAATACCAGAAGAATCAGAAGTACTCACTACCTTAGTTCAGAAAATAATACTTTAGTGTCGAGCGTAAAATTTTGAACAAGTACCCGACAGCATGAATACTCTCCAGAATGCAATTTCTTCATTAAAATAGAGCACTTCTCATGAGGTTTCTGAGGATCTATTATTCTAAGGTTTTTTAAGGCTTTTAAATCAAGTACTAAACAGTCAGCCGGTACGATACTGTCTGTAGTTAAATAGATTATTTGTCCAACAGTCAGATCTTGCCATGCTTTTATCTCTAACCTCTGAGTGGAAGCGTTTAAAACA
>Ga0099798_10574_pt1 | contig 11921 bp, 6 predicted proteins | sample Uncmet_Sort29A_1_FD_89870 | JGI IMG/M metagenome (GOLD analysis project Ga0099798, IMG submission 89870) | Marine eukaryotic communities from CALCOFI LINE 67, Pacific Ocean - CN13ID_Sort29A_1 | ecosystem: Environmental > Aquatic > Marine > Oceanic | place: Pacific Ocean: Monterey Bay | collected... | reverse complement strand
TCCGCTACCCAGCGGATTTACCACGCTGCTCTCATGCGCGAGAGGCCATGCTACTTAGTACTACCCAAGGACGAACGATACCCTGCGGGATGATGAGGAGGTGTAGTAGTTATTTTCTTCCGCCGTCGGTTTCCCGTATAAGAAATGTGATGTTAGTAATGTTAGTGTGGACAACTTGTCACGCGCTGAATACATTTTCCAGCAGTTGTAGTACTAGCGCAGTCTTTGTGTCAGGTGCTGTATTGAAACAAAATGACGCTGTTGAATTATTCGATGGTAGTACCAATAATAATACGAAAAAAAGAACTCTGAGTCGTGCTCGCAGTACCAGTACCGCTCCGTTTGGTGCGAAGAGAAATGGCGCCAAACATTTTGCAGTTTATTGGACAACGTTAATATTGCTCTTTAGGCTATGTTATGGGGACGTTGTCGCGCCTTCTGCAGGGTCTGAAGAAAGTCCAAGTCGTTCGCTTCGTACCCCGACACCACCTCCTACTCCTTACCCCATAGATACCACTCGTCGGCGACGAGCGGAATTCAATCTTTTTTATGTGAAAGATCAGGGATTATTAAGCAAGAATATAGTAAAAAAAAATAGAGTGAGTGGTGTACTAATTAATTACTAGTACTAAAAGCGTTTCTTTGACAGGTTTCTTTGTTTTTTCAGCAGTCCGAAATAGTGATGCGCAACACCAGTACTATTAATCTGTTTTCTTCGCCATAGTAAAGTTTGAATTGTACAAAGTCGGCGCTCCTCTCAGTTGTGTTGCGGCTCCATTGTTAAGAACTGTCAGTATTTTCTGAACTGCAATTAACAAGCCGCCGAGTAAATCAGTGCTCAAAATTTTCAAAAATGGACCAAAAAACATCAAAAATCAACGGTTTTTGAACTTTTTTTGCCAAAAATTCAAATTTTGCCCAGCACTGATTTACTGGACCGGCTTGTTAATTGCGCGTACAAAAACGCCTGCACACCGGGCAGATATCACCAAAGTGCCGTTTCAAAGCACACCAGTTGCAAAAAGTGTCCAGCCGGAAATTAACACGATTTTTTTTATAATCGGACTCGATTTTTTTTTAGTATATTTGTTGGCCCATTTTAAGGGCTTCTTTTTTATATGTTTTGATCAAAAATGAGTCCGATTAGTAAAAAAATCGTGTTAAGTGGTCCGGGCCAAAGGCGATGTGGTGCGAAGATTGTACCCTGGGCCGTTACTCCGACAAGAAGATGTCGGGCACTTGCCGAGAGTGTCCGGCGGGGAAATATCTTGGTGAAAAGGGTGGAACAAACTGCAAGGAGTGCCCCAAGGGGAAGTTCAGTGGTGCCTGGGGATCCACACTCAACAGTTGTGCACTCTGCCCGCGAGGCAAATACGCATCGAAACCCGGCTTGGTCGTGTGTTCGGCTTGCCCGGTTGGAAAGTTTTTTCCCGGCCAGTGCAGGGCCAATTGGACAATCACGCCGGATTATGATCAGCCGGAGGACAGCTGCGGTGCGTGGAACAGTGTGGAACCAGACAACAGGAACAAGGATCACTGTCTGAACACCATGAAGGAAAAAGACTGCATGTGGGGCGGAGCTTGGGCATCCGATGAGTGCAGAGCCTGTCCTTCGGGGCGTACAACTTCAAACTTTCTTGTGCTTTCCGGTTCTTCCAAATCATCGTTTGATGATCAGAAATTGTAATGATTATTTTTAAAAAAAATCCTGGAGAAGGCAACAGAAAGTTTGAAACAACGCCCGAGTCCGCCACATTATTCTATAGGTGCGATGCCTGCCCCCCGGGCAGATATTCCGTAGGCTTCGAGGCGGGCGCTGTGCCGCACAGTTGCAAACTGTGTCCTTTTGGAAAATACAGTGCCGAACACGCTCAGTCCGAGTGCAAGGATTGTGGTCGTGGAAAAATTGTTAAATATGACGGTGAGACCGGGGAGAGGAGAGTCGGTTGTGAACTGTGCCCCGCGTCGAAATTTAATCCTTCGCTTGCACAGGAAAATTGTGCCGACTGCAATGCTGGGTACGTTGGGTCTGGGGGCGAGAGTTGCAACACCACTTGCCCGGGCGGTAAGTACTGGAAGCAAGTATTGACATCAACAATGAGCGATTCGGTTTTCAGAACGCACTTTCCAAGTTTTACGAAATCGAATTACACCCGACATTATTTATATAGTGTTTGTGAGGAATGTCCGAGAACAAAGTATTCGCCATATGTTTCGCCAGGAGATCCGGGGGCAACGAGCTGTGTTCGCTGTACATCGGGTAAATTTGCGAAGACCGCTGGGTTAAAGATATGCCAGAAGTGTTCAGAGGGACGCTATATTCGCCGGCTATACGTTAAAGACGGGCATGACTTCAATCTTTTCGATGCGCAGATATTTTGGACTAAAAATGACAAAATAACGCAAAAAGAAACAACGTTTTTTGGACCAAAAACGCATTTTTTGAACCAAAAATTGAGATTTTATGTGCGCATCGAAAAGATTGAAATGACAAGTGGAAAATTGACAATCGTGAAACCGTTCAGGACGCGCTTAACCCTGACTATTACTGGCCGATTCATTGTTTCTCGTGTCCTCCAGGAGAGATGGGCGACGAGGAAGGTCTCGTCGACTGCAAGAGATGCACAGCAGGGAAGTACAGTGATAGTTGGACTTCGCTCAAGTGTAAGGCCTGTGCCAGCGGTTTTTTTCAGGAAAAGGCCGGGCAGAAAGAATGCGATAAGTGTCCGGTAGGGAAATATTCAAACAATGGTGGCGAGACCAACAAACCAATTCAGCTCTGTCAGGAGTGTGTCGCCGGTAGGTTCGCGTCGAGCACGAACCAGACCAGCTGCGCCGATTGTCCGCCTGGCAAATTTATCAGGCCATTTCACAAAGTAGATGACGCAGCTTACTTGGCAGCCGCCGAAGGATTGAAGAACCCTGGCGATCTCGTGGAAATGAACGGTGATTTAACACGAGGTTTTTATAATTGGATTATTCTGATCAAAGAATGTCAAAAAAGAAAGTTTTTTTTTAGTTCAAAATGATCAATATGGGTCCGATTACAAAAAGATCGTGTTATTTTGTGTACCCAAAGGTTCCTCAAGACTGCGAGCCCGGGAAATTCTCATCCGCGACGGCATAACAATAATTTGTCAAATCGGTATTTTTTTTGGACAAAAAAAAATGCAAAAAAAAAAAAGAGTTTCCTTTGTTCAAAAAGCCAAATTCAAATTTCTTTTCGTTTTATTGAAAGTAGCTTGTTATATCGTCAGCATGCACAACGTGTTTGGGTGGCACGTTTCAAGATTCAAAAGGTCAGATGAAATGCAAGCGCTGTGTGGCGGGGCGATTCCAAAACGCCGAAGGGCGACACACTTGTAAAAAATGTCCGGGCGGCAAGTATTCGAGCCTACTTGGTGAACACACAATCCGTGGCGCGGTTCAATGCAGCCGCTGCACCCCAGGGCGGTTCGCTGGAGAAGTCAGTGGAGCAGTAGGAGCAGTAAGTTGCACGCGCTGTGAACCTGGAAAATACGGGGACAACGAGGCTATGAAGAGTTGCAAAGGCTGTCCAAGTGGTAAATTCGCACCAATTCTAAATGCGACCTCGAATCTACTGGCGGGCGCCGTGGAATGCACTTCCTGTCAGCCGGGCCACTACCAGAATGCGTCCGCAATGGCACAATGTAAAATCTGCGACTTGGGACGTTATTTCAAACTTTCTGCTAGCCAGGTTGAAAGGTGTGGTGTTTTTTTGCCAATTTTGTTCCATTTTAAAAGGTTTTACTATTTATATTTTTGGTTGACAACAAATGAGTTTTTTACTAAACCAGACAAACCAGAAAGTTTGAAGTTATCAAGACAATCATCAGGGCACCAGCTGCAAGATATGTTTGAGGGGAAAGTACAGTGATACTCTTCCAGCAGTGTCCTGCCAAGAATGCGCGGACGGGAAATATGCGGACCAAGACGGCCTGAAAAATTGTAAATATCAAGGTTTTTTTCATAATTATTATTTAAACTGCGTGGTCAAACATTAGCACTACCAAAAAGAGTTTTTTTTGAAACATATTCGGTACCAAAAAAACTGTTTTCAAAAAATTGGTTGTCGAAATTATTTTCCGAGTCCGAATTCCAAAAGAAAGCCTTGTGAAATCAGCAGAAACTGGTAAATTCGTTCGGCGATTCCATACAATTGGCGACGCTGCTATTTTAAGTTCATACGAAAACATTGCAGTGTTTTCTTCTGATAATAGCACTAAGGATTTTCGCTACACTCTGACAGCAGTGAATTGTCCTGCGGGTAAATTCCAAAATGGACGCGGAATGGCCGAATGCAAAATATGCACGGTGGGGATGTATGCGAGCGGAGAAAAAAACAAGGCTTGTAGAAACTGCGAGCCAGGCCAATACCAACACCGTGAAGGAAGAGAAGACTGTAAGAAATGTCCGCAAGGCAAGTATTCAAGTAGTCAAAAAGGCATCATCGATCATTATGAGCTCGTTGACGGGGTAAGGTACCAGCTGTTTGGTTCTTTGTTTGAGTGCTCTGAATGTCCCGATGGAAGGTGGCAAGGGCGCCCTGGTGGGAAAGAGTGTTTCGGATGCCCGAAGGGTAAATTTTCCCGGGCGATGAGCGTTACTTTCGCACAAAGCAGGGAGGGTTTTGGTAGTCTGGCGGGCTTTGAAAGTTTGGAAAAAGTGTATTTCACGAGTAGCACTATTTTCCCTGTCTCCTGTATCAGCTGTTTCAAAGGACAGTATGCGAGCACTAACAGCGCATCTTCCTGCAATTTGTGTTTGGCGGGCCAATACAGCGAAGAAATCGGGCAATTCGCCTGTAAGAAATGCGGTTACGGTCAATATCAGGAAGGGGCATCGAACAACAGGACAGAGTATCAGTCGTGCAAAGATTGTGAGCCTGGGAAATACTCCGGTGGGATCGGGAAACCATTTTGTCTTGCCTCGCTCCCCTGCGCGCCAGGGAAATACGATGAAGATAGAAACAAACGAGCAATTTTACGCAGGCCAGACAGCAGCCGTTGCATCCCCTGCCCTCCAGGCCATAAATGCCGTGGTGGTTTAAAAGACATGGAGGGCTGCAAAGAGCACACGTACCAAGACGAATTGGGTGCTTCAAGGTGCAAGACCTGCCCGGTCGGACGCCACACGGTTTACGACTCAATTGTGAATGCCAGCAAAAATCCTTTGCTTTTTTTGCGGACAAGTGTGGCAGCGTGTCGGAGCTGTGAAATCAACCATTTTTTAAACGAATCACAAATGTCATGCCAAGAATGCCAGCCTGAGGAATTCCAAAACACGAGGGGGAGAACGTTTTGTCGACCTCTAGATCCGTGTGTTCCCGGCACCTACGACGCAGACCGAGGGAAGCACCACTTAGATAGGCGATTTACCGATTCACGTTGCACGCCGTGCGAAGTTGGATACTTTTGCGAAGGCGGCTTGAAGCAGAAAAAGCTATGCCCCGAAAACCATTTTCAGGACGAAGAGAGACAGCCGAGCTGTAAAAAATGTCCGCCTGGACTCTTCACTGCGAAGACACCAGGAAAAAATGGGACCAGTAATTTGAACCGCCGAATTCGCACTAACTCAACATTTTGTGTCGGCTGCGCTCCTGGACAGTTTTTCCACGAAGAATCCAAATCTTGCAAAACTTGTCCACCCGCTCGATATCAAGACCAGCCCGGTGAGACGCGCTGCCTCCCGAAGCAGCTCTGCGAGGCAGGAACGTACGACGCCGAGAGATTCTTTGTAGGAACAACACGAGTTACTAATGTTAGTACTAACATTACTATCAAAAACTATTCAGTAAATCAATATCCAACTCGCAATACATCGACGTGCCTGATTTGTCCGGCCGGCTACCGATGCGCGGGTGGTCTGAACGATAAGAAAAAATGCGGGCCACGAGCCTTTTATTGCCCAGAAGGATCTGAACAGGAGAAGATTGCGCCAAAAGGCTTCTGCACCGTATCGAATTCAAGCCAGGCGCATTGCGATACTGTGATGACGTCGGTTTCGGACGACATCGATAGTACTACTGGTACTATTTCGGAACAAAACAGCAGTAGACACTTGCGAAGAAGACTGGCAGCGGGCACGAATGTACTACCAGTAGAGGAGGAGACTGTGCTCACCATGGCTTATCTGAGGGCATGTGAACCGGGGCGAATCTGCGACAATGGGGAGCAGCGCATGTGCCTGATCGGGCACTATTGCCAGAATGGAACGTCTATTCCGTGCAAAAGGGGAGAATTCTGCGACAAACCCGGCCTGCAAACCGCCCCTCTCTGTCCGGAAGGCTTTGCATGCCCAGACCCCGCCGGGCGTGTGGCCGGGAAAAAGGCGTGCGGGTACGGAAATGAGATTTCGGAAGCTGGGCACTGCGACACTTGTGATAGGAACCAATTCGCGTCGAAGGAAAAGAACAAATGCATCGACTGCCCGTTGAACAGGGTCAAGCAAAGCACTGGCTTGGAAACTTTAATGACCTGCAACGGTGTCGAGCAGCCGTACATTAGTAGTGATGCTTACTGCCCGAAGTGTATTGACAGGTGTGTTGAATTGGAAGACGCTGCGAATTTCGAGCTGTACGCTTCTAGACAGGCGGGAATCAGTACCAACACCACGCTTAGTTACAATTCGCTTGGTAACCCCTGCGTCCGAACCGAATGCAAAACTGGGTACGCTGGAGTACTGTGCGCCGCATGTGACGTGGACTTCGGCTTGGTCTCGGGCGGGCTTTGCGTTGCATGCCCGGACAAAGAGTACACACTTCCGTATACCGCTGGCGCCATGGTGTTTTCGCTCGTTTTCTCAGCGTGCGTTGTTCACCGCGCTATTTACGAGAACACAGACTTTACGACTTCGAAAATGAGTGTCATCACGATTTTTATCAATCACGTGCAGATGAGCGGTCTGCTGGTTGATTTCAATCTGGACTGGGGTCCGACGATGCGGTATGTGTTCGGTTTCGCGGGCGCCATGGGCTCTCCCGTGCCCCCATTGGCACACTGCATGGGTGTAACATTCAAAACCCGCACGATGTTGATGATGTCTGCTCCGGGGATTGTTGTTTTCTTACCAGCGGTGTTGTGGTTTTTAACGCACAACGTGTTCGATAAATTAAAGCGTATTTGTGGAAAAACACAGAATGCTGAAAAAAGAGATTCGGTCCAAAAAACTAGTCCCCCAAATGGTCAAATTAATAGTAGTGATCATTTTTCTGAGGGTGAGGAAGAGGAGAAAGCCTGTGAAGATAGTAAGGAACAGGGTCCGCCAATCCAAGGACTCGATCCAATAATGAGGCCTCGAAAAGGGTCCGACCCGAGGCCTCGAAAGGGATCCGACCCAAGGCCTCGAAAAGGGTCCGACCCAAGGCCTCGAAAGGGGTCCGACCCAAGGCCTCGAAAAGGATCAGACCCTTGGACACGAAATCGAAAAGGATCCGACCCACGGCGGCGTAGTAGCAGTAGCGAACCTCCGGAAACCTCGGAATATAAATTACATTTCAAGAGCACTGTTGACAATCCATTAACAAGCCACCAACTTAATCAGTGCTCGAAAATTGGTAAAAATAACAAACCTTTTTCTGACATTTTATTTTTCCCAAACAAATCAAAAGTAATTCGACCCCATCAGTAGTACTATTGATTTACTCGGCGGCTTGTTCATTATGCGTTGAAAATCCAGAATCGGTTGAGCATCCAGTACCAATCGCGGAAACCGGTGTGGTTGTAAACCCATTGTGCTCTGACGTATCGCCGACCGGCAGACGTAATAGTAAGCGAGAGAAAACACCATTCGCCAAGAAACCACCCCGCAAGCCAAAAACAGATTCCAGTAATCATCATTCCCATCTGGTGAGGAGGATGAGGACGAGCAAAAAACGGAGGATGCAACAACCCAAGGAATCGATCCCAATCAACAACAGATTGAGCAGCAAAATAGTACTCCCACTGGGAGAAAAACTTCTGGCTTGACTTTTGAAAAATACTGGTGTACCGGTATGGTTGCGATCTTCTATTTAATCTGGCCAAGCTATATTCGGTCTATGCTGCAAGCCGTGGATTGTAGTATCGAAGTTGACGGGAAGTCTTATTTGTCTGCCGATGCTCGACAGGAGTGCGACACAAACTACGCGATAATAAAAGTGCTCGCCTGGGCGTTCATAGTTGTTTTTGGAATCGGACCTTTCTTCTCGTACCCAGTTTTCAAAAAACGGCTGGACATTGAAGCCGAACGAATCGACATCACGAGCGTGTCCGATCGGCGAAATTTTGTCGCATTTTTGAAAACCTGTGTGAGGACGAATTTGATACGGGATTTGACCAACACTGTTGGGGAAAGCACCGAAGCTAAACGAGCGTTTTTAAAGCAACTTGAGAACTTGAAAAATCCTGACAGTAGTAAACTATTATCGCACATAGTACGAGGAGCACACAGCGATGATGGTGGTGGTGAAAAAACAAATACCAACACGTTTGTGGTAAAAAAACTGATCGACCCATCTATGCTCCACTCTGACTGGAAAAAAAATGTGAGTAGTTCAAATAGTAATTCCAACGAGACCATGCCGCGTTTTCAGGACGGTTTTATGGAAGGTGCGTTTTTGCAGGTCCAGACTTATTTAAGTGGGCGTACTGGTAATAAAAGGAATTTTTATGTGAAAGTCCATTACGAGGAACCGACGCCTAATCGTATTGACAAACTGATGATTAAATTCTTCTCGGCTTTAAACTCGATGGTTGTGAGTCCGCTAGTTAATGTACTCTGCTGCAACTGCGTTCGCCGAAAAAAATCAAGGTTAAGTGAGGTGAACTTCAAACACTCATTCTATTTCGTGTATGGGGCGTTTCGGCATGAAATGCGGTGTTGGGATTTCGTAACGCAGGCGCGCAAATTCGTTCTGCTCGCAATCATCGCATGGGTTCCGAAGGGGTTGGGCGGGCAACAAATATCCTTCGCTTTGTTCGCTTTATTTATGTTCACGCTTGCGCAGTTATACTACAGACCGTTCAGGAATGACATCGAAGACAATTTGGAAATATTCTCGCTCGCGGCGACGTTAGCAACTTTAATTGCCGGTCAGTTTCTTGCCTTATCTGAAAAACAGATCGGCTCAACATCAGCAGTACTAGCAGGTGAAGATGATGAACAATTTGCAGCCAGTACTAGTACTACGGTCGGTCGTCTGTACCGGTCGATAGAAGAGCGTGACAACGTTGTGTCGAAAAATATGGAACAGAATTTACAGTACATGATCGGTATCTTGAACATATTCGTGCTGGCCGTTTTCTTTTTCGCCGCTTTGAACCAGTTGGGAGTGCTAAACGATCAGATGGTTCACAACGCAACGCAATTGGTTCAGCATCGCAGTTGGGCGCAGCAGCAGAGTCATGACGGGACGCAAAAATCGCTGCCGCGTGTCAGTAGTAGTTTTTGGAAAAAGTTAACTAAAAATCCAAGTACGAATCAATTGCCAACAACTGTTGTTCCCCCACAAGTGGAAACCGCTAAACTAGCGACTAGCGCCGATACTAGCTCAGATGGCTTAGTTGGCAGTGCTGGTGCTAGTACTGCGACTACTAGCGTGTCTGCACTACATCGTGGCTCGCAACGAAGCTCATTCGCCTCGTTCCGCGCACGGACCGGTACTGACTCTGAGGAAGCCATAGTAATTTAGTACACTCTACTACAATTTTTCCAGATATAAAAATAGTCACAAAACCTTGTATAAATTTAGTTTTTAAAAAAAAAAATCAAAGCTCACGCGCTAGTAACAAAGCTGTTGTATTTAAACAAGGCTTTGTAATTAGTAAAAAAAAAAATATTGTTCCCAGAAAGTCACAAAACAAAATGTTAAAATGAAAGCTGGTCAACATACGTCAAAGGCGAGGGTGAACATTGACATAAGTAGAAAAATGCACAGAAATTGTAGACCACACCACCAAATGTAACAGAAAAAAACATAAATAATATCGACTGTTTCGTATGATTGCCTTCAACAATGATACGAATAATTAGTCTGAAAACACGAACCCACAGTGTAGTAGTGAAAGCATTTATTATTGCATCGCAGTATTGAAAGAATTTATGGTTGACTGAGGAATCATTTATCGAGTTTGTTTACTTCTTTTTTTTCAATTTTTCTGCTTTTTTTTTTTCAAAATTGTTTTGGGGGTTTGTATTGTTTTCCTTTTTTTTTGTGTGTTGTTTTTTTTTTGGTGGAGTTTTTGGGGCGTTGTTCTTTTTGGTGATCGGATATATTCTGACGTTTTTTTTTGAGTTGAAACGTGACCTTCTTGGTGATTTTTTGCATTTTTTTGATTTTTTTATTTTTTTCCTGTTTTTCCCAATTTTTGTATGAATTTTTCTTTTTCTTGTGTTTTTGAGAACATGCCATCGTTTCTATTACTAAAGACAATTGCAGTTTGGACAAGTTTAAGTAATTTCGCATTCATAATTCAGTTGCAAACATTTTTTGATTTTTTGTGTCCCCCAATAATTAGTCTTTTATTGTATTTTTTAATTTATCCCCCTTTAAACAAAATAATTGAAGCAATCCCCCCAAAAAAATCTATAAAGATGTTTTTCGATCACATCAATCATGAGACGGATGAAAATAGTTCCAGCGCCCTCCGTCAGGCGCAGTACCGTCAAAGATCAAACACTGCGATGGATAGCAGTGGAAGTCTAGAATGCGATGTGAGCTTGGAAACAGCGGATAACAATAGTAGTACAAGTGCTAATACTACTTTTTCCAGTTCCAAGGACGGTGCTGGTACAAATACTACTATAACAAAGGAACAGGTGGACAAAAATATGAGTGAAAGAAAGAGAAAAACAAACTTACTCGAGATTTCGCAGCAACGGTCTTTTGCGTCCGACAACTCATCGACCGCGGCAACTGCAGATTCTTCGGAAGCTGACTCTGATGATTTAAATGGATTGATTGCTAGTTTGATAGTAGCCGAAGATAATGATGAATTGTTTTCTGAAAAAGACGACGACGATGGGGCTAGTACTATTTCAATTGAGTTGGACAGTGAGGAATGGTCGGAATCCGAATTAGATGAGGACTACTTCACTGGCAAGACTGATAATTTTGTGACGACACAAAAAGACAGTAATTTGCTGGCACAAAAATTAGTACACCCCGACGAAGATGAGGAGGATGAAAATTTAGTAAGTGACAATGAAGACACTGACGAAGTCGTCGCAAGAACACGGTCAACAAATTATCTCGCCCCAGACCGTGCAAATGAAAATAGCGATAAAAACATGGTCGAAGAAGAAAACCAAGAGGTTGGAAGAAAACAGGCAGAGAAAAACAAGGATGCGGAAAATGTTTCCGAAGAAAATGAAAACCCATCACCAGTATCTTCCGACGACGAGTTTTCGATTTCGAGTTTGAAAAAGCTGTCATTAGGTGTTAGACGGACGAACACCGGAGGGTCGGAAAAAGTTTTGCTCGAAAACGGGCAAACATTGCTTTCTCAAACCCAGTTGAGAAGAAAATTGAAAGCGGACGCTATGAAAAACCAAATCGGTGGCAAGTACCTCGCTGGAACTCTAGGTCTTTTCGTCTTGTCCTACACTTTACTCCCAACGCTTTACCACATTTGTAGTATTACAGTTTGCGCACCGTGCTGTAGTGCTATTGAAGCATATGAGAGGAGACAATTGCATAACATTTTTGACGGGACGTTTGAGGGATTTAGTGATGAGGAAAAATTGCATTTTGAAAAAACGCAAACTAAGATTTTATCGATGATCCCAAAAATGGATAAAAAAGACGGGAAATCGTTTCAAGAACACCAAGCCATGATCGCGCAGGAACTGGCCGGGGATTTAGACGAACTAGCTTTGACTTTGCAGAGGGCAAAAGATAAACGGGAGCAGAAAGAGGCTGA